>Ga0080013_1001777_pt1 | contig 27479 bp, 44 predicted proteins | sample ETNvirenome_6_85_FD_69236 | JGI IMG/M metagenome (GOLD analysis project Ga0080013, IMG submission 69236) | Marine viral communities from the Pacific Ocean - ETNP_6_85 (SPADES assembly) (version 2) | ecosystem: Environmental > Aquatic > Marine > Oceanic | place: Pacific Ocean | collected 2013-06-19 | reverse complement strand
GCCAATCCACCAGTCACGGCCATCGGCCTCGGGCTCTTCTTCAACGGGTCCGCCATCCCCTCGGAGTGGCTCACCGTAGCTATCGGCGCTACCCCGGCCGAGCAGGGACTCTACCTGCCCTACCCGGAGCGGATTTCGCCGGACGCCACGAACCTCATCTCGGTCGATCCGATGTACACGCGCCTGAGCGCCGACGCCATCACGGCGATCGATGTGCAGGTCCCTGCTGGACTGGATGACTTGACGGTTCAATACTCGTACCTGATTCCGGTGCTCCAGGATCAACCGACCTTCCCGGCGTAGAACCTGCATAGTCAACCACGGGTTGCCGTGCTTGTCAAGTCTAATGGATTCCTATGAATCTGAGTACACCTGCCCTCATCGGCCTCGGCTTCCTTGGTGGCCTGACCGTGCTCGCCTTCACCAGCGGAGGGGGAACCCGGCGCCGTCCGCCCGTTCCGGTGCCTTCAGGCGCGGATGGTCCGGAGCCGGGGGGGTCTTACACCCCACCCGTGGTCCCGACTTCCGGGGACCCAGACGTCGTGTACCTCCAGCAGGTGGTGAACGCGATCTTCGCCAAGTACCCCGCTCCGGCCCCTCCGGCGTACACCCCCCTGGTAGAGGACGGGCTCATCGGCTCGCTGACCGAGGGAGCGGTGGACGAGATCCTCATCAGGGTGTGGGACGTGGTCTCAGGTCCGTGGAGAGCCGACCTCTTCGAGAACATCCCCGGCGTGAACCTCGGCAGCCTCGCGGTGTGGTCGCACGCAGAAGGTGAGGGCATCACCATCACCGACGCACGCAGGCTCGGGGAATGGCTCAACACCTACGTTCTCACCGCGACCTCATCTCTCTTGGAGGGCTGAATCATGGCCAAAGCACTTCTTCCCATCGTTCTTGGTGTCGGTGCCTTTGGAGCTTTCGCGCTGTTGAGAGGCAAGAGCGAGGCCAGTGAAGGCGACGACGGAGGCGACAACGGGTGGTACACCCCCGGCGACGGAGGCACAGGGGGAGATGATGCTCCGGTAGGGAGCGGGTGGAGGCCCATCGGCCCCCTCGGGCTCCCGTTGATCATCGACCCCAGCCTGATGGGGCTCCCCCTGTGGGGCACCCCGGCTGGAGGAACCTCGGCGCAGGACGCCGCTCGGGATGCGTACCTCGCGCAACTGGAGGATCGGGCGCAGGGTCTCGGACTCACTCTCGATTATGTGGAGAGGCTCGTGGAGCAGATCCTCGGCGAGGGCCACCGGGTCAGCCCCAACGCCATGTACCGGGTCATCTTCTCGATGGAGAGCCTGGACGAACTGATACCGTTGCTTTCCAATATCGCTCTTCCCATCACCCCTCCACCCAACGCGGTCTTTCCGGTTCCAGGAGAGGGTCCCGAGACGCGTGAGCTTCAGGAAGCGTTGAACGGGCTGGAGACCCGGATGATCGAGGCGTCGATGTTGCAAGAGGGGCTGTGGTTCGGAGCGAACGCGTTCCGCCACCTCCACGCCGAGGAATTGAGTTCGCAGTTCGGCTCCTCCGTGTTCGCCACCTACGTCAACCAGATCCAGCAGATCGGGACGTTCGGACTGAGAACCCACCCCCTCAAGTACCCTTTTCTCTCTGCCCAAGGAGGTCAGGTTTGTGGGGTTCGGGGCGAGTTGTTGAGTGGTGCTGGGATCTCCTGGAGGGCCGAGAGCGGCGTGATCCGCCTCTCGGCGCCGCCACCCACCGTGCCGGTCTCTCCCCGAGGGTGGGCGCGAACGGTTCTCAACACCAGTCCGATGGCTCCGGGAGAGGAGCAGCCCTTCTGGGGGGACCAGGAAAATTACAACGGCAATGTTTCGAGTCGGTCTTGGCCTTTGGTGAAGGACGGACACTACGGTCCCTGCACGCAGTACGCGCAGACCGTCGCCTTCGCTGCCGCAGCCGCCGTGGGGCTGAGAGACGTGGCTGCGGGGCTGACCGGATTGAACCCCAGCACGGGACGGTCCAACCCCTCGGTCTTCAACCCTGCGCAGGTGGTCCGGAACATCGATCGCGATCTGGTGTTGGCTGGGCATCTCGCCCTCGGTTGGAGGTCGCTCAAACAAGCGGGGTTGATTCAGTGGCGGCTTCGGAGCCCGGGGCCTTGAGATGGCCGACGACTGCCTCGTGCTTCCTTCAGGCTGCTCGGCTACCGCGTTGGTGGCTGGGGAGCCTGGAGCGGTGCTTCGAGTCGGCTGGGACCTCCTTGAGCGCGCGACCGTGATCGGTGTCGGGCTGGCCGTGATGGGGGAGTCTCGGGTGGTGAAGCCGGCGCTGATCGCCTCGCTGGCCATTGAGGCGGTGGTCCTGACCAAAGCAGCCCTGGCGGCACGGTGAAGAAAGCCCTCGCATACTGCCGGGTCTCGCGGCCCGAGGAAGAGACAGGCAGCCAGTCTCTCAAGATGCAGGAAGAGAAGATCCGCCAGTACGCGCCTTTTGCGGATTTGGAGATCGTCGAGGTCTTCATCGACGACGGGGTCTCCGGGGGCAAGCCTCTCGACACCCGCCCCGCAGGCGGCGCGCTGATGGAGAAGCTCGCCGAGGAGGGCATCGAGGTCGTGGTCGCTCTCCGGCTCGACCGCATGTTCCGCGACACGCTCGACGCGCTCACGACTATCGGAACGCTGGACGAGATGGGCATCTCGACGCACTTCGTCGACTTCGGGGGCCAGCCCTTCGATTCGACGAGCGCGGTGGGGCGCTTGTTCTTCGTGCTTCAGGCTGCGTTCGCCGAGTTCGAGCGACAACGAATCGCCGAGCGAATCCGGGAGAACAAGCTCAGTCGAAAGGCAGAGGGGCGGACCTACGCGGTCGCGGCGTTCGGGGCTGACAACGAGAGCGGCCGAGTTGTCGAAAATCCGAATGAACTTGACTTGCTGAAGTGGATGCAACACCAACGAGAGGCTGGTGTTGCACTCAACGCCATCGCTCGTATGCTCAACGAGCAGGAAGTGCCCACCAAGCAGTACGGCGTGAAATGGTACGCGTCCACCGTGAAGAGTGTCCTAGAACGCGCCCGACGTACCCAAGAAACAGAAGCAGCAGCATGACTACACGTACCCAAGAAACAGAGGCAGCAGCATGACTACACGTAAGCGCAAGACTCGGCCCAAGAGAGCGGTGCCGAAGGGTGTTTATGTCGTGATGAGTAGCGTTACGGGGTATTACGGTGAAAACGAGATCATCGGGGCCTTCACGACGAAAACTGCTGCAAAGGCGGCGATGGCCGCAGAAGAGAAGGGGTATTCCCGGCGAGAGCGGGATGGAATCTGGTTTCGTGTGGCCTATGTTCCCCTCAACTCAAAGGGACGGTTGGTACTCCAGTGGTCGAGTGATAGCCCTATGGGAGTCGGCGGGCGGCCTCACAACTTCGGTACCGTCTTCAGCCAGTACTACGACAAAGGAACGTGGAAGAGGGACGACGAGGACTACGACGCTTGGTTCAAGAGGTATTGGGGGTAGTGCCATGGTCGAGAAAAACCAAACCGAGGGCCTCTTGCTCGCAGACGGGTTCGAGGATGCCTTTATCGGGGCCGCGATGCGTTTCGGCTGGGCCGAGCCGGTGGCCCTGTACGACTACGAGAAGTGCATCGACATCCTGGTTACCCGGGACGGGATGGACAGGGGAGAGGCCGAAGAGTTCTTCGACTTCAATGTCATCGGGGCATGGGTCGGGGACCAGACGCCGATCTACGTCACCAGGACGACCCTCGATGACGTACAAGAGGCCGCACGGATACCGGCATGACCAAGAAGAAGTCCCAGCAGCGAGCCCGCAACAAGAGGCTCCAGAAGAAGCGCCAGAAGAGGCGTACGCGCACGCGTGTCCGCCCCGCTCTCGTGATCGAGATGGGAGTCGGCGGGCGGGTGTACGACGTGCTTCTGAATGAGGAAGAGGCACAGGCTCTGACGACCTTCGCCGAGTCCACGCTGGACTACGCTGGCGAGACCATGGCTGGCAAGCCGGAGTTCACTTCGGAGCGCGGTCGGAGGGCATTCGAGGCCCTGGCCTTGAAAGGGCTCGTGGAGCCGGATGGCGACCCCGAGGAGGGATACTGGATTCTCACCGCCGGAGCCGCCCCCGCGCTCGGGCAACTCGGGATAGAGCGTCCGGAGACGACACCAGATACCGTCAGCATGGAGACAGAGCCTGAGTCGGAGCCTGACCCCCAATCGTTCCTCCCCGCTCAAATAGGACAGCTATGAGCCAGTACCCTGGTGGGATGCCCGTCCCCGACCCCAACGCCATTCAGGTCCTCTCCATCGACACCTCCACCGGAGACGTGCAGATCCGTTGGGGCGACGAGTGCTTTGAGGCGAATTGGGAAGAAAGCGGACTTGGGCCTGTTCCTCGTGAAGTCGAGGTTGTCGAAGCCACCATTCGCAGGATCGCGGCGTTGGCCCCGGTGAAGTACCGAGCGGCATTGATCGAGGACGGCGCGCGCCGAGACTGCAAAGCCTTCGAGAAGGCTTCTTCCTGGCTGCCCACGCTCCTCATAGGAGGGCTTGCGGTCGGCTTCTTCATTCTGCGCAAACGGTAGGCAAGGCCCTATGCGAATCGAGACGACCGACAACCCCCTCTACGATCTCCACATCTTTCTGGAGGAGATGAACGACCGCACGGACGCGCAGGACTTCTCCTTCCAGGCCGACCGCGGGGTTCGAGGACAGATGTCGGACATCCTCGAAGCCTTGGACGAGCAACTCACCGGAGAGGTGCAGCGCCCCGAGGTCTACGACGGGTTCTCTGAGCAGATCATCGGAGGCCAGAGCATCATCTTGCCTCTGGCGATCGACGGAGCCAGCGTCCAGGTAGATGATTCAGGGGCGGTGACCATCGACAGGGCCAATTCCCCGGAAGAGGTGATCGACGTCTGGGACGAACTCGCCGAAGAAGTCGTCTTCGGCGAGTTCGTCCCAGACGTCGAAGACGCTCGGGAAGAGGACTATGAGCGTTACGACAACCCGCAGGGGAACGTGATCTTGGGACTCCCCAACCGTTGGTCGGTGTCCCTCCTCTCCCGGCACGACCACATCGAAGCCTACACCCTCGATCCCGAGGGGAACGCGTGGGCTCGGTCCGAGATCATCAACCTCTTCCCTGAGGTTCTGCCGGAGTTCCTCGCGGCTGTCCGAGACACTCAGGAGAAGGTGTGGACCCCGGGCTTCTTCAACCACCTCCAATCCCTCGCCAACTGATGTCTGACAACAAGAGCCTTCCCTTCTCCTGGAAGTCCCCGAAGCTCTGGGGCTTTGTCCTCGTCGTCACCGGAGCACTTGGACTCACGTTCGGCCCCCGAGGCTGTCCGAGTGCCGACCTGGACGTGGATGTCGCCGTCGAAGTGGTCGAGGAGGGCTCGGCGGATAGCGAGGGTTCCGCAGACGCTTCGGAGGAAGCTGACGCCGAAGACGCCCCTTCGGTGGAGATTCGCATCCTCACACCGGAAGAAGCCGAGGAGTTCGAGGGTTCCGGCGAGTCCGAAGGCTCGGGAGAAGAAGAGGGCTCGGGATGAGCGAGGAGGAGGAGGAGGAATGCGAGCCTGATTCCCCGGAATCGGAAACCCTGCGTGCTTCCCTCGACATCCAAGCTCCGACTTCTGCTCTGAAAGGAAGATCCCTGGCAGGGCTCCTGCTCGGGGGAACTGCCCTGCTCGGTGGAGGCGCAGCCGGAGGGGCCGCGGTCGGATCGGGGTTCGAGCATGTCGACCACGAGTATTAGAGGGGATGTCATGACCAGGAGGACGGCCACAGCGTGCGGCGACTGCTTCAACTTCGCGACCGCCAACGCCAGAGGGTCCGACTTGGTCGTCCATGGGAACATCAAGCCCCTGAATGGGCCGCACGCATGGATCGAGCGTGGAGACCGGGTGTTCGACTGGCAGACCCACGTCCTGCATTGGTACTACTCCGAGGGACTCGGCAAGGAGTCGTACCGCGAGGAGGGGTGGCCTATACGGGAGTTCTACTCGACCTTCCGTCCACGGAACACGAAGAAGTACACCGCAGCGGACGCCGCCACCAACCGCAGGAGGAGCGGCAACCGGGGGCCATGGCATGGTGTCCCGAAGCAGTATGAGGATGACACGCTGGAGCCACCCTCCGGAGGGGACGACGGGATGATCCGCTTCGCCGAGCCCCTCGGAGGAAGAGTGACTCACCGACGGCGGAACGAGTTCTACGCAAAGCCGGAGAGCCATAGAGGAGGTGTGTCTATCGGGGTGGCGGAGTACCCTGGATTCCACACCTCAAGCGACCCTGACACCGCCCTCGCGTATGCCTACGCGAAGACGCCTCCTGAAGAGGAGACTTTTCCAGTCGTAGTGGGCTTGGACATGCAGGGATACGAGCGGTTGCTCGACTACGACACGGTGATGTCGGTGCTGCCCGTTGTTAGGGACATGCTTTCCCAAGCACCATCGCTCGACGACTGGTACGAGATGATGGAGTTCCACAGCCCAGACTACAATCCCCCGGAATCAGCGGGGGGGTTCGCGTTCCAAGTCACCCTCGGAGCTATCATGGAGAGCGGGGCCATCGACCCCGAGGTCTTCGAGGACGAAACGGAGTATCAGGTCTTTCGAGACGACATCCTGGAGATACCTCCGGGAGCACTCGGAAAACAAGGAGCCGAGGCATACTTGAGCCCTCTCACCCGAGAGATCCTCATGGATGCGGTGCAGCAGTACCGCTACTTGGACAACATCCCGGAAGCCCGCATCGTGTCTGTGACACTGATCCAGCCCATGTGGCCGGACATCATCGAGTTCGATGACGAGCAGAAGGGAGAGGACTTAGAGGAGCTTGGGTGGAACTACGTCCATTGGGACGATGTGGGCATGTTCTCGGTCCCTCGGGCTGACCTTGTGAGGATGGAGTGGGCACGCCCCCGCGGCGCACGGATCGAATTCCACGGAACCAGCCTTCCAAACCTGCTCAATGCCGCCCCCGACCTCACATCTGAGATCCTGGCCAAGCTCCCGGAGATGCCGGGCATCCCGGAGTGGTACGAGTGAGACGGCGCAACAACCCTATCACGCCGCGGATTGCGAAGCTGAAGCGACAGAAGAGGTGGCCTCGCCAGATGCAGCGCCTCTACGACTACTTCGCGGACGCTGAGGACCCCCGCGCCCAGGCCGAGGAGCTTCTCTACTGCTGTGGGCAGTCCTGGATGGACGACAGGTCCTACAGAGGCCGCGTCGACCCAGACATCGAGGAGGCCATCGACGAGGTGGTCGATCGTGCTGTCGAGCAATATGACCACGGCGGCGAGGCCCTGGAAGAGTTACAGGGCCTCCCCCGGCTTTGGGACGCTCTCCTGGAGTTGCGGGACGACTTTGCGGACCCGTACTTGTTCCCAGAAGAGTTGCCGTCGTGGTGGTATCTCTCACCGTCTTGGGGGCAGGAGAGCTACGACTGGCTCATCCATTTCAGCGATGATGCCTACGACATCGCAGGAGAGGGGTTCTGCCGAGGCGTGCCCTACCCGGACAAGCTCGGGCTGACCACCCACCTGGACGATTTCGCCTTCGATGTCGAGGGCTACAACTTCGCGTACCCCGCAGGGGTCGCTACCCGCTACGGGTTTATCCGAGGGGCTCCCAAGTACGGCAAGCGCGCGGTGCTGTTCCGAGCGCCCTACATGCTTTTTGACCACTTCGCCGACGGGGAGCCGCAGGCCATTTTCTGGGGGCCGAGTGCGCGGGACATCGTGGTCATTGACTTCGATCACAAGGAACCCGTGCTGGAGGTCGACCCTCCTGTCCTGGTGGACTCAGACGGAAACACCGTGGCGGTTCTGCCCGATGACCGTGACCTCGCGGACGGCCTGGAAGAAGAACATGGTGGTGAGTGGACCGAGTACCTGGAGTTCAAGGACGTGGAGGAGATGTTGGAGTGGCTGGAAGGATCTCCAATTTCGGGGATTCCTCGACTGAAGCTCCTGGACCCACTCTCCAAACCCTCTTGTGTCATCCGCCACCGGAAGGCGGGGTGCTCCCTTCCCGCCTACCGAGGTGAGAGTCGGGCGCGGGCTTTGAGGGCCGGGCGGCAGTGAGGGTCTGGGTCTGGCTCATTTCAAGAACTCGTCTTCCCAGGAATGCACGGCGTTCGACACGGCGTCCCTGGCCCGAGCCGCCGACCGGCGCGCGTTGTGGTGAGGGAACATGGTCTGGAGCCCTTCAGGCTCGTCGATCACGCTGTCAGCCAGCCTCATCAGCGCCCACGCCTGGGGAGGGGTGAGCCGGACCTCGACGTACTTCCGCGAGGTCTGCGGCTGGGGAATGGGGTCGTGCGGGGACTTGGGCATCAGTCTCTCGACGAGCCGTCCTTGCCGCCCGGCAGCGCGGTCAGACCTGGGAGGTCATCCACGCCCTGGACCTTCTCCTCCACCGGCTTGGGCCGGCGATAGGTCACGACCACCACAGGGGCGACCTGCATCTGCCCGGATTGCAGCAACGCGGTGCGTTGCGGCATAGGCAGCATCATCGGAGTCGAGTCGATGACCTCGCAGTCCGGCGACGGCATCGGAGCCCGGAAGTTCTGCCCCGGAGGCAGTGGGTACTGCATGACAAGGAGTTCGTACTCGGTACCGGTCGAGTTGGTCAGGCTGTTCGGGTCAGACATATCAAGGAATCCAAGGGGTTAGAGGGTTTCGAGTTCGGGAAGTAGGCGATACCTGCTCGTGTCGTGTCCGAACTTCGCTCGGAGAGCTAAGGTATCGGCGGTGAACAGGGTATTGATCTCTGATCTTATGCCTAGCAATTGCTGTCGCTCGGCATCGAGATCGGACAGACGGTCAACAATCGGCTGACAGTCGCCCAACTCGACACCGAGCCACCGTCGACCTCGAAGCTCGGCGGCCGCGAAGGTTGTTCCACTGCCGCCGAACGGGTCGAATACCACGTCTCCTTCAACTGTCGCGATATCAAGAACGCGGTCCAACATCTTCAGCGCGAGCTCATTGGCGCCTCTGTTCTTGTAGCGTCGGTGCCGCACTGGAGGAATGTCGTACCAGACGTCCGTCAGGTTGACGCCTTGGGGGTTCATCTTGTCCTTGTACCCGCCGTAGTCGCGAAGTTCGCCTCCGCAGTGTCGACAGGCCTGGAGGGGAAGCCTCGAAGGGCCGAACTGAGACGGACGCTTCCCCTTTACAAAGTACAGCAGGGAGTAGTGCGATGGATACAGTCTGCCTTGAATGGGGAGTGAGAACTTGATGTCGACGGCGATCCAGTGCCGGAACTGGAGGAGCCGATCAAGGTGGGCGGCGAGATGGATACTCCACTTGGGAATATTGTAGAGAAAGAACGCCCCGCCTTCCTTTAGCAGACGCACTGCCTCGTCGATCCACCGAAAGCTCCACGTCAAATAGTCGGCACAGTCGAGGTTGTCGTCAACGCTTCCACCGTAGTTCTTATCGAGGTTGAATGGTGGGTCGGCGAAGATGCAGTCCACGCTACGATCTGGCAACTGCTGCATGACTTGAATGCAGTCACCTTGATAGAGTTCGCCAAGAGGCGTCGTGAATACGGGCTCCGGCTTATGTGTGTCAGATGCGGCTGTAGGCCGCGGCTGGCTGGCATCATCGTGCCCGGTGCCGTCTAGCGCAGCCGCGATGTGTTCCAGTCTGTCTGGTGGCACCCAGCCTGCATTCAAGAAGAGGACATCCTGGGAAACTCCGAGCGCGGAAGCAACGCGCCCAATGACGCCCATGTCCGGGAGGCGACCTTCCTTCTCCCACCACGCTACCTCATCAGACGAGACGCCTGCTGCTTGTGCGAGGGCACGGCGGGAGAGACCAGCCGCTTCACGTTGCCTCTTGATGAACGCGCCAATCGATCTTGGCATCTACTCCTCCAACCCTGGATTTGGCGGATTTGGTTTCTGAAATCTCTCTTCGCACATGCGACAGTTGTTGGTCTAGCATTTCTTTGAGCGTCTTCAGGCCCAGAACCTGGGTTGCGAGAGACTCATTATCAGAGTTCGCCGCAGCGAGCAGCTTGCCATGCCGAGGGTCATCACGACTTCACCATCGTCCCCAGAAGCGTGGAGACCAGACAGTCCCGAAGGTGCGGCGACACGGGTTGAAGAACTGGCACCGCGGCGGGAATCAGATTCCGGGAAATCAGCCACCCCACATCGTTGCCCTGCTCCTCCGAAAGCTGCGTCAGCACCTTCGGGGGAGCCCCAGCCCGCGCCAGCACATCGACTGGATCTTGGATGCGGTTGTCATCACGGTAGAAGTCCTTCTCCTCGGTCCCCACCGAGAGCATCACCCCGCCGAGGATGAGGTAGTGGTCATCGTCGCAGTTCCCACACTGCGTCCGGTACAAGACCGCACTCCGCTCGTGAGGGCTGTCGCACTGGGCACTGGTGTAGCAATTCTGCGAACCCCACAAAACGACCTGCTGGAGAGAGGACTCGCCTTCCTGAGCCTGAATCAACCCTGCTGTCCGGCTCTCGCGCATGTAGTCGCAAAGCTGCTCGCTCCGCTTCTTCACAGCAGCGAGATCGGGAACGAGTGCGTGCGCGTACATCGCACACACCGACTCCAGGTATTCCTGGACACCTTTTGTGCCCTGAGTCCATCTCTCGACGTCGTCACCCTCTCCTTGAATCAGAACCGAAAACGGGGAATCACCGAGCGCCTTGCTCAAATCCTCTGCCAACCGGGCGTCGTTCAACGACAGGGCTTCCGCGCACGCCGCCCGGGGGTAGAGCACCCCCTGCGCCACGCCCCAGCCCGAGGGGGGCTTCACGAACTCGCTCACGTCCTGGACCGACACCCCGAAGGCGTCATCGACCCCTCGGCTGATGTCCTCCTGGAGATCCTCCAAGGCTGCTCGACACGCGATCTCGGCTTCCTCTGGCCCCCCTTGGGCCACCGCGAAATCGAAGCCGAACGGGTTGCTCCGTGGGAGCTTGTCGGAGACGAGGTTCTTCACGACCACGGTCGACAACTCCGCCTGCACCCCGACCGATGCCTGGAGCACCTGGAACGCAACGTCCGCGGGGTCGGGAGGGAGCTTCATACCCAAACGCATTTCCCGCAATCCCGGAGCTAGTTCCGGCTCCGGAATCGTGATCATCACGAGCACGCTCCCGAACAGGGGCATGAACTCGGGAATAGCCGGCACATAGGCGCGAGTCGGGGGTGCGTCGATCGTCGTCATTCAGAACCACGGGATGTAGTCAGGGTCGCCCTCGTCGAGCTTGTCGATGTCGTCGCGAAGCTGTTCCAGGTAGAACACTGCGCTCCTTGAGGGGGCAGAATAGCACTTTACAGCATCGTCAACTTTACAAGGAAGTCAAGTAAACTCGGCACTACACAGCGCACCCAAACGCAAAGCGCCCGGCCACAGGGGGGGTGTAGGCCGGGCGCTGCGCGCTCTAGGCGCGGACTCGATGAGCTTGTGGGCACCGCTCGGTCAGGCAGTGGTGCGTGAGGCAAGACGATCAGCTTGGACGGTCCCTAGCACAAGCTCCTGGCATCATGGGGACCGTGTCCGATCGGACACGTGTACCCCAAGGGTAGAGACTCCACAGCGCACGTCAAGAGGGCTTTACATATACGTCAGCGTAGAAGTCCTCCCCAGCGCAGTGTACCACCTCGAAGAAGTGGATCTGACAGGGCTGCCCAGGGCTGCCAGAATTCGTAACAGATTTTCGGGAATCGGCGTTTGTGGGCTTGATCTAACCCCACTCCCTCCACCTAGCGCAGTGAGTAGCGCACCCTACCCGCTCCTCGCGCGTGAGCGCCCACACACAGGCTTGCGCCCCGTCAAAGAAGCCTCGCCCTTGTCTCCCGGGTCAGAAGCCCTCAGAGGGCCTCTCACGTGTCCTACATCTGACTACCTTCTGAGAAGGAACAGGGGAAAAGGGGAATTGACAGGAATCTCTTTACAAGCTAGTAATCGTTTCCACGTTTCCCTTTCCACCGTTGTCAGACCATGCCCAACTCCCTCGAATCCCCCTGCAAAGCACGCCTCCTCCGCATGGGCTATGATGTAGGGACCGTGGACAGCCAGGGTGGCCGTCCCATTACTGTGAGGTAAGCATGGAACTGACCGACTTCATCGAAGTCCGCAACGGACGGGTCTTCTACATCGACCTGAGCGCGGAGGCGCTTCCGGCCATCGAGATCATCGTGGAAGCGATGCCGGAAATGGCGCGGATGATCACCGAGGAAATCCCTCCCGTGGTCCCGGCCATCGTCGAGATCGACGCCATCGACTCGGGTTTCCACTTCCTTCTCGGCACGCTTTGCGCGTGCAAGGTCACTGAGGACGACACGCTCGTGATGGCGAACACGTCGCTGTTTTGGGTTCCCCCGCCCGAGGGGGTGTTCGGCATCCCCGACCCGACGAAGGAATCCCCTGAATCGTGGAACGGTCGGCGGCGCGACTCCCTGGTCGCTCTCGCGTGATTCCCTTTCCCCTGTCGGCCCCGGTCGGCAGGGGAAGTCCCGGTGATCCCCCTGCCAAACACGAGCCCTTGGCGCGTGCTAATCTGGTCGGGCATTCCGGGTCATCGGACCCCTACTCATGAGGCAAGTCATGGAGAAGACACGATTCAAGCGCGGTAGCCGATACGGCCAGCGGGCCTTCGACAGCGAAGCCCAGCGACAAGGCGTGGACGCCACGGGGCGACGAGGGGAGATTGCCCGTCTCTCGGTGCTCGCGCTGACGCGACCTGATCTCGACGTTCGCACACTCGTGGGCGAACACAGCGGCGACGTCCGCCACGTGGTGGAAACCGTCATCGAGTCCATCGGCAACGAAGGGATGACTCGTTTCCGCTACAACACCCCGTTGGCGGTCAAGCTCATGGACGATGTCCTGAGCCAACCGCCGCAACCGGGCGATGACGGGATCGATCCGTTCGAGGGCGACGACCAGGACCAGGATCAGGACCAGGACGGCGACCAGGGCGACCAGGACCAGGACGGCGACCAGGGCGACCAGGACGGCGACCAGGGCGACCAGGACGGCGACGACGGCGACGACGGCGACCAGGACGGCGACGACGGCGACGACGGCGACGACGGCGACGACGGCGACCAGGGCGACCAGGACGGCGACGACGGCGACGACGGCGACCAGGACGGCGACGACGGCGACGACGGCGACGACGGCGACGGCGACCAGGACGGCGACGACGGCGACGACGGCGACGACGGCGACGGCGACGGCGGCGACGACGGCGACGGCGACGACGGCGACGACGGGGAAAGCGACCAGGACCAGGACGGCGACGACGGCGACGACGGCGATTCCGGGGAAACGGAGTCGGACGAGCCCGGCGACGAGCCCGGCGACGAGCCCGGCGACGAGCCCGGCGACGAGCCCGGCGACGAGCCCGGCGACGAGCCCGGCGACGAGCCCGGCGACGAGCCCGGCTACGTTCCCGGCTACGTTCCCGGCGACGTTCCCGGCCCCAGCCAGCCCGCCAAGCCCACCTCGGGTGACGCCCGGGACATCGCCGAGAAGCTCTTGGAGGCGCTCGGGGAAGGGGAAAACCGTGACATCGCCAAGGAAATGTTCAATCAAATCGGCGGCATGTCCTCCTCCCAGGGGCGCAACCCGATGGAATCCCCGCTCCAAGCAGCCGACGAGAAGATCAAGCAAACCCTGTTCGATCTCACGACGACCGGCACAATCGCGGGCCTGAGCAGTGCTTGTGGCTCCGCGATTGCCTTGCTGGGAGAAGCCCAGGCCATCCTTGCGGGCGAAGCTCGCATGGAGGCCACCAAGGGCTTGAACCCCTACGGGGTGAAGCACGCGGAGAAGCTCCACCACGTCATCGGACCCGACCGGGCGATGTTGGTCGACGACAACCTGTTCGCGTACGGCGTTTCCCGTTTCCTCGGGGGCGCTGCACCGGCCTGGGAACGTCGAGACTACTCCCCGGCAGGGCGGGGAGATTTCGTGGTGTTGCTCGATTGCTCGTCGAGTATGGGCATCCACGCCGAGCCCTACCGTTACCCCAGCCGGACATGGGACGATGACAAGGGCACGTGGCGCGTGGAAAAGGACCCCACCGCAGCCCTGACCCTAAATGCAATGTCAATGGCCCTAACCGTCGCCAGCGCGTATGAAGCGGGACGGGACCAACGCCGGGTTCGGGTGTTCCCGTACACCAACAACACCGAGGAAAGCGTCGTACTCGTCGGCAACCCCTTGGTGGACATCCCGGCGCTCGAAGAAGCCGTGCGGCACACTCGTAACACCTTCGGGGACGGTACGTGCCTGTTCTCGGCGCTAAACCGGGTGTACGACCTCTACACCGATGATCTCAACGAAGAGCTTCCCGACGTTCTGATCCTGACCGATGGTCTGGAGTATTTCCCCTGCCTCAGCGAAGTGCCTCGGCAGGAATGCAGCCAGAAGGCTATCGCGGCTTCAAAGGATCTGACATACGAGGCGGTGCTCCTCGACAAGATCGTGCCGTGGTTCGAGACGAAGCACGCGGTGTGCATCCACCTCATGGACGCCATTCGGTCGCTTCTCGAAGGGGATCTGCCGGAACTGGATGTCCGCAGGGACGCCCGGGAGGAAATGCTCGACGTGTGCATGACCTTCGACGACCGCGTCGGGAGCCGCACCGCCGCCGAGCGGGCTTGGCGTTTCCCCGTTCTCGAATGGGAACAGCACTGCCGGCAGAAAGCCCCCGGGGGGAAGACGGAGCCCTCGGAAGTCTGCTCCTCGATGACCCGGTTCTTCCGTTTCCTCATGGACTACACCGACTGGTGCGGCATCCTGGAGACACGGGACCTGAACCGGGTAGCGAAGATCGTTTCCCGCGCCTTCGGGGCATAGGGTGGGACTCCGTAGGATCAGGGTGCATTCTCACGAGGTGGTCGAGGTGCAGCCCTACGGGGACCCCGGCCACGTCATTCTCACGTGGTTCGACGACACGGGAGATGAGCGGGTGGAGCGCGGTAGGGTCAACGAAGGGGATTACGGGGAATTGACCAACTTCGACTCCCCGTGGTTCTGGCCCAACAACCTCCCGAACGGCGTCGAGTTCCGCTTCGCCTACGAGGATCCCGAGTGGGAGCCTCCCCCGGTCAATCCAGATGACCCGGATTACATCGAATGGTAGTCCTTCCCTTTCCCCTCGTCGGCCCCGGTCGGCGAGGGGCAACCCCGTGTAAACGCCCTGCACTGCAAGCCGGGCAGCGACCGGCTATACTGATTGCACAGTCGACAGGCCATCGGGGTGGTGGTCGCCGACACTTCCTTCATCCATCACAAGCGTGAGGCAACACGATGGGCACCAAGAACACCAGCATCGACCTTTCCCCCTTCCAGGACACGACTGCCACAATCAACCGTGGCGTCATCGGTCGCGAAGCAGAGATCATGGTCTTCACCGTCGCGATCCTCGGCGGCTTCAACGCGGTGTTGATCGGAGCGCCGGGCACCGCAAAGAGCATGATCGCGAAGCTCCTCTGCGAAGCCTACGCGCCGACCGAGAAGCACTCGACGTGGCTCTTCCACCCGCAACTGACCGCTGACGAAGTCATCGGCGGCGCGGATCTGGAAACGCTCGTCCGTGACAAGCGCGTCGAGCATCGATGGGCTCACTCCATCGGTGACGACAAACTCGACGTCGTCATCCTGGAGGAGTTGTTCAACGCCACGGGCGGGGCGCTCACTACCATGATGACGGCGCTCAACGAGGGCTATATCCGGGGAGTTGACGGAATCCGGGAAATCGCTGCGACGTCCTTCATTGGCGTCACGAACGAGTTTCCCTCCGGTATCGGCGGACGGCGTCGTCGCGGGGACATCGATATGTCCGCGTTGTGGGACCGTTTCCACCTCCGCCTGGGTGTCGACCAGTTGACGTCACAGACGGCGCTCTGCGACGCGCTTCTGGCGCGGTCGAAGGGCCGTCCGGCGATAACGCCGGTTGACGCGCAGTGGGTCACCGACGTCCGCGCCGCGTCCGCCAGGGCCTCGGAGAAGGCAGCGGGGAAAATGACGCTACGTGAGCGAGTCGCTGCGTGGACTCACAAGGTCCGCGAGGAAGGGCTCCAGTTCACCGACCGCCGCGCCGGTATCCTACTCGACGTCGCTGCAACGTATGGCGTCCTGCACGGTCGCGAGATCCCCAGTTCCGGGGATCTCCAGTGGGCCGCGCTCAGAGTCGGGTTCGAGGGCCTGGACTCGATCAGCATCATGGCCGATCCCGAAGTCTCGAACCTACTCATCCCCGAGCTTCCGACCCCGGTTGCGGACTTCATGACCGAGGCGCGGATCGTCCACGAGCAAGTGGAAAAGCTCCACGAAATGGCCAAGGCCGATCGCGGGGCAATCGCCGAGACCCACGCCGAGCAATTCTACATGGCGACCAAAAACCGGGTCACCGAGTTGAATCAGTCGCTCGGGAAGCTGAAGGCGGAGGGGCATGGAGGGTTCGTCGATGAAGCGGGATTCCCCGAAATCCGAGCGTCCCTCCTCAAGCTCCTCGAAGCCGGCTCCCCGATCAAGACCTGGGCGCAGAGCTACAACTGGTAGCCCGCCGCCCGCGTTCCTTCCCCTTTCCCCCATCGGCTCCGGTCGGTGGGGGGCAAGTGGGTGAGGGCACGTTCGCCCCCCTCCTCCTTGAGGCACCCATGAGCAACCAGAACCTGACCGACTTCATCGCCACGGCCCAGAGCGTCGCCTCCCAGGTCGAGGCGCTGCACGCCTTGCTCCTCGACGCAGAGCTTCGGAAGCGGCTCCAATTCCCCGAAATCCGAGCGTCCCTCCTCGCCGCCCTGTGTGCCACCCGCCTCTCGGTCAACGAGTTGAACTCGTCCCTGGCGGCCCTGCGGTGGAGCGGCGACGTCACGGACGCGGAGATCGAGGAAGCGGGATTCCCGGAAATCCGGGCCGCCATCCTCGACAAGCTCCCGGCCATCAAATCTTTTCCCCTCGCGGTCTTCGGCAAGTAGACCCTTTCCACGGTCGCCCCTTTCCCCCATCGGCTTCGGTCGGTGGGGGTTTCGGGGTGAGCGCCGGCAAGCGCGGTCCAGTGCGGACGTGCTAGGCTGCTCATTCCCTGGGCTTCGGCCCGCATCGTAAGGCAAGAGCGATGATCATCCATAGCAAGTTGACCTCAGCGGCGTCCGGCTCCATAGGGCTGGACATCACCTTCTCCGGCACGTTGCTGTGCCGCGTTTCCCCCGGCACGTTCGTCGAGGCGGCGAAGGCCCTTTCCCTGGAAGTGGGGAAGAGCGGCCCCGTCGCAGTCGGCCCTACCGGCTGGTGGACCGTGGCCAAGGAAATGGCGGCGAGGGCCACCAAGGCGGCGAGCAAGCGCGCCGGTCGCAAGCTGGACCTCCAGCAAGCGAAGCAGTCCGGCACCCGAACCGACGACGCGGGGGAAAGCGTCTGGATGTCCAGCGGCTTCAAGCGCCTGGACATTCGGGCGTACGACGGCAACCGCTCCAAGGCATCCGTGGTCGGCTCCCTGTGGGTCAACCCCGGCAAGCGGATCATCGAGGCCCAGGAAGGGGAAATCCCCTCCACGGTCGTCGAGGCCATCCAGAAGGCGGCGACGGACGGCGACGTGTACGAACGCCGCGCCTGTGGGCGGCTCGTTTCCACCGGGTTCGCGCGACTCGGCGGACGGCCCATCTGCCTGCACACCCGGGCGGGCCGGTACTTCGTACCCCTCAAGCACGCTGAGAGCGTCTTGAGGGCGCTCAACGCGATGGTCGCCGACTCCCGAGGGGAGTTCACCTACATGGCCACTAACGTGTTCCCTGAGCCCGCTCAAGTCGCACCGGTCATGACGGGCACCGTGATGGGCATGGAAACGAGGCTCCAGGAAGAAGTGGACTACTTCTCCGGTATCAACTGGTATCAGCCTCGGCAAGCCAACGCGGCGAAGCGTCACCTCGACGAATTGCAGGGGGAATTCAAGGAATACGAGAAGCAGATGAAGGAGCTTCTCGCTTCCGTGGAAACGGCTCACTCCGGGTGGGTCTCTGAGATCCAGCCGCACCTCGAAGAGTGGGGCATCTGGGCAACCGAGACCCTCGACACCTTGGAGAGCGCCGTCTGTGCCGTCGAGGGCTGCGCGAGGGCTCGCCATGCTCTCGCCGAGGGGGACATGGCGGAGGCCCCAATCTCCAGCGCCGAGGCGGTAGCTGCGGAGCGGGACGCCGAGCGCGAAGCCATCGCGGCGCGGGACGCCGACGTCGAGGAAGTGTCCTGGGACGCGGAGCCGGAGGAAACCCCTGCGGAGCCGGAGCCCTCCGAGCCCAAGGACGGCGGCTCGGAAGCCATCGACTGGTGACACCAGTTGCCTCCCGCCTTTCCCCCCGCTGGCTCCGGTCGGCGGGGGGCGAGTGCGTGCCGGATTCCCGGTATTTCCCCTGCACTGAGGCAAGAACATGAGCAACAACCTGACCTTGAACCAGAAGCTGGAAGCCCTGACCGAGCTTCGCTCTGCCAGGGCCTTGTCAACCTCGACGGTAGCCGATCTCGACGATGATGCCCTGGTCCGCGCAGCGTGCGACGCGGGCTGGCTGTGGTGGTGCTGGGAGTGTAGCCACTACTCCGGCATGGCCGAAGATCGGTGCGAGGAGTGCGGCCGCCGGAAAGGGAATCACGGAGACCGTCTCGACGGCGACGAGGGCAGCGACGACGGGGAAACCGGAAACGGTATGTTCCGCGCCGACTGACCTGCTCTCCCTTTCCCCGCACACCCCCGCTGGCTCCGGTCGGCGGGGGCGAGTGCGTGCCGGATTCCCGGTATTTCCCCTGCACTGAGGCAAGACATGGCCCGCCGTATCAAAATCGAAATGTACTACTACGTTCGCTACTCCCGCGTCGTGATCGTGGACGTGGAAGACGGAGACACCCACCGCGCTTGCGAGCACTCGTACGACGAGTGGACCCCTACCGAGATGGATGCGGATCAGGGCGGGGGAGAAGGAGGCTGGACCATGATGGGCGAAGTCGAAGATTCCGACGAGCCCGACAGTAACGACTGACCTGCTCTCCCTTTCCCCGCACACCCCCGCTGGCTCCGGTCGGCGGGGGCGAGTGCGTGCCGGATTCCCCGGAAACCGTGAACCGGGCGCGTCAGCGTCCTGGCCAGCACACGAGGCATCATGCAGATCCGAAGCACGTGGATTCCGTCCCGAGACGGCTTCACCCACGGAACGGTCGAGCCCTACGGTCGCACCGTCGCAACCCCCAACGCCGTCGCCTCCCTTTCCCCCTCCGCTCTGGTCGAGTGCCTGCGAAGGCACGCCAGCGGCGACTGGGGAGACCTCTGCGACGAAGACAAGGCGCTCAACGAAGAGGCCCTGACCGCTCGCGACGGACGGCGCGTCTTCTCCCGCTACGACGTCGAGGGGGAAAACCTCTACGTCATCACCGACGCCCCCTTCACGGACCAGACCGTGACGACGGCGCTGCTCGCCGAGGACTACTGACCCCCGAGCGTTTCCCTTCGACACCCCCCGCTGACTTCGGTCGGCGGGGGGTTCGTCGTTTTGGCCCTGGCCAAGCGTCAGTCACGGGGGCCTCTGAGCGTTCTCCGGGTGGCAGCGCGGTGCTGCCCCTGTGAACCGGGCGCGGAAGCGTCCTGGCCCGCCTCAGAGGCCCTGTGAACTACCCCGAGCCCGAACCCGAGCAGCTTGACGCCTGTGCGATGTGCGGCACGGCCCTCGTCCCCGACCTGGACGAGGAAACCGAGCCCTGCGTCGAGCACTGCGCGCCCTGTGCTCGTGACCTCGCCTGGATGCGGTAGCTCCCGTTTCCCTTTCCCCGGCCCCTTGCGCGAGGTAGCCCGGACCTTGCGCAAGGGGAAATCCTCGGAATCGGTGTTCTCGCCGCAGCGGACGAGCGGCCCACGCTTGTCAGGGGGAAACGTGCGCTGCGTTAATGCGCTCTGCGGGGAAAATGCGCTACATATAAGTAAACCCCGCGTAAGTAGCCGTTATTTCAGCAGTTTTTCGTTTGGTTGGTCTGTACATGCGCTCCGTTTACGGAAAATCGTCAATGATTTCCGTTACATACACCCTGCGCTTGGAAATGCGCTGTACACCGTTACATAACGCTGTATACATTTCTGCACTTTAGCGCACAAAAGAGCAGTCTATTCCACGGGACTGAAAACGCTACTTTGCCCTCTTGTTGCAGCGCACCTGAAAGGGACAAAACGCCAGAAATGGGAAACTGCGCATTGTCACAAAGGGGTTAACAAGCACGTCAAGGTGCTCTACATTGGGGTGGAAAGGCGCCGGCTGCCCAACCTTGGAAGTTGACACTGCTGTCGCAATCTGATTTACAAAGCACCTCTCCTCTGTCGAAGGCAAGACGACACGATGACCGACTCTCCCTATCCATCCTGCATCGGCTCCGGCTACTGCTGCTGGAAGGCTCCCTGCCCCGAGGCTCGTCGAGCGTATCCCGAACTGGAGATCCGCTCGGCCTTCTCCAACGACCCCCGGTGCCCAGAACTGCGTTGGACCGGTGAGCGGCACGCTTGCGGGCTGGTCCTCGACGCCGACGCCGAAAAACGTGCCCGTCTCGAAGCCAGCCTCTTCATCGGTGTCGGGTGTTGCAGCCCTCTGAACACGTGGCGTCGCGAACCTCTTCAATCCCGCGTGGGGTGGTCCAAATGACCTACGAATTCTACTGCCCGTACTGCCGCCTCTGGATCAACGACACGGTCCACCAGCAACACTTCCACAACGACCTCGACACGCCCGATGAGCACCGCGACTGGCGCGTCCGAGTCGACGGCGTGGAGTACGAAACCGAAGAAGACGCTGAGAACGCACTCTCCTCCAACAACCCCGGAGCCTGAGCCATGTCAGTCCCGAGTTCCCTGAAATCCGAACACGAGCAACTCCAGACCTTCGCTGCCGCTGCCCACATCGGGGCCGACTGGCACGAGCCCGATGGTGTGAGCGCCGAGGTCATCGGTACCCGATTGGACAACGCCTGCGGTGCGGACATCCGAGCCAGTTCTATCACCCACGGTTACCAGGAGATGGTGGTCGTGCTCCACCTCGGAGGCGGTGGCTCCCACTGCATCAACCTCGCTTCCCTCCTCGCCCTGGCGGCCCGATGAAACGCAAGGATCTCGAAGTCGGCAAGCTCTACGTCTTCAAGGACGGTTGCGGCTTCTCCTCGGTGGGCAAGCTGCTCGACCTGCACGGGACTCCCCACACCGGCCACCGACCGGGATTCCAAGCCGGTCCATCCTCCTCAGAGGTGCGCCGTGCCGACCGGGCGGTGACCATCCAACTCATGGGCTGGGAAAGGAAGGATGGCGACGGTGAATTCCTCGTCTCCTCCTACACCTGTGGCCCTGTCGAGGAAGCAGAGCCGGTCCTCGGATGGGGAGAGAAGCCGATCACGAGTCAGCCACGTCTCGCCGACGTGCGGTGCGAGTGGGACGACGATGCCTGGGCTGACCACCAATCTCGGGAACAGGAGCACCTCGAACACGCACAAGCCTTCCAGCGTGACGTCGCGGCGTGTCAGGCCATCGCGCCTCGACTCGACGTGTTGCTGAAGCGGCTCGGACTGCCGGACGCCTCCTCGACAGGAGGTAGGCTGGCCAGCGACAACTCTCCGGTCTTGCACATCGACGTGAAGCTCACGCCGGAACAGGCCGAGGCGTTGCTCGCTCAGTACGGTGAGTCCTGATGGGGGGCATGGTCGCAGTCACGATCCGCGAGCCTGACGGCACCGAACACCGGCAGACTCGGTGGACGAACGCGATGCCTTGGTTCGCACATCACGTGGCCTTCCTGCGTTCCGGTTATCAAGAACTTTCTGCGTTAACGCTGCGATTCGCGGGCATCGCGCACCATGTCGAGCACTCGCCAATCGGTGTCAACCTGGATCCACGCTTCCCACTTGGTGTAGCCGTTGCGGTTGATCGCTTCGACGATGGCAGAATCCCGGTCGCTTTGCAGCGCGAAGACGTACTCACAACCGCGGGCGGTGTAGATATACTCGAAGTCGCTGTCAAGCGTGTTGATCTTCGTCTGCGCGGTGACTTCGTTGGTGTCGAGCATCGTCGTTCCGTTGGTGTTCTGCGTTGCCATGGATTGAACATAGCACAGATCGATACACAGGCTCCCGACCCTCCGGAGGTCGATCTCCGGTTGCCGCTGGCCCCGGCCTTCGACCCTGAGAATCTCCCCGAAGGCTGGATCTCGGTGGACCTATGAGCAGCGACGACAAAGACCGTCCTGACGGCAACACCCCCGGCGCCCGTTTCGTCCAAAACGACCTGCACTACGTCGTGGTCGAAGAACGGATCACGCCTCACCGCCTGGGCGACTACGAAGTGGACCGGATCTACTTCCCTGGGACGGGCCTCCTCTGTGTATGTATCGAAACCGGAGAACTCTGCCGGCTGTCACGCTACTCCTCCGCAACCGACGTCGAATGGTGGAAACTCGAAGCCAAGCCCACTGAAATTGAGGCAGACTACGAGGTCATCCAGATGCGGGAGATGCTCGAAACCATGGGCGCCCGGAGGGTGAGGTGATGACCACCCGAGCTACCACCGGAACCCCCGTCAACATCTTCATCGGCTACTCCAAGGAGGAGGCCAAGCGTATCAAACGGCGCCGGCAGCAAGCACGCAACATCATCGACACCCTAGAACACAACCGACCCGCCGCCTGGGATGGACTGGAGCCTTTCGATGAGGGTTGGGAAGAAGCTGTCGACGAGCACGTGCCTTCCCCGGAATCGGAGACTGCGGACAAGCCCTCCCACCACGAGTCCGACCGCGACAACATCGCACGGCTATTGACCGAGCGGATGCAGGCTGAATTGGACCCAGGCGGTCCACACCCCGACCTGACTCCCGAAGAGCAAGCTGCTCTCGACGCCGCGGACAGGCTCCGAGCCAATCCCACCAAGAAGAGCTTCACCAACTGGCTGCACCTGTCGCTCGTCGCGGCCGGGTGCCCGGTCACGTTGCCGGAAGGCTTGAACAACTCCGTAGACTGCGATGTCGAAGGCCAGCCGTTCCGGATCCAGGTCTCGATGCCTCGCAAGAAGAAGGAGCCCGGAGCATGAGCCCTCGTAAAACCATCCTCGCGCTCGTCGCGCACCGCGTGCTCCAGGGACCCTCGACTCCCAATCTCGACGACCCTGACTTCCTGGATCTCTGATGACCGACATCCCCCGCACCTGCGACGGCTGCTCGGCCTGCTGCCACATCTACGCATTCGATGACCCGCCGATCACGAAACTCCAGTTCGAGACGTGCTCCAAGCTCACGGAATGCGGCCTCTGCTCCATCTACCCCGAGCGGCCTGCCACCTGCGTGGGTTTCGAGTGCGGATGGCTCCAGAGCCTACTTCCGGAAGCCTACCCCCCGAAGGACGTGGGCTTCGTGATGAGCGCGCAACACTTCCCGAGCGGGTTGGACATCATCACGCTCATCGAAACCCGCCCCGGCGCCTTTGCTGAAGAGACGTTCGAGCCCTTGATCAGCGCCTTCGTCCGGGCGGTCACGTGTCCAGTGCTGTTGAACCGATGGCGAGGCATCCCGGGCACCAGCACCTCGAAGTTCCTCATCGGCTTCGCCATCGAGCCGGAGCAATACCGGCTCTTCCGCGAGCACTGCGAGGAGATGGGTTACACATGGCGAACTCAGATTCCTGAAAATCCGCCCGTGGACCCCGGAAACACCTCCTCTCCCAGCTACTCGGCACTCCCGCACGATGTCGACGACGAAAACCTCGCCTTCTACCTGATGCCCTCCCCTCACTCCTGAGAGAGTTCCATGCCCCGAGAAAGCCGCAAGCAGCAGATCCACAACGCCACCCTGGCCATCGTCGAGAAGACGTGCCGCCTCCACGACTACGTCCGCACGGTAGTCGAAACCCTTCCGGAGGCCGGGGTCACCCGCGAGGCTCTGGAATGCCTCGCGGACACCTTGGCCGAGCACGTCGAGGAGGTGGGCTCCCTCGCGGCCGTGGTCGACCTCTCGATGACCAAGGTCGTCATCACCCACTTCAAGGGACTGGCCTCGCTCTTCGAGCCCTCGGCGGTGCCGGCCGCCCCGTCGGAGTTGCCCTCCGCGGACCTGGGCGAAGTCCCTGACTTCGACGTGGTCGACGACGCGGAGGTGCCCGATGCCGACTGAACCCAATCCTAGCCCCGTCTGCACAGAGTTCGTTCTAGGAGTACCTGCCTCCGAGTGCGATACCTGTGGCCACTCTCGGGAAGCCCACGACCCAGCAGCCACCCTCGACGCCATTGGTCATTTCCACACTCGGCGGTCCAGGGTCTTGAGTCGCGCCTCCCCTTGGGAGGGGGCAACCCCTCCTCGCCAGGGGGGCGGCGCCGCCAACATGAACGGTCGCTCCCATGGTGGGAGCACCAACACCAAGGACCCCTGGCGGGACAACTACGAGACCCCTGAAGGCGTGCTCGAAATCGTCCGCCAACGTATCGGCGTGATCCACCTCGACGCAGCAGCCCTGGAGACGACGAACAAGGGCATCTCCTACATCGGACCCGACCACCAAGACCCCTCCCGACTTGACGCTCTGAGCACCTGTTGGATCAGCGGGGCTCGACAGCACGTCGGCTGCTCCGACTTCATCGCCGACAACCAACTCACGGCGTTCCTGAACCCACCCTTCGGTGCCATCTACGACTTCGCCAAAGCCGCGCACACCTGGGGGCAACAGATGACCGTGGCCTTCCTCTCGTACGGCCGCGCCGAGACGCTTTGGTGGAACGAATTCATCCACGCCGGAGCGTGCGAGGTCATCCACCTCACGCCTCGGGTCCGCTACGTCGACCCCCGCACCCGACAGCTTCGCAAGGGCTCGCCGAACATCCACTCCGCGGTGTCGATCTGGCGACCGTACTTCACCGGCCCGCCCCGGGTCTCCACCGCCTGCTGGACTGATTTCCAGCCCAAGCCCTGACTACGTCATCATGATTCAGGACTCGCCTCTGATACCCCTCCCAACGTGGTTGTTCTCCGCTGAGGGTAGCTTCGGGTACTGGGCCAAGGACCCCAAAGCCGCTCGAATCCTCAACGCCTCCGTAGTCGACGACGCCATCGCGTTCCTCACCGCTTCAGGCTACGGCAGACTTCCGTGAGCCCTGGAGCCTACGAGACCTGCTTCTGCGGCAATCCCCTCCCATCCGACACGGTCGACGAGTGTGCCGCGTGTGCCTACGCACGCTCCCAGAAGTGGTCCATCCCCGGCGAGGGCCAGAACAAGTTCCACGTCGAGTGCGACGACGGCAAGATTCGCCGCGTGACGCTCGACCACTACGAGCAGCAGGGCTCGCGCGGCTGGCAGGCCGTCGTGCTCTACGCCTCCCGAGGCCGGGGCATCCCCGCGCCCCCTGGCGGCTACGCTGACTTCATCGACCCTCAGAGACTACTGCCCGGAGACTCCTGATGTCCTGCCCCCCATTCGCGGGAGCGTGACCCAGCCAACCCCCTCTACCTAGTAGGATTCGCATCTGCTAATCTCGGGTGCATGAATGAAGCCCTGGCCATAGGAATCGGTGTTGGTGTCGCGGCGTTGCTCGTCGCGCGCCGGAGCGACGCTGCGCCCACCGGAGGTTTCGACCTCCCACGCTACGAACCGTTCGCTCCCGAAACCATCGAGTTGTTCCGAGAGGCGGCTCGCCTGGAAGGCTTCCCCCTCCCCTGGGCCGAAGAGCCTGGGCTGCACCGGGTCCTCGCCGCCGAGTCCAACGGGTGGGTGGGCCTCCCCAACGGGGGCCTGAGACACTCCGAGCACTGGCCTCAAATCTGGGACCGCGCCCGGCGCGGAGACCGCTCCCTGTGGTGGCCCGAAGGCTCCAACCCCGAGCAGAGGTTGGACAACTGCCCCTCGGGCTCGGTCAACCCCTACGGCACCGCCTACATGGGCCTCGGACAGCTTGGACCGGGCGACTGCGGCCAAGGCTGGCAGGACGGAACCAAAAGAAGCACCCGCTTCCTTCCCCGAGGCGCCGCCAGCCTCGGACACGCCCTCGACGAAGCTCGGGGGATGCTCGGTTACATCGACGACCGCTACGGCGACCCAGCCAACGCCTGGGCCAACTACCGCCCGGGATGGGGCTACTGATGCGGCTGACCGGACCTACCATCACGGCTCTCCGCACGTCCCTGGACATCTCCGTCACGGACTTCGCCAAGCTGGTAGGCGTCCACCCCTCCACCCTCTACCGGTGGGAAGGGCAGGACGTCTGCAAGGCCGACCCTCTCCAGATCGCGCTGCTGACCGTGCTCCAGGAGCAGGTCCAGACTCAGGATAAGTTGTGGCGAGCCCGATTACGGGAAATCGTCCAAATCCAGGGACTTCTCCCGGGGCTTCACTTCCTCCTCGACACGTCCAAGTACCGGAGCAAACAATGAGCAACGACACCCTCTTCGACTACATCTTCGTCAAGGACCGCAAGCGCGGCGGATGGAAGGCTCGTCTGCCGATCTCCAGTGGTGCGGACGGCTCGGTCACCTATCAGGGGCTCGACGGAGACGGTGACTATCCCAGCGCCGAAGACTTCGCTGACGCCCCCTCCAAGACGGTGAAGGAGAAGTCCTTCGAGCGTTGGACCGAAGACGCCGAGCCTTTTGCGGCCGGGGCTCCTCTGACCGAGGTCCTCGCCCTCGCCCTCTCCCCTGACGTCGGGCGGCCCCTGCGAGCCGGCAAGAACGTGGACGGCTCCGACTACGTCGAGCCCAAAGACGAGGAAGACGACTCGCTGAAGGGCATCGACTTCGACGGCAGCGGCTCCCCCACGGCACCCTCGCCGTCCTCGGCCCCGTCCGTGGGTCAGCACGTGAAGGCGGTGCTGGTGGAAGACAGTCGCGAGTTCGCCGGAGAATGCACTGCGGTCCACGCCCACACCTGCGAAATCGCAGCGACGCGCTTCTCCATCTACGGACGGAGACACCCGGTCGTGGGTGTCATCAACATCGAGGTACCGCTGACGGCGCTCGTCAGCGAGTAGCTACCACGAGTAGTCGGGCTCGAACTCCTCGGAGTCGTCCCAGACCTCAAGCTCCTCACGGCGGTCGGTTCCTCTCCCCAGGGGGAAGAACTCATCGAGCACAGTGTCGAACGCGCCTCCTCCGTGCGCGTGACGCTCTCGGAGGGCACGAGACAGGGCCACTCCTCGCCGAACAACGTCCTTGGCCAACTCCGGGTCCAGACCCCGCTTCCGAAGCTGGTGGTCCACGACCTTCTCCGCGCCTCGCATCAACGACTGCTTGAGGCCGTTGAGTGCCTCGTGAGCCTCGGCGACGTCGTCTTGGACAGTAACATCGGGACCACCTTCGTCGAACAAGGACGGTTCGTCTCTGCTGCGAATCGCCCGTCGAATCACTCGCGGTCGTCGGCGAGAAGAGCCAGACATCACTCAGCCTCGCCTCCGCTGTCGCTCTCGGTGGTCGCTTCGGCACATGCCTCCCAGACGAGGAGATCGATGCACCCAGAAACCTCC
>Ga0080013_1001774_pt1 | contig 27521 bp, 43 predicted proteins | sample ETNvirenome_6_85_FD_69236 | JGI IMG/M metagenome (GOLD analysis project Ga0080013, IMG submission 69236) | Marine viral communities from the Pacific Ocean - ETNP_6_85 (SPADES assembly) (version 2) | ecosystem: Environmental > Aquatic > Marine > Oceanic | place: Pacific Ocean | collected 2013-06-19 | reverse complement strand
GGTGAACAGTTCGTTTTGTTGACGGTGACCTACATCGGGTCCGACTCTGCGGTCAAGGCTCTTGCGGCTTTCCGGGGTGGTAATGGGTAGACTTGCCGACCTTGATTCTCTCATCATAGCCGCAGTTATGCTGTTGATAATCGCTCTCGGAACCTTAAAGTCCATCAATGGTGCCTTTCGGAAAAAGGAAGCACCCAAAAAGCCTGAACCACCCAAGCCGCTTGGTGTTGTGAAAGCAGCCCATGATGCTCTCGATGCGAAAGCAGAAGAAGAGCAGGGTGAGATTAAGGATGCGTTGGAGAGTACTGATCCCGGTAAGGGGTTGGCTGGTCTCATCAATCGAAGGAGGCGAGGAAGATGATTTGGGGTTTGCTCTTGGCGACACAATCGTTTGCGAACGATTTGCCCCTGCGCCCTGAACCACCTATGTCTGTTCCGGGGGAGTGCCATGAAGCAATTTCGCTGACGCCGGGTGTTAGCGTGGATTGTTCTGCGCTGGCGCTCCCCCTCTCCACAGCAGCGGACCTTTTGGCAACAGAGAAGTGGGCAGATCACTTATACTCTAAGAGTACCCTGCTTCTTGCAGAGAGTGATTACGAGCTTCAACTTGCCGAATGGAGGATTGAGTTTTTGGAAACTGAACTTGTTGTCGCACAACAACCTGTTCCCGTGCTACAGCGTACAGAGACGCACCTCGCAATTGGCCTGCTGGGCGGCGTTATTGTAACAGTCGGTGCCGGGTGGGCACTAAGTGAGGTTTCCCAGTGAAGTCAATTACAGAAAAGGTTCATCAGGTTTTCACAGCAGCGTTGACCGCATTTGTCATTGGAGGGATTACAATGGTTATGGAGACGCATACCCGTCTTGCCCTCATAGAAAATAATGTGGCGTCTCTGGAAGAAAAACTACAAGAAAGTAATTCGATGTCCCTCCAGATCCTTGGAGAGATAAACCGCATACATCCCAGACAATGAGGTGAGCAATGACAAAATCCCTTAGTATTTTTTTGATCGCTTGCGCTCTGGCTGATGATGAAGCTGTGGAAGAAGCAGTGGCAGATGCAACACCCGACACGGCTGTTGTTGAGGCTGAACAACTCGCATCGCAGATGTCAGACATCCTCGCACGACTGAAAGAGATCCCTACTGATGGTGATATGACATCAGTACCTATTAATAAAGTTGTAGCGTCATCTGATGATGAGGAGACGAAGTAATGGCCATCACAGCAACTCCAGCCAAAGCTCAAATTACCAGTCGAATGGTCAAGCAAACGGTTGTTAACAATACACCCGATGGTGATGTCACGGGAACCAATGCAACAGTTTATGGTTTGGACCTGAATAACACTCATTCTCAAACGGCATACTTTAAGATCTACGATATCGGTGCAGTAACGTACGGCACGGACGCTCCAGATATCGTAATCCCAGTAGCCGCAGGGCAGCGCCAAGTGGTCACTGTTGTCGAGGGTATTACCATGACAACTTGTGTGACATGGGCTGCAAGTCAGGGTGCGGGCACCACGTCTGGGTCGGTACTTAGTGGCGGCGCTCTTGTCGCCATTGCAACTGTTATTGATTAGAGGTTCAGCATGGCCGTTTCAAAAACCATACTCCCCGGAAGATTGGGTGCGAACTCTTCGACGGTAACCGGTGCCAATGCCACAGCGGTTGCGGTCGCGACCAGTTCATCGACAATCTATGTCGTCGAAATCGACAATTCGGCAGTCGGTGCCGACAGTTTCGTGAAGCTTTACAACCTCGCTGCGGGGTCCACGACAGTTGGATCAGACGATCCTGTTGTGATCCTGAAAGCCCCCGCATCAAAGAAGGTGACGTACCACTTTGATCAAGGGGTTGCGTTGGGCACAGCGATTACCTTGGCTTGCTTGAATAGCGCCGGGACCGCCGGGACATCGATGAGCGGTACTGTCAACGTAACGGTCGTCTACAGCTAAGCCCCAGTCGCGGTTTCCTGTACGACATCTTTGCGTGATGCATAGGTATCTTGGCGTGAGCGTTCTGCGTAGTCTACCAACATGGCTAACCAGTCCTCGTACCGACGCGGCTCGCCTACCTGTCCTGTTGGAGCACCACTAAATGCTTCCGCTAATCCCTTAACGTGACGCATGGTAGGCATTCGAACGCCCGACTCGAGGCGACTGACCTCCGGTTGTGAAAGTCCCGCTCGACGTGCAAGTTCAGCCAGATTCCAGCTCCTTACCTGTCGATGCCGTTTCACATATGTGATAAACCCACTTGATTGTTTCTTCGTTGACATAAATACTTACCTCCTCCTCACAGTTTATCGGTAGAGTGACGTGTCGTCAACAATAAACCCTTGACATGTCGTCAGGTCGCTGCTAACCTCCATTTTAGACCCTGAATCTCGAGGCGACTATGTGGGACCAACCCCATTTTGTCTACCATGTCGACGTCGATAGCTTAGCTGCATTGACCGACTTGGAACTACATATACCCGGCACGCTTGTTTATGGGCGTATCCGTGGTCGCCGCATCCGAGTGGAAAAAGCCGAGGCGCATGTCCGGCAGCAGATGTCAGAGGTAGAAGTCATCGCCCCGGTTAACGCTGCGTGGTTGGTCGAAGGCTACTTGGTAGAACATGGCATACCCTACGACGCCGAGTCTGTTGGCGTCAACGGTGTCGGGTTTTGGGATGATGCGCAACGGCAAGCTCTCGAGGAAGAGGGCCGTGCAATGGTAGAAGAGCTGTCTGCCACAGGCACCGTTCGAACCCACGTATCCAGCCTCATTACCCCATATCAAGCGATGGGCGTAGCGTGGGCTATCCATCGACCGTGGGCATTCTTTATCTATTCTTGTGGAGCCGGAAAGACGTTAGCTGCTATCCTTGCTGCATTGACGCGACCGGGTCCAATCTTGGTTGTGTGCCCTGCGAAGGCTCGCCATGTCTGGTGGTCCCAAATCCAGGAATACACAACGATTGAGCCATATCGGCTGCGGCCCGAATCGGAACGGAGGAAGGGAGAGCCTACTTTAACAGAGTACCTGGAGAGAACCACGACGGCAGGGACGCGACCATTCGTGGTTGTGGGGGCCGAGGCTCTTCCCGATAACATCACTGCAGTGCGGCAAGTCAACCCGACTGTTCTCATCCTCGATGAGTTGCACACACACGGGAGCCACAAGCGGTGGAAGGCGATTCATCAAGCGGATGGGGGTGTGGCATTTACACGGCGAAAGACCGCTGCCAGCCAAGATACGGACTCGATGACCAATCGTGAAGTACGTGCTTGCGCCACGATGGATACCAGCCGATTGCCCAATCTACAGTTGCGCATTGGATTAACCGCGACTCCTCTGGATGATGGGCGACCTCGTCGGCTGTGGTCACAGCTTGATTTGCTGGTGCCTGGGGGATTCAGCTTCAGCTATGGCAAGTTCGCAACTCGCTACTGCGCTGCCCGTCCCGGTGACTTCGGCGGTCTCAACGATGCTGGTTCCAGTCATCTCGACGAACTGAAAGCCAGATGCAGCTTCTTGGTCCATGAAGTGCCCTACAACGAATCACACGCAGCATTGCCCTCGACACGGGTTCAAGTTGTGTATCTCGACAATAGCGAACTCAATCGAGCAGAACGGTGGTCTGACAAGCAGACATTCAACCAGGCCATCAAAGGCATTGCCAAGGAGAAGGACCGCAACCCTCTCGCACGGGAGATGATGATTGAGGCAAGGCTCGCCGAAGCGTGCAGTCGCAAGCGTCGGTACGTCATCGATGAAGCGATTCAAGGTCTTCGTGGTGGTGGAAAGGTCGCAATCTTCACAGCGCGTCGACGTGAGACGGAAAAGTGGGTGAGTGCGATTGAGAAAGCCCTCAGTGTAGGTGACTCTGCGTTGGGCCGGATGCCGGTTTGGATGGCGCACGGTGGCGTCAGTGAACGTGACCGTGACAACATCGTCGATCAGTTTAGAAGTTCATCGGGACCATGCTGTTTGGTCGCCACAGGGCAGAGCATTGGTACAGGTGTCGATGGTCTTCAAACAACCGACCTTGCCATCTTTGCGATGCTGCCTTGGAAGCCGGGTGACTTCGTGCAATGGAAAGGAAGGTTCGACCGGCTGGGCGGAAACCCCACGTTGCTCAAAGTGATCGTGGCGTCAAACACCTACGACGAACGAGTGGTAGACATCTTGGTTCAGAAGTTTGGCCCCATTGCGCAGATGCTTGCAGCCGATGAGTTGCAGGGGCTGGATGAAAAACTGCTGGGTCTCGAAGACAAAGATGCCCTGTTGGATTCAATCATTGACAAGTTAGGAGACCTCAAATGACAGAACAAATCCTCATCGAGGCTGGGCGAAGCAGCCGTGGTTGGAGCCGCATTGGTCAGTTCATGCAATGCCCCCAGAAGTTTGCCTACGACCAACGCTTGAACATCGACCTCATCCCTGCCAGTGCGCTGACACGAGGAAGCATGGGCCACATCATCCAAGCGCATCAGCACGCCATCTGGGGCTGTCAGCAGGGGGGTGTTTGGGTTGATGACAAATACTACACAGATGCCTCCCCCTTCTTCGCACCCGAAGAATCCCTACAACGGTGGTGTGATCAGGAGGGGCGAGGGCACGAGTACATGGAACGGATGCTCGAGACGTTTCGCCGCTACATGTCACGGCATCCTGAGCCTCCGGGACGAGTGCTTGCCGTTGAGTATCCCATCACAGCGGTACTGGGTTGGTTGAAAGAAGTGTGGGGATTGTGGGTCATCGACCCAGAAGAGGTAGCCGCCAGTGGCCAGATGGTCGAACGCCTGCGCAGCTTCCACGGTGACACCATTACACCCACTCCACTCAATGTGCCGGGGCATATTGACCACGGCAAGCCCATCACAATGACCCGACGAGTCGACATGGTCATCGAGGACCGACTCAAACGGGTTTGGGTTTGGGACCACAAGCACCAAGCCAGGGTCTCAACGAAGAAATCGGTCGATGCCTACGCAATCGATGGTGGATTCGCTGCGTTTCGGCTCATGGGCGCACAGATTTGGCCCAACTTCGCGGGCCTCATGCTCAATCTGATTCAGACACAGGAGCCATGGCGCGTGTCGCGACCAACCGTTCCCAAGACACCCCATCGAGATAACCATCTGCCTGAGTTGCTCTGGCGTGCCGAGCATGAGATTGCAAAACTCGACCTCGATGAAAAAGATTTTTGGAGATGGCCAAAAGCGATGCATGAAGTCGCCTGCTACGGCAGATACGGCCCATGCAGCGGACTGAAACTGTGCCAATATGGACCCGCCGCACTCGACGATGCGAGAAACTCTGCTTGACGACGAAGCTACCCTTTGCTATTTTTTGTGAACCCCCTGAGCAACCCCTGAACTCCTGGAGAACAGTCAATGAACCCTTCCGCAACTGTTTTGGCGGCGATTTTCGGTCGTCCCAAACTTAAGAAGACCTCTGACGCACTCGCTGCGTTCCCAACAGCCCTTTGTATCGGTGTCCCCAGCGCATTGCGCTTGGTTGCCGAGAATGAATTGGGTTTCACCCCCCGACTTCACCCGAATCCTCCGCAGATTCTGCCTGATCTGATTCGGATGCTGTCCAACCTTGCCGATTCAGGTCGAGCCACCGAGTACGGCGCAATCATCATCGATGATGCGAGCCACATCTGCCGAAGGAGCATGTTGCATTGGAACGAAGTGTCTCCAACTGGTCGATCCGGGAAAAAGGACAAGTTCTGGGCATACCAAGAGCTGTCCCGCCATCTTCTGCACCTCGCAGGGCTTGGTCGCCACCTCGGTGTCCATATGGCGCTCACATTCCACGAAAGGGCCGGTGGAATGAACGCTGATGGCACGTATTGCCCCGGTGGGCCGGATGTGCCCAGTCGAAACCAAACCGAGGTCATCCCTTCGTGGTGCGACATCACTGTTCGCGCAATGGTCGACCAGAACTACCCCGATCCGTGGTTCCCAACCATATATTACGCGAATCCTACGGACTCCGACTGGGTCACTGGTGATCGCAACGGTGTGTGCTACGAGCGGACGCCTGGTAACCTCCGTGAGATCCTCAATGCCAGTGCAACCGACTATGCGCTCTGTCGCCTCGAAGGTTTGGAGTGGCAAGACGACATTGCAGAGCAGGTTGCTTCAGCGATTGCTTCGGGTCAGCCCGCTCGCGAAGCTGTGCAGCAAGTCGCAGCAACGATTCAAGGTGCGGACCCTCGCCATCTGCGATGGGCCTGCCAAGACGGAATTGCACGAGGCGTTCTGCGCCTTCGACAAGCCAAATCACTTTTTGACTTTGGAGCACGGGAAGAAGTAACCACAGCACCTGCTGGCGCGTTGCTTCCACCCCCACCTCCAACGTCTTCATGAACCTCGGCCTAACCGAGTAGGGGCATACGCCCCGTCTTCCCAACAAACAAAACTCAACGGGCTTCGGCCCAAAGGAGTTGTCAAATGGCAACTTTCATGATTCCTGGCGACATCATCACCTCTGTTTCTGCTGCTGGTGGTGGCGCTCCCGAAACCGGCTACTACAAAGCCACCATCTCTGGTGTGGCTGCGGGTCAAAAGAATGCGTTCAGCCGCAAGTTGAACGTCACTTTCGACACCGGCTTTTCCACCGGGTATTTTCTCAACACGCCTTACAACGAAGTGGGTCAGCTTTACCCTGGCATCAACGAGTCCAAGGCACGCGGCATGGTGGCGTACACCAAGTCTGTTTTTGTGTCAGCCGGGTTCACCAATGAACAAATGGCTGGTGGTGTCAGCGATGACTGGCTCACCGGTACAACCGTGTTCGTTGAATGGCACAATGCCAAAGACCTCGGTGGTCAGTATGGCGACATCACTCGCTTCATCACAGAGACCAGCTTCACGCAGTTGAAAAACAGCGGGACCAAGCCTGCTGTGAAAGCTGCGGCGTCTACGCCTGCTCGTGGTTTGGCTGCTCCTGCTGCTCCTGCTGCTGCTCCAGTTGCGCCATCTCAAGTGTTGACTGCGACCGCTGCCCCCAATCCCATGGGGAACAACGGAGTGGGTGGCATCACCATGCCTCCCGCACCTGCCGCCAGTACCGCACAGACGATTGTGAGTTGATGACTTGATGATTGCAGCGGCAGCTTCGACAACTCGATTCGACCCACAAGAGTGGGGTTGCCGCTGCGACATCTGCCCTTTGGGGTCGACTGGATGCCTTCGAGAAAAAGAATGGCGGCCAGTCGGCCCTGAGTTGCATGAGGGAGTGGGCATCCTCGCTGTTGCCGAATCTCCTGGTGTTGATGAAGTTCAAGTGGGTCGACCGTTGGTGGGTCGAAGTGGCAGAGAGTGGGCGGCTTCGCTGGAGGCCATCGGGCATCATCGTCCAGAGGTTGACCTCGCCAATGTCATCTGCTGCAAACCGCCGGGGCAAAGCTCTGGTGCTTGGTCACGGATGGCCAAAGACCTCGACCGAATGAACAAAGACCGCGCACGCAATGGTCTTGAACCTACGCCCCATCCAGCCACCTGCTGCCGTCCCTTCCTGACGAACCTGGCATCTCGCTATGAGAACATCATCGCCTTGGGTAAGACAGCAACCACGGCTCTGACGGGTAGGCACCAATCAATCCTCGCAGTTCGTGGCGGTCCCATCGGTGTCGACGAGAACTTTACCGTCACAGACATCGATGAAGCTGTACACAAAGTTTTGCCGACACTCCACCCATCGTTTGTTCTGCGGTCACCGGGATGGCGTCCCGTCCTACACCTTGACCTCGGCAAAGCCTTTCGCTGGTTTAACAACCGTCTTCGGTGGACTGACCCCGAAATCCTGTGGAGGCCCGACGCCGCAACATTGCAACAGTGGTTGTTGCAGCCTGCTCCGTTCCACGCTTACGACGTTGAGACTGACGGCATCGAGGCGTTGACATGCGGACTCCGCACCATCGCCATCGCGACCCCTGACTTGGACATCCATGGTAAAGCGGCAAAGGATGCAGACGCTATCGTGACACCTTCACGTGCCGTGGGCGTCAGCTTCCTCTCGACAGACGGACACAATCGCTTCTACGATTCGGCAATGGAGGCGCAGATACGAGCTGTTCTAATCGACTTCTTCATCAATCCTCGATTCGTAAAGGTCGGACACAACGCTGGTAGCTACGACAGGATGGTCATTGAGCACCACTTCGGCGTAACCCCAGCACCACTGGTCGATACGTTGTTTCCTGCGCGGTTCCGGGCGCCCGACCTCCCGAAAGGTTTGAAGACTATCGGCAGTATGCTCACCGACGTGGACCGATGGGAGACGACAGAGAAGGGCAGCAAGATTTCAACCGGTAGCCAAGATGATGATGAGTTGCTCCGATACAACATCATCGACTCGACGGTCAACGCTCGCATTGTGGTACCGCTCATTGAGGCAGCGACAACTGCGGGAGCGTTCCGCCCACTACCAGAACAACTGAAGCCACGTTCCTGGCCGACACAGCAGCCGTTCAATCTCAACGAGGTCGACCATGCAACCCAAGACATGTGTGTCGGTCTCCATAAAGCTGGTGTCTGGGTGGACCAAGAGACCCGTTGGGCGCTCGAGATAGAGTACGAAGCGTCCGTTCGCCAACGGCAGAAGCGATTGGCAGAGATGGTCACTGAAGCAGGATTCGGCAGGCTGGATGTCAAAGCAGCGAGTCATGACGATGACCCAGAACCCGAGAGCCGATTCAAGCCAGGCAGCTACGACCAAATCAGAGAGCTACTCTATAAGCATTGGGGCCTCGGCATTCCACCTTCATTGGAAGCTCGAGACTTCTATACGGACAGTGGGTTGCCTGGGACGGGTGACGTGGTCTTACGGGCACACTTGGCGTGCGGCAACCTCAATCCACTGCAAGAAGCATTCATCCGAGAACTGCGCCTGTTTCGCAGAGAGCGGAACAAGATCCTGGGTACAGTGCTGTATCGGATGCGTCGTCGGCGCGATGACCCAAAGCTGGGACTGGCGTGGGATGATGGCAGGGTGCGCAGCAACTGGAATGCCCATGTCACCAGTGTAGGCAGGTTGAGTAGCTCTGGCCCCAATCTCCAGAACATCGGCAACCGCAAAGGACAGGGTCGGTTGAAGTCTATCTTCACTGCAGAGCCTGGTCGGATGCTCGTCGGTGCCGACCTCGACCAAGCGCATCTGCGCATCATCGCCAACTATTGGAAGATTCCACTGCTACTCGAATGCTTCCTCGAGGGTAAAGACCCCCACAACACCTTGGCGTATCATGTCTTTGGTACGAAGTTCAAGTCGGCAAGTGGCTGGGGACCTGATGGATTCAGCTTGCATCGGAAGCCCGGCAGTGGTGATGCCAAAGCAATGCGAGATGTCTGCAAGACCTTTCGGTATGCGTCCATCTACGGTGCGAACCCCACAACGATTTGGCAAGTGCTCACCTCAACCGAGACCGACGATGCCAAGCTGCCGTACATGAAGATGAGCCAACGCGAAGTCAGACTCATTCATCGAGCGTGGATGGAAGCAGAGCCTGAGTGGGCGCAGTCGTGGAGGCAGATGCAGGGAGTGTTCGACCAGCAGGGGTTCATGGAAGAGCCTGTCTTTCGACGACGCAGTGGCCCACTCTCAGACGGCAAACTCAATGAGGTCGTCAACTACCCCATCCTTGCGGCTGAGTCAGCACTCATGCGGATGGCCGAGCACCGTGTGATGGAAGCGTTCCCGTTCAACTTCGCCGGTCCTGGTACCGGCATGATTCATCAGTGTCACGATTCGATTGCGGTGGAAGTACCCGAAGCGATGGTCGAAGACGCTGCCAAAACGATTGAAGAATGCATGACGTTGAGACTCCCAGGTTGGGAGGTTCCCGTCACAGCAGAAGCCGATTCTGGCAAAACCCTGAAGGATGTCTAAGGAGGCACCAATGAACTTGAATATATGGACACGTACACGACCCTGCTTTGTTACGCATTGCTTGGACCTCGCTACGAAGGAACCCGGAAACGAGGCTCCCAAATGGTTTCCAAAAGGCCACGATGCTTGGGCATTCGCGGAACAAACCTTGGATCATCGACGGGTGTTCAAGAACGACAAAACCCAAGAGTACGTCATCGAAGCACACCTATATGATTTTCACGAAAAGCCGCAGGCGAAAGAGAAGATCATACAGTTTCTCGTTGACCACCCACATATCAACTGTGAAATCTACGACAAGAGTGAGTACCACAGAGACGCAACTCGAGTCGTCCTTTCCGCCCCCAATCTCTAAGGAGAACACCATGCCTGAAGCACGATACTTTCTCGCGCATACGCGCAAAACGCCAGATGCCGACATTGATAGTTGGACGCAGACACTCATCGGTCAGCTTACACAGACTGGATGGGAGGCCAAGGTTGTCCCTGGCCGGGATGATTTTGAGAGGCGTGCTGCAGGCTTGGGCGGCTGGAAGCGGTGGTGCCATGATGTTCCATGCGGCTGCAGCTACGACGGCGAGCCGCTGTTCCATGGCGTCATCGTACCCGTCACCGATACTGAAACAGGTATCGGACGTGCCACCGCGTTATTGATTGAAGGCTTTCTAAAAGAAGGCAAATACACCTATGCGTGGTCGCCAGCGCAGAAAATCTTCGTACCGATTGTCGGTCTCGAAGAACTGCCTGGTGACAACTGGAAAGAGTGGGCAACACTCGTACTCCAACCTGCTGCTTGACATCACGTCAATCGCAGTGTACGCTTGTCTTGACCCTGACAACTGGAGGTAACATGGCTAAAAAGCCCTCGACCGATCCGATTTATGTGAGTCGTGTAAGGTCTAATCTGAAGAGTCCCAACGGTGAAAGCTACAGTATCGAACTTGGTCCCAAGACCTTGCTCCTCGGTAGAAACACCAGCCACAAAAGCGCAATCGTTCAATCGGTTGAGCTTGCCCTAACGGGCGCAGTCGATGATATCGTTGGTCGAACCAACGTTAAAGACTCGAGCCTGCTGCTCAGCTTGGTAAGTGGTGATAACCTTAACGTGTCGACAACGACAAGCGACAACAACGAGGCGTCATTCAATCTGATGCGCGGTAGTGTTGCTGACCACGATGGCGGCGACCCCGGTGCCTTGGTGCTTCGGCAGGTGCGCTCCGCATTGGCTGGTTCTGTTGCGTCTGCTCGAAAGACATTTCTTTCTTGGGCGGCTGGTTCCATTGTCCGTAGCGATGTGTTGGCCAACATGCCGACCCATCTACACGCCAAGTACGATGACATTGCGGACAAGCAACCGGGCAGTGAGGTGAACAAGCTCATCGCCGTCACGGACTACGCAGGCAAACGTCAACGTGAATCTTCCAAGGAGATGCGCGGTGCGCAGGCTGTGTTGGATGCTGGTCTCAACAACGAGTTGGATAGTCGTCCCACCGACCAAGATATGGAAGCCACAAAAGCAGCAGTCGGTAAGGCTCAGGCACAGCTTGAGACAGCACTGAGAGCCGATGCCTCCAAGAACCAAGGGGCCGACCGGGTAACGGTTGAGGCGCAACTCGATGAAGCTGGTGCTGCAATAGCGCAATGGGAAGCCGAATCGAATCGACTGCTCGACCAGATAAAGCAGACAACGCCTGACCCCACTGTTCAGCAAGCGCACGACATTCTTGCGTGGGCCGTGAGTAACAACCGTGAGCACTGCCCCACCTGCAACAGTCACGTCGGTGCATCCCATCTATCAGCGTGTCAAAACGCCTATGCATCAGCAATAGGTGGTCCGTCGCAAGAGCTGCTGGATGCGCAGAGTTACGCAATGGATTCGATGCGTGAGTGGGGCTCCACGTTTACACGGCTGCAAGGCATCCTCTCTACGATGCAAGCCTCAGACGAATGGACATCGACGTTGCCTGTGGGTCCGCTTATTCCTTTGGAGGAAGCGCGGTCACGGATGGCTGCAGCCTCGGCTGCGTTGACTTCGTCTGAGACTGCCCGCGCACGATGGGATGACATGGCACGGTCGAGAGACGTGGTTGCCTCGATGCAGCAGGCTGTCGACACCTACAAGGAACTCAAGAAGGTGTGTGAGTCTACGGTGGGTGCGTTGTTGGATACCCGTTCGACCTCGTTCGCTGCACGGGTTCAAGCCTACCTGCCCGACGACTGGGTCTTTGGTATCGAGCTTCGTGATGGCAAGAAAGAAGTGTTCCGTATGGGCCTGCTCAATCGGAACGGTAACCTGCACTGCGCTCTCAGTGGCGCGGAGTGGGCTGCTGTGACCACGGCCATTGCCGCTGCCATCATGGAGATTGAGAGTCAACGGAGCTTGAGCGTACTCATCCCCGAAGACCGTGCATGGGACTCCAAGACCTTGGCCTCCGTGCTGCGGTCGCTGGGTGCGTTCCCTGGTCAAGTCATCATCGCCAGCACGACGAAGCCATCGGGCAGGCTCTCTGGCTGGACCGTCATCGACATGGATGATTGGTCTGAGGAGATCAAGATGACAGGCTCCTCGGGTAGTTCGAACACGGTTGTTGGAACCATCGAACCCACAAAGGCGCAAAAGAAGAAGTCCAAGAAGATGCCGCCTCCGCCCCCGGAGGTAACCATTCGAAAGGCGCAGAGACCTGATGCATCGGGCAGCCGTATACTGTCGGGTCTTGGTTACGACGAAGACCAAATCAATCGGATGTCCAAGGAGACAGCCGCTGAACTCATCGGTCGCGGGTTGTTTGCATCATCTGTAAGCATCCTTCGAAACGGCGACTTCCAAGTCACAGCGGATAACGTTGTGCCTATGCTCCCTCGGTGAGTGGGGTTACCGCTTGACCATTCGTCGGTTTATCCGTTAAACTCGACAAGCCTGCCGGACCCTTTGTCCGGTTCCGGGAGACCGGGTCAGGCTCAGGGTCTGGTACCTCGGATCGGTTTCGGTTCGAGGTACCTACGTCCTGGGTTTGACAACTGTTCATCAGCGACCGCTGAAGTTCACGCTCGACCTCCACATTCCCCCCTTCCCTGACCCTCCGACCCCCGACCCTGCAGGATTCCGCCATGGCTGATGAGGCGAGACTGGTGAGCAACGACGACTCCACCACGAACATTGAACCCATTGGTCTTCAACGATTGAACCAACTGTTGGCTGCATTGCAGACAGCGCAGTGTAGGTCAGACGAAGACGACGCTTGGACAGCATTACAGAACGGCGATGTGATGGCTACGCTGGTAGATGCGTGGCGGCGAAGCCCCGACAGAGCCTCGGCTCTGCTGGCGGTTGTCGAATCTATGCCGAGACAATCGCGCCGGTCTCGCAGTCTACGGTCGACACTCAAACGCGCAGCCGTTGATGCTGGTCGTGCTGCCACTGAACGCGCCATCGACGAGCTTGAAGAAAACCTCGGTGGTCCCATCTCTCTCGCTGTATCGCTTGGGCCGGATGCACCCCCGCCTCGTATGGTTCCTGCCGATGTGCTCGCATCGTTGACGACGCCTCGAGGCTACGCTGTCGAACCGGGTGGTGTGTTCAAGCTAAGGGCTGGACCTGATGGTGACCTGATACGCACACAAGTATGCGCTGCGCCCATCTTTATCTGTGGTCGTGCGTTCGACGTGGTGACCTACGAGGCCAAGCGTCAAGTCATCTGGAAGGGCAACGGTGGCTGGCACAGTCGAACCGTGTCCCGACGCACCATCATGGACAACGGACGTATCGTTGCCCTGTCGGACTTCGAAGCTCCCGTAAGCTCAGCCGTCTCTACTATGGTCATTGCGTACCTGACCGACTTCGAAGCCACCAATGGTCACCGCATCCCTGCGATCCAGACCAGCTCTTCTATGGGCTGGCAACCTGATGGTGGGTTCCTACTGCCCGATGTCTACTACATGGTGGAAAGTCGTGGTGACTATCGGCTCGTACCACCGACCGGTCTTGAAGCTGTAGCCGGTGGCTGGTCCATGCATGGAAAGGAAGACAAGTGGTTCGAACTGGTCGAAGCTCTTCGTGAGTTTCCGATTGCCATGCTCGCCATCTACGCATCATTGGCAGCGCCTCTTGTCGGCTACCTCGACATCCCCGGTTTCATCGTTGACATCTCAGGTGAGACTTCTGGGGGCAAAACCACGGTGCTTCGACTCGCAGCTTCGGTCTGGGGGCGTCCAAGTGATGCTTATCCCAGTGCGATGTACTCTTGGGACTCGACACAGGTTTGGATTGAACGGACAGCAGGATTCCTGCACAGCCTGCCGCTTATCCTGGATGAAACCAAACGGGCACGACATCCCCGTGTAGTGCGCGACATCATCTATACCTTCTGTCATGGCCAAGGTAGAGGTCGAGGTAGCCTGGATGGGACTCGACACACACCCAGTTGGCAAAGCGTACTCATCTCTTCGGGAGAGGGGATGGCCACGAGCTTCAGTGAAGACGCAGGTACACGAGCCAGGGTTGTATCGTTGACAGGCAAACCTTTGGGTGCAGACGCTGCTGTCGGCGCTCCATTGGCCGACCTAATCCGGGGCACCGTAACAGAATCGTATGGCCACTTCGGTCGGAAGTTCGTTCACTACTTGGTTGCCAATCGCAATCGGCGTGAGGACATCCTGTCTGCATTCAACACCTTGAAGGAACGCTACAGTTCTGCGGCGTTTACTGCGGTGGGTAGGCGGCACGCCAGTCACCTGGCGGCGATGTCAGTTGCGGCTCTCATCGCTGAGCAGATTGGGTTGCCCAAGCCGAAGTGTGACCCGTTCTCATTCCTGCTCGAGTCGCAGGCCAAGGCATCCGCTGATGCTGACCGACCACTGGCTGCGCTCCAAGATGTGATTGGCTGGTGTGCTGCCCACCAGACGCGGTTCTACGGAAGGCACGACCACAACTCAGCAGGCAATGTCAGTGTACCGTCACGCGGATGGGCGGGTGCCTGGTCGGAAAAGCCCGATTGGGAAGCCATTTCGATCCTATCGACGGAACTGCGGGGCCTCCTGCAATCATGGCAGCATGACCCCGACGAAGTGGTTAGTCGTTGGCTTGACCGTGGCTGGCTCGAAAGAGGCAACGGGCGCAACCGCACCCATCCGACACGGATTGGTGAAGCAACTGCACGATGTTATCGGATTCGTCGAGAAGCCGTTGACCTCATTATGCTGGGATAACAATGAAACAGACCAACAAGAACCATCGATGTGAAGTTGAGGCAGAACGACAACGTAGGCTTCTCCTCGTTAATCTACGACGCGACAGCCTCAAAGCATGGCAAGCAGTAGCCATACCCGAGACCAAACAAGTTGCTCGTAGGTACGTGGTTCCTTAAGAGTACGAGCCTCTCGAAGCCCCATTGACTTGCACTCATGGTGGGGAGTCCTTCGAGGGGCGTCTACCTACAACCGTTTGAGTGGTAGGCTCCCGCTCGCATCGTGGCATTCGGTCGGCCAGATATAACCTGCGTGGTCCTTCTCACATTGCCAACCACCTTGCGGTCCCTGCGCCTCATCTATTATCTGCTGTATCAGCATGGTGCTGCGCATGGTGGAGTGGCATCCTCGGGCTCGGCACCGCGTACCCTCACGCTCCCATACGATGAGGGGTGTACGTCTCTTTAGTCGCGGCTGCTTAGTTCTCTTCGGCTTCACGACGGTTCCCCTTTCGAAGGCTGAAGGATGTACCTGCCGTTGTAACAGACACAAGCTCACCGGGTTTGGCCGATACGATCTTCTTGTTGATCTCGGTCAGCTCTTTCCCTGTGATGGCCGGGTTGACCAAAGCCAATAGTCGAGCGAACTGATTCCAGTTGTTAACCGCTGAGTTCATTCTTCACCCCCACACCACACCCACTGGACTGCTTCCTTCGGGGTAGCGAAGTCAGCACGCTTACAGTTTTCGTCGAAGGCTGCATCGTAGGTTCCTGTGTTGGCCATTCGAATCTTCATCGCGTGCCACTCAGAGGAGCTGATGGGTTCAGGGAAACGCAGAGCGTGGGTCATCTCACCGGTAGCGATTGAGGATGGGTCGTAGCGACGTTCCGTGTAGATGATACCGATGATGCTTGGCGTGTGCGTATCCGGCGAAGTGTATGGCCAGTCCTTCGACACACCCCGCTGTACGGGTTTCAGGTTTGTGTGTATCCAGTTTAGATGTTCTGCTGATAGTGTCATTCTTCACCTCTCGTTTCTTCTGGAAGGTTTGGGGGTTGCATGGGCTGGAAGTAATCCTGCGCACGCTCAGTTCTGTAGACGAAGCTGTTGCCGCTCACAACTGCGTCACCGCAGACTTCTATGGGTCGCAGACTTTCGGCTACTGGGTACACCTGTCCCTGATGGGCAGGCGTGTACATCCAGTACCAGCCTGCTTTCGTGGGCCACTCTGTTGTCCAGCTCATTCTTCACCTCCACTTGCCATTCCGGGTAGTTCATGTGCTCGCCCATCCAATACGGTTTTGCGAATCACATCCATGCGCGTTCTCACGTTGTCCAAGCCAGCCAATCTGGCTCTTCTAAGAATCGTACTCTCGTCTGGGCCATTCAAGACGCCCGACAGGGTCTTGTCATACAGTACGGCTTGTGCAATCTGTCGTGCCTTGGCCTCGCTGGGTGCGTACAGTCCCAGTGATTTGCCCGTGTTGATGTGTGTAACTGTCCACGACTTGTGCTTTTCGTCCTTTGGTAGAATGCATCTCATCGCAACGACCTCATCAGATGTATTGATGCGGGGCCTTACGCTATGATGTACGGCCAGTTGAATACCATTCTGCTCAATCAACCATGCCGTCATTTCGCATAGCACCTCGGTCTTGTTGTACAGCGGATGTGGCAGTTTGACTTCGATGGTTTCTCTACGGAAGCGTTGTCGTCCCATTATTTCTCCACTTGCGGCTTCGCCGCTTCACGCGCCTCTCGGCAATCGTCGCACAGGTCGTCGGTGTCCGTCGCCAAAGTGTCGTCGCAGTCAATGCAGGTGACACACACCCCGCAATCACCCTCGGAGGCGTGGAACCGATGGCCCTCTGCGCACGTCATGTAGTAGTTTCCCCAGTCGTCTGGTACGTTGTCACCCCTCATCAGCCACCTCCTTGAACTACGCTGAGCTTTGGTTCGCACGAGACGAGACCACCCTTCCCACGGATGTGCGCTTGGCGTTGTCTCCGTACAGCGAACAGCATGACGTGCTGCTCTACACCATCGACCACTACAGTCCTGGTGATCTTCTTGTCGATGACCTCTTCACCGGGATGCGGTGCGCGAACCCAACGGATTGCTCCGTGAGACTTCACGATGTGTGCTTGGGCAGGCTCACGCTCACCCACTCTTCGGTCACCTTCAAGGGTCCGCTTGACCGTGACCACACTGCTGGCTGACGGATTCAGCAGCAGCGTTCGCATAGACTGACCCGCTTTCCTGGCCTGCCGTCTACTACGACGCTCTGACAGTCGGATGGGTTTCGTGCGTGCTTCTGTTGGGTTGAGCAATGCAAGAGTTGCAGACAGTAGTAGGGGCACGGCCTTGCGAAAGCATTCTCGTGTCAACTTAGCGAGGGCTGGGTGCGGTGCGCCATTCGATGACATTACTGCCTTCTCCAACTGCGCAAACTCTGCGTCGGTGAAGTTCTTGAGTGACGTAGAGTTCCAAAACTCCCAACTGAACTTGTCCAAAGCCGTCCCAAATACTTCACCCGGTTCAGCACCATGCGTATGCGTGACCAAGATTGTCCACCCCTTACTGGTGCAGTAGACGATGCCGCCCCAACATTCGTCTGCACCATCGGGACCATCGCTGCCCACTGGTTCAGTAAGGAGAATCTCCCAGGACTTACCCGGCATCAGCGGCAGCACGTCTAAACTCAAATCCTCCGGCGGGCTCTGCTTGAGTCGGTCAGCCGTTGCCTGTGTGATGATGATGCTCTCGCGACCACCGCGTAGCCATGCCTGGTATCCAGCGACGACCGAGCGTGGGCTGCGCTTGTTCTCTACAACAGCGTGCCCGGACTTAGACATCCCGACTAAATTATGGGCAGCGGACAGGTCTGCCTCGGTCCACTCGAGAACCGACGAGGGGCGCACCATGCCGAGACCGCATTTCTGTATTGCCCTGACGAGGCTAACCCCACTCCATTTTCTTGCGTCGTTCATGGTTCACCTCTCTTGAATAGTCCCTCACACAGGCAATCTGAGTTGGTACAGTTGTTCATCAATACACCGGCGCACTCATCGCAGACGTGCTTTGCGCCAAACATGTCGTTGTAGACTTCGATGACGTCGTCTACTTCAAGAACATCTTCACACTCATCGCAGAAGACTGAGGCATCTTGGCCACGGCTACACGCCAGCCACTTCTCTTTGTCAGTTCTGGTGCGGGGTGTGTGTCCGTCACCGGTAAGCCATGAAAATTCATGTGCCATGGTTTCCTCCTTGCTGTCTCTTAGGGCATCAGGTCTTTGAAATCTGACACATTTTTCTGATCTTTTTTTCGGGCCTCGCCGGGATCGAGGTCCAGGACGATGAGATTGTAGACCTCTCGAGTCCACGAGTCGCTCATGTCACAGTGCTTCTCAATCATCTCAAGCACCTCATGACGGGGCGCTGTCACGACCCACTCAATAGGTGAGTCATCCTCCCACTCTTCTCCATCGTCCTCAACCACAGTCCTCGCCGGTCCGTACAACTGGTAGAAGTAGGCTTGGAGCGGTGGGTCAAGACCCACGATCAACTGGTTGTTCGCGTTGTTACATGCCAGTGGTACTCTACTCATTCTTCACCTCGCTCTTCGTTTACTGTGTCCATTGCATCCCACACGGCATCAGCTTCGCCATCCCTGCCATCGTGGGCAACGAGACCGCCAATCACTTTGTGGAACTGGTAGTGGTAGCCGCCACTCCAGTTACGGAACTGACTGTCGCCCCGGACTTGGAAGCCTGCCAAGAGCAACTCATCCCAAATCTTATTGACGACCTCGCTGGGGATACCAGCCAGTTCGAGCAGCTCTTCGTTCGTGTTGATATAGATTGTCATGTTGCCTCCAGCATCTCTCGATAGGTCCACGGCCAAGGTCTCCGATGATGAGACACCAGGCTCAAGCCTGTCGGAACGAAGTCCTTCAGGATGAAGTCCGTACACTTCTTGCACAGGGGTTCGGAGCGCCACTCTCCCGGCCTCCCACCGGATACATCGATTGTTTCCGTAGCCGGGTGGTGGTTGCATTCCGCGCAGAGTTTCACCTTGCGCCTCTCTTCTGTTGTTGGTTCGACAGGACCGACAGCCTGGATGCTTTCCCAGTCTTCGCGGTGCTTTCCAAACAGAGCGTCTTCAATCTCACCAATGAGCATGTCTGCCATGTCACCCATCACTCACCTCCCTTCGCTTTCGCGATTGCTTCGCGGGCCATTTCTACGAGGTCATCCTCTGCCTCACTGTTGTCTGAGCAGAACGCCATGTAGTCGTAGAACCTTTGCAGCGCAGCCAGCAGTTCGTCGTACACCTCCTCCACATCATCACAGGCGAGGATCAGAGCGTCCTGCCAACCCTCCTTGGGGCTGCGCCCCACCGCGTCCACGGCACACGCCCCCAATCTTGCCACTGCATCCATCACTCACCTCCTTTTGGCTTGGTCATTGTGGTTCTCCCCACGCAAGAATCAACGCTTGTTCTTTGGCTTCGTCAACCTCACTCGCACTGAGTTGTGATGCGAAGCTCTCGGCAATCCTCAAGATGACTGACACTCGAGGGTCTTCGTCAGGTGCCAGGAGTACCAGTGCCAGAGCCAAGGCTAAGGCTTCCTGATTGTCCTTTGGACCCGACCCTGCCAGCCGTCCGAATGCATCTGTAAATGATAGTGGTCCCATGGTTACTTCTCTTCCCAGCAGATGTAGCTGGCGTTCTGGAACATGATGGTTCCGTTGGTGTTGACCAGCCGCTGATAGCCGCGACTGGTGGTGTAGCCTTCGATGGCTCGTTCGATGCTGCCTGCTGCTTTGGTCATGTCGCCTTCGCCCCGCACGATATGGAAGATGCGTCCGTCACTTGTCAACCTCCGCAAGCAGTCACGGCGGATGAATGCCTCCGTCTCCGGGTTCACGACGTTGAGCACGTAGCAGGTAATGATGGCTGTGAACCTGATGCTGGGTAGCTTGTCGGATACTCCGTGCCATCCGCTACTGTCGTCACCATTGTACGGGTCATAGGCGTATACCCGGTAACCGTCTTGTCGTAACCAGTCGGCATTGCGTCCGTGCCCTGCGCCGTACAGCAGGATGCGGTCACCTGGATTCAGGTGGCGACAAGCCAGCCGTCGTATCGCAGGAGCTGAAACAGTCGTGTGCATTGCGGTTGCTGCGCTGGTAATCATTGGTCACCTCCTGCGATTGCGCGGCCAGCGTCGGTCAGTTGCAACTCGATGTCTCTGTGGTCGATGCGACAGCGCACCAGTTCGGCAAGCCCGCGCTTTGCAAGTGCAATCGCAGTGTTGCTTTTGACGAGGTAGCCAATCTCGATGTTGGAGCAGGCACTGTCGTGGCGCTTTGCTTCTTCCTCGACGCGGAGCATGTGGCGTAGGGCATGTTGCATGGTTGAAGATAGGTTCATTGGAGTCTCCGGGTTAGGCCAGGTAGCCGTAGGCCAAAAGGCCTACGACAAAGAGGACGGCACAGCCGAGGTCGTCGATACTCATGCGAGTGCCAACTCAGGCAATGCGGGGATGACGACGTTCGTGTCACCACCATTCGCGGCGATGGTTTGGACTACATGCAATGCTCCACCGTATGCACGGAAGGCACCAGAGGGAGCGACTCGCCCACCCAACCCACCAGTCACGGCTTGCAGGGCACCAAACAGATCACGGTTGCCGTGGTCGTCGTGCAGGTCACCTGCTGTGCTGGCTCGCCAGTAGCGACGGGCACGGTTCGCCAACGTGTCGTTGATGTAGCCTTCCCATTGCAGGATGCCGAGGTAGGCAGCGAACCGATAGTCTGAGCAGGGGATACCGCGCAGAGATTCCATAGCCTCCACCAGTTCCACTGTGGCTTTCCGCGCCATCTTGGCTTGCGCATCGATGATGCCTGGCAACTTCTGCAAGGTCTGAGACGAATGCTTGTGCCCAACTTGCGCACCTCGAGGGAACGAATGGTTCGCACAGACGAAGCAGTCAGTACCAGTAGCGAGCGCAGAGAGGAGCGTCTTGTTGTGGCTCGAGCGCATCGCCACTGCGATACCGTTGCCGCTGGCTTCCAGTGCCGCATCTCTGAAGGCCATGATGCCATACATCTGCTGACCGTTCGCTGCGAGCGAGTAGCTCTCACTGGTGGGTCCAGCACCCAACGCTGCGGTGAACGCATCGCGGACTGCATCCGCAAACATTGGGAAGGGCACAGGCTTGTAGCTCAGGAACTCTGCACCCTGCTTGCGCTTGTCCTTGCTGGGTCGGTACTCCGGTTCCGGGGTGATGACTTCGCATAGCCCTGCGTAGTCCACGATGGATGCACCAGGCGCACCAACGATACACACTTGGTCACGGCGGGCACGGGGCAGAGGAGCTACCTCGGCGCGTGGAATGTTTGGGTTCATGCGTTGTGATTGTGGGGTCATTGCGTTCATTCGATTCTCCGGCGATGGGTGTTGGGACTGAAGCCCCGGTTGATTCCGTCTCGGCATGTCAACAATCTACAGGATGGATAACGTGACGTCAACAACTTTAAGCAGAAAGGTTGTAAGTGCTTGATATCACAGCGGAAGAATCTTTCCTGGTTTGGTGACACCACGGCAGTAAAAGTATTGACATGTCAAATATTCTGTTACGACAACGTTACGACAATGTTACGACGGGTCGTAACAGAAATATGGCAGGTTCAACCTGGGTTATTTGGTAGATATCTGTATGTTACGACATGGTGCGCAATATACATAGAGTATAGGGGTTTCCCAACGCACTTAGGAACTTACGAACAACGAGTAACTTCTTATGTATAGGGTGGTTATTTTTATATGTCGTAACAGAATAAATATTAGATAAAAAGATAGTTAGAAAGTAGTGTTTGGCTGTTACGACAGGGTCGTTACATGTCGCTACAAAGTCGTAACAGTTGACGACGAGTCATCAATTAGCTAAGATGACCAATAGATGAGGTGATGAATGAGCGATAACGGAAGTACGATGATTCAGCCGAGGTTGATCCAGCCAGCTACAGAGGATGAGGTAGTTGATATGCTGGTCCAGCAGGCGCAGTTCGATGGGACGCCTGAGATGCGTGCAGTGGCAGTTAAGCTGCTCGAGTCGGGCTATACGCTGAGAGTTGTGGCGTCTAAGCTGGGGATTGCTGCGTCTGTCATCTGGAAATGGGCGGATGATGCCGAAATCCGCAAGGCTTTGCGCACCGGCAACGAGTATCGGCGCCAAGTTATCAACCAGAGGTTGGAAGCTGCGGCTGATGACGCCGTAACCGCCCTCGGAAGGGTCGTTGCGGACGCAAACGTTGCGCCACGCGACCGGATCAAGGCTGCCGAGGCCATCCTCGACCGCTGTGGGCTCGTTGACGCCACGTCATCACCGGACAATGCCACTATGATAGCCGTTGACATCGATTTTGATGACCGTTTGGCCCGGATCGTCGCCGGATCCGCCCCCAAAACCGGACAGCCGGACTGATTTGGGTGGATCCGCCCGGACCAGAGTGCTAAACTTGCCGTTGTCACCCAATCTGGAGCCTACAAATGCACGGTAAGTCCCCCGAAGCCCTATTCATCGTCGCAAAACGCAAGATTGCCGGACCCGACATCGTGTCTTCCGCCGGACCCGGCTACCTCGAGGCCAAACGCGCCTCTCTGGAGGCCCATGAGCATGGGGGAACGTCCGACCTGGGGTCTACCCCCTGCCCGGACTCAGAGCCTGCCCTGATGGACGCCAGGCGCCCCGCAGAGGGAGCGCAGTGTCCCGTCTGCCGGACTCAAACCATCGTAGAGTACTGGGTCGACGATGAAAGCTGGAACGAGTCCGGGCTCCCACCGGACTCATGCATCAATTGCTTCAACCAGTACGGGCCGGATGGGGCAAAGCTTAAAGGGCTGTACGCCCGTGGCTCACTACTACGCTATGAGTCTGAATCCGACGACAAAGAAGAACACCCGCCGGACTCTTGAGCTTGAGGGAACACGCTCAGTCCGACGAGTGTTATATATCTTCCGCAACTCGCTACCCAACATGGACAGCGTAGCCGCACCGTTACGCCATGTCAAGTTAGCCGTGACACCCTGGCTCGAGTAGCCCGGAGGCAGAACCAGCACGTCGGTGTTTTCTTGGCGGCGGTTTTGGTTCTATAGGGTCCATGCTCCCGGCCACAGTCCGGGCAGCATATCCACCAGAAAGGAAACTCAGGGCCTGCTGATGTATCTCTTCGGGTATCATGCATGGGGGTTCATGGGTGCGAGTAGCTTAGCAATGGCGTCTATTTCTACCCGTTCACCCGGATTGTTGACGCGCAGTTGGGCGATGGTATCCGCCAAGTGTTGATACCACTGGGGTGATATAGCTTCGTTCTCTGCGGCTTCAGCTTCGGATAACGCACGCTCTGCGTTTTCTTGTGCGCTGTACCCCACCCGGCCACAACGGTTCGGCAATGTATCCGCGATACGTTCAATGGTTGCGCTGTCCACGTCCGCGAATTCATCGTCACGGACCTTGGGCGCGGCGTCAATACATTCGATTAAAAAGTGGACTACTTCTGCGGGGTAACTCATGATCGCCTCCGCCTTATGATGAGATAACGTGATTGTTGATAAGCTCCTGACATAGTAACCTCCGGGGTTAGTGTTTGTGATAGTCGACGTTTGATACTTTGGGATTCCAACAAGCCCGACACGATCCGCACTTGCCGTCTTGCTTAAGGGCAGGACAACCATGACCCACGCCCGCATCAATCGTACTGGTGGGTAGGTCGGTACGTGGCGGCTTGCCACCTATCATCGTAGCCGATAGCCGGATGACAAGGTTAACGGGCCATGCTGCTACCCGTGCGAACGCCTCCCGGATCATCTTGCTTTCACGGGATGGCGCCCAAAACTCCACCCATGGTAGACGTTCAGCTACTTCTACCCACATCAGAACATGATCGACGCTCTGAAAGTCACCGCTATCATGGATACGGAAGTACGGATCGTTCGGGTCGGTGTAGTGACCGATCAGCTTAACCATACCATCGGTCCATAGTGGGTGGGTCAATGCTTGGTAGCGGCGTTCGTGTCCTAACTTGACGTCCGGGTACAGGTAGTTACCCTTTGATGCGTAGCAGTTACTACAACTTGATCCCTCTATCCCGGCAAGGATACTACCCAGGACACAACGGGCGGCGCTTAGCGCGGTACTAAACCCCGGCATTTTACTGGGCTTGCCCAGTCCGCTACGATGTCCGGTTATTTCTTTCGCTTGTTTCAGATTCATTGTGTTCCCTCCAATGATTTGATTTGGTATTGTCAGTATTACCGTCACGTCATCGACTGTCTACAAATTTCTCAAAAAAGTTTGTAATCCCGCTTGGCGCACCCGTCCGGCCCGGTTTACCCCCGTTGCCCCGTTAATACCGTAGCGGTACCGCCGGACCCGACACGGGCCGGGCCGTACCCCCGGACCCCCGGACCGGCTCGGGTATCCGTTGACTACCCAGGCACCCGGACGATGATATTTATTATCGGCCCCGTTGACATAGTGGTATAGGTTTTTTGGTGGGCCGATAATCTTTTTTTATTTTGTTAGTGACATCTCGGTATTTATATGAATAATGGATAGTGGGCATGACGCCTTGACACCTAAACATTCATAAAGGGAACACTATGAATACCAAATCATTGTCACCTATCGAGCTTGTAACGCTGTCTAAACTTACTAACTCTAAGCAACTTAAGGAAGCGCGTGAGTCGTTGGTATCAGGTGAGTATGAAGGCACCCTGGATATTCGCATCAACTATCTTACCAAGATAGGCGAAGACACCAGCGACGCCGAACGGATCTCATATCAGCAGCTATTTTTCATGTTGGCCAACCGTGTCAATGTTGACACGTTGCAAGCTGTCGCCAAGCAATACGGCCGAGGTGATAAATCTGCACCGTTGGCGCGGGTCGCTCACCACTTGATCGACCCAATCAAGGAGCAACTCGGCCGCAAGCCCCGCAAGGGCGCGGTTCGTGTTGAGTCAGCTATTCAAGAGGTACCTATCGCCTTGACGGATATCAGTTAACCTGTAACCCTAACGGCGCCCCATAATGGGGCGTCAAAGGAGACATGATGCGAACCGTTCAACTATCCGAAAGCGTGTATATCCGAATGGTCTATGGTACCGGCTCACCCGGTGTTTGTTTGTCATGCGGAGATGTTGATGAATATGCAGGGTGCGAACCGGACGCACGTGGCTACGAATGCCCGCAATGTGAAGCCCGTACGCTTTACGGATTAGAGGAAGCCTTGACAATGGGGCACCTTGACATAACCGACGACCCCGGAGGTGCCGATGAATGATTGCCCATGGTAGCCGGGGGTTCGCTCTGCCCCCGGCTACCGCTCCGGCCTCCGTCCGTACCGCCGGACGATACCGCCGGACACCCGGACACCCGGACAAGGTGAGTTGTTGTTGTACCCACTTCTGGCGCTTATCCATTTTCGAGGGACGGTCTTGACATGCCAACGGCAATGTGCCAAATCTGGCACGGGTCTTGCATGCGCATGTGCGATCATTTTTATATGAAAAACTGGTAGGGCCATGCGAAAAATATGTCTATCCGATATCGCAGTTTGAACGGTGATAATGGATAGTCCCCCCATTATATTTACCGACTCGGTACGATTTTTATGGCGGGTACGTTAACGAGTCGGCATATTGATAATGGATAGAGCGAAACAACAACACAAACGAGGGAACAAACAACATGACTCAACCTATCGAACGACCTTCTTACATGCTCACGAAGCAAGAGACAATTGCTAAACTCTCGGAGCTACTCCAGGCCGTTAACAGTATGCCCGATGATATCCGTATCTTCAGCCTCGACATTCCTCCCAAGGGTGTAAACGAACTTTGTAGCATTTACTTCGGCAGCAGTGAACACGATATCCGTCTCCTATCAAGTGAAGCCGTCACCTTGACCGTGACGGATAGTAAGGCAGAAGCGAATAAGGGAACTGTTGATATCGCAGGGACTTACGTGACTGACACGGGCTTGGCGGTCGCAGTCAATGCGATTGTCAGCGTAGCACGACACGCGAAAAACACCCGCACCCGTGCATTTTTGAAAGCGTTCTAAACTTTTCACCCGTTCCCCTTCGTTGTGAAGGGGAACACAACACCACACCACCATTGAGGGAAACATGGAATATCACAAATGCAACGACTGCTCTAATATGGCCGAAGCTACTTTGGATGGCGTACCACTCTGTCCAGGGTGCTATCACGAAGAGGTCCACTACATGCACCAAGCGTGGGAGGACGAGGCGGCCGAGGGCGACTGGGCAGATGCAGTACACCGTAGCGATTGGGGCGACACGCTTGACGACACCGACGACACGGACGATCAATGTCCTCGGTGTGATGGTCCGATGCGCTCACCCTTGGCGCTCAATGTCTTGTCACGGCGGGACAACGAGACCTATATCTGCCGCCCATGCGGGAACAGCGAAACCATTGCAGACCTGGTATCTACAATGGCTCAACTCTCATTCTAAACCTTTCACCCGTCGCCTCCGTTGTGGAGGCGACACCACACCACACCATTGAGGGAAAACATGGGATATGACCTATATTTAGAGAGACTCGGACAGGAAACACGGGACAAGGACCCGATTAACAAGCGTGAAAAACAGATAAAGGCACGCGACGAAGCGCGTCAACGTTGGACTAAACACGGCAGTTTGTGGGCTGATGCGGTTGCCCGTAGCTACCCCGTCGAAGGAGGCGAGTGATGCCGGTTCAAGAATACGTATCCAGTAGTTTGATGCATGTGCCGAATATGTTCCGGTGGGCCATGGCCAGTAGTGCCGACACGTTCAACAAGGCAGGGAGCGACGTAGCCGCTCGGATGTTCGCGCTTGCTGGATTGTTTCCATTGCTACCGGCGGGTCAGCTTCGGCAACTGGCCGAAAGCTCGGATGCATTGACCGTCACCGTCAACGACGACCGCAAGACAATCATCATTGAATGGAAAGATTGATCCCCCAACCGATTCCCTCACCCTCGGCCCATCATGGGTCGGGGGTTTTCCCGTGGGATGATCCGAATCCCCCACGCGGGAGACGCTCCCCCCATCCACCATCGGGCCGGGCCAATCCACCACACCATGGCCGTGGGATCGGGTCCGGTTTGGCCGAGTCAACGCAACGCCGAACGACCCCCATACCCCCCCGCCGGCCGATGGGGACCCCTAACCCCGGAGGCGTTTCTATGAGCAAAGCCAGTTTGAAAACACGATGCCATGTCGTTATACTGATGAAACAAACCCAAGGAGTGCTCCATGTCCGTGACTTTGAATCTTGAAACCGCCATCGTAGATCGACTCAACAAACAAGTTGAAGTGGTCGCCCAATCGGAAGCCGCCATGCAGTTTGGCATCGAGG
>Ga0080013_1001773_pt1 | contig 27530 bp, 44 predicted proteins | sample ETNvirenome_6_85_FD_69236 | JGI IMG/M metagenome (GOLD analysis project Ga0080013, IMG submission 69236) | Marine viral communities from the Pacific Ocean - ETNP_6_85 (SPADES assembly) (version 2) | ecosystem: Environmental > Aquatic > Marine > Oceanic | place: Pacific Ocean | collected 2013-06-19 | reverse complement strand
CACCTGCATCAGACAATATGGATATTGACTCAGCTCCCTCTGTCACGCTAGTACCTTGGTCGTTAAAGATTGCAATAGAACCAGTAGTGCCACCATCACTTGTAATATTCACAGCCTTGGCGAGGTTTGCGGCACTTCTAACGCCTACACCACCCGCAGTCGAAAGTAGTTGCACAGCGGCAGAACCTTCAGTAACTGAAGTACCTGCATCATTAACAACCGTAATTGTCTGCGATGTTCCATCATCCGCATGAAGTTTTATGCAGTCAGCCGCATCTTCGTTAGCCGTTACAACCGCACGTCCGCCTTCAGCCCATAAATCTTTAGCGTCGTTCCATGCAAAACTCATACCGCCAGCTACAGCACTCAATAGAATTGAACCTGCGGCATCTGAGCCATCTGTAGTTCCAGCCGTATTAATTAATGAAGCTAGTTCGCTACCGGCCGTTCCGTGGGGTGAAAGCAATATAGCAGAAGCCCCACTCTGTCCAAGTGTAAGCGTCTGACCATCTGCAACAGTAAATGTACCGTTACCTGCCGATACGGCTATATCAAAATCTCCCGCTGAGGCAACATTCATCCCTGTGCCATTATCATGCGTAAAAGTAACATCGCTACCCGCTCCAAAAGTTAAAACAGACGCATCACTGTTAAGAGTTAAATCGTCCGTAACAACTCCATCACCCGTAATGGTAACCGTAGGGCTACTTGAATTAACTGTTAAAATAGCCGTACCATCATTTTGCGAAACTTCAAATGCAGTTGCGCTATCAGCACCAGAAGGAAGAACCTCTACCTTGTCTCTTGCCAATTTCAAAGCAGATGTAATGCCATTGTCACCATCTTTAATTGCTTGCAGACTGGTCGTTAGTCCGCCATCGGCATCACAATGCAACAATTGCTCGTAACTCGAAGCAATCGTTTGTCCCGTTAAAGCTGCCATAATTTATTTCCCCTTTTTAGTTTCCTTGTTAAATCTCGCAACTTACCGCCCGAAACCAATTGACATGGTTGCGATAAAATCTTTAGACAATGTCTTCCCATTTTCTCTGTTCTCTCTCCCATACATCATTAAGAGATATAGAATTCCACATATCTCTTGCAAGACGTGCCATTTGATGCACTGCCTGTGTGATACCTAATCTCGTACCTAAGCGAGGCATGATTTAAGGTCCTAAGTATAGAAATGCAGAACCAGAATCAAATGCTACCGTAGTCCATCTACCGTAGATTGTCATACCCTGTGGCATAGTAGTCTGATTAATAGCGTCACTGTTTGTGCCGGGACCACCCTGTGCGTCTGTAGGCCAATCCGAATCAGCAGTTGTAGCATCGCTAGAATCAAACACAGTATCCTCTGTAAATTGAATCGCTATTACTTTCATATTACCCGGTGGAGTATATGTGGAAGTATCTGCTAAAAATGCAACTCCCGCTTGTCCTATTGTAATATTACTTAGCTCTACAACTGTATATTTATGAATATTTGCTGCCATTGTTATCTCCTTGTGTTATGTATGCCTTACTGCCCGAGAATACTGACGTGGGCATATCATGCTAGCGGGTAAGGTGCAATCTGCCTTAATCCGCCTATTTTGTCTCTGCCTGCATCTAGACGTAATGAACGTCTCCAACGACGGCGAAATTTGTCTCCCTGTATCATAGATGCCTCATCTGCTCTATCATCATATAGTTTCCACTTAATATAATCAACCAGAGCAGTATGTAATGTATCATCACAATCTGGGACATCCGATAAATTAACTACCTCATTAGGCTGTGAACTGTACTCTATTAATATACCATCATCTTGAGTTTCATCTATTGCTTCATACAGATTATTAGCTGAGGTATTATTACTTGTTACCAAAGCTAACCTGTCTCCTACAATATACCAAGATAAATAATCTTCTGGATAAGTATAAGCCATTATTTCTCGTCCATATTAATTAATCTGTCATAATCCAGTAATCGTGGAATTTTTCTATATACATCATCGCCGTTTTTATAATAAACAGCGTAAATCTTATCTACTTTAAAGTCTGAATTTCTATCACCTATATTATACCATCTCTGGTCTGCAACTGTGCTAATCTTATCATATTGCCGAGATACTTTATATTTTCTTAACTCTAACAATGCATCATTAACAAGAGCTTTCACATAGGTCTCTCCAGCATCGGGGTGCACTTTGCGAATGCGAGATAGTATTTGTTTTAATGTCATACTACGCCCTCGTCATTGCCTGTACGGCTTTTCCATATTGACCAACAAGCCAATTGTACTGGTCCTTCCTAGCATTACCGAGTTCAATATCTTCATCAACCATAATATCTGTTATAATTCTTTCCATTCCCTTAACCGCGGCATACAATACAACAATATATTCAAGTTCGTCTGGGAATGTAGCAATAGCACTATCACCATAGGCTACTGATGGATACTGAACTTCAGAATATTTACCCACTGCGGAAGAGGACGATGGTAATATATTAAGAAAATTACTCTCAATATAATATACTGGGTCCGTAGCCGTAGCATAATCTAATTCATCACTATCAGAAGCACGACCCTTTAATCTTGATGGAATTAATCTGCAAGGCTGGTCAATCGTTCCATCATTACGCCTTACATTAAAAACCTTACCCGTATTTAATGTAGACGCGGAGCTTTCACTTCCAACGGCCTGTGGAGTAAGTGTTACTTCAGATGCACACAACCTAAGAAGATTGGGTGGCATCATATTAATAATCTCTTTTGCTCCGTCTGAAAGAAATGAGGTTAATGCAGTCGTATCGCTTGAAGAGCCACCGACCGTACCAACCATATCTTCAACTTGTACTTGAAATGTTGCCATTAGTCTTCAATCACCACTACTTCTAAATTACAACTTGCCGTATTTGCCCTAGCCCAATAATCAGAATCTGCTGCGCGAAACATAGCAAACTCCCCAGCTTTCAGTTTGCAGAAGTAGTTAGTATCGTCTTCGTCTGCAATCTCAATATAATTACTTGCATCTAAATTCTTAAAAAACATGTATCCATAAGTTCCAATATCAGATGCAACACTTATCTGTTCATTACTAGTGCCTACTACCTGTATAGTCTTATTATAAGACTCGCCAGATACATCAACATAAGCAGAATCACGCTTACTATCTTTAACACCGCTCTTGCTATATTCTAACTGAGCTTCAATTCTTAATTCGTTGGCCATTAGTACCCCTTCTTTTTCTTCATTTTGGCACTATATTTCTTAGCGGCTTTAGCAGTTTTATGTTTTTTAGTCTTGCCACCATACTTAGTTGTCTTACCTGTTCTCGGCATTATATACCTCTCCCATACCTTTGCATATTCTCTTCCATGGACTCTGAACGAAATTCAATATCCGTACGCTTTCCCCTTTCGGTTCTCACAAAACCATATGGTGAAATTTTACTTTCTTTCTTCCTGCACTTAGGGCAATGTTCGCCCTTATAGTACCCGTGTGATGAACAAATACCAGCTATTTTCATCGACCGCCACCAAGCAGACCCATAAGAGCCTGTAGTGGATTACCACGACCGCCTTGCGGCATCATCTGTGGACCCTGCGGCATCGCGGGTGGCATTCCCCTTGGTATTCCACCGGGAGGCCGCGAGGTCCTCGGTCCCATAGGTAAACCAGCGCGTGCACTAAGTGGACTCTGAAGTGGATTAGATGGTCCTTGCATTGGTCCCTGTGGTAACTGAGGTCGAGCCATCGCAGGAGGCACCGGTCCACGTAATCCACCGGGAGCCATTGCGGGCGGTTGCATAGGTGCTTGTCCCATCATTTGACCACCTTGACCACCACCGCCTAACATTTTCATAAGTAACATAATCAAAAGTTGACCTAAACCACCCTGTTCCTGTTGAACGCCCCCATTATCATATCCCTGTTTTTCTCCAAACATACTTGTGAATTCTTCTTGATTGTATGGTTGTTCTTCGCCGTACGGCATAACTATTCCTCTCTAGTTTCGTACCACTTGGGACGATTTCCCAAGCGATACATTATTAACAATATTACTAATATTATCCATAGTAAACATTTCACCTAGTGGTGGAAAGAAGTATAACCCTCTAGCCACCTTGTTCTTTAGGGGTAAGCCCTTTATACGACTCACCCCCACAGTGAACAAAAACTGTTAACCCTTTATGGGGTTATGATGTTGTAACTGCACCATCGGCAGCTGACGAACCAAACATCCAATATGCTCCTGCACTAAAGGACATTTCAATGAAATCCCCTTTGTGTGCCGAAGTGCCAAGAATGACATTGGATACACCAGTTGCGGCTGAAGAACCGGGACTGTCATCGCCAGTGTCAACTTCAGTTTCGTTGACCTTGCCAAAGACAATCGCACTTCCAGCGGCAATCGTAATTGCTGCTGTCGGTGTATGTTCTTCTACCCAGAACTTGTAATTAGTCCCATCTAGAGCTGTAGTAGCGGTGGGAAGCGTAATTGAATACGCACCACCAGCGGAATCTAGCCTAAAGCATTTTCCGCTATCCTTCTCAGCGTCTAGAGTCCTTGCGGCCTTGATTTGTTCCCAAGGCTGAAGGAATCCACCTGCTCCACTACTTTTACTAATATAGTCACTACGCATGATTCACCTCCTACAGACTTTCGACGTTGTAAAGAGCGTGGGTTTCTGGAAGTGTAACTTCTAGACCCGCTTCGGTCAGAATCATATCTTTCCGAAGGTCTTCGTCGTCGTTCTGTACGTTAGTAATAACGTGGGTGTCACGATTAGTGCCATTACCGACCAATGGACGGTAAGAACAATTGCTCATATCAGCCATCAGCATAAAGCCACTGGCAATGCCACGGAACAGAGGTTCTTTAACCAAGTTCATACGACCGTGAATGGTATCAATAACCATCACACGATGTCCGAACGCCCCCTGTTTCTCTTCATAATTCCAGCGGAAAGGCGTAACATTCGTAGTACCGGGTTGTAAAGACTCGTACAGGAATTTGCCATCCCCTAGTTTATTGAAGAAAGAAACAACGGGTAAACTGCAAAGAACCAATCTGTCACCACTACCGCCACGTGCTGGGTCAAAAATTACTTCCATGTCAGACAATAGTCTGTCATAAGTAAGTTCTGCCTGAGCAATGCTACGATAGTAAGCTGCGCCAGAGCTAAAAGACAAGTCCGAATCATCAACGGTAGGATTAGTGTTTTTCACAATGTGACCAACAATACCCTCCGTATACTGAATACTAGTTACTCGGGCTTTCTGCCCAAATAACATAGCTCGCTCGATGTCTACTTTATGCTCACGTAGCTTTTCAGCCCATATACGTTGAAATTCATCAGCGTATCCTCTGAACCTAGTAGCTAGTGCCGTACCTGTCATTTCCGCAGCAGTTTTAAAAATCTGAGTATAACCGTAGTTATCCTCGATTTCTGCAGACCATACATCGGGAGCACCGGAACCCTCAGCGAATGAGGTGCCGATAACCTGACATTGGTCGTTATCTGCTAATGTTGCGTATCCAGTGACATTGGAGTTTGATACTTCAATACATTTGCCTGTAAAGCTTGTATCAGCACCATTGTCTGAAGGAGACGACTCAATACGAAAAATAGACTGACTCCATCCTGCTGCACTATCAACCGTGTTAACGGAGAAGACCATCCCCTTCACAAGCCAATCAATACTGGCTGGAGAAGCAGCTGCATCATCTACAGTAAAAGCATAACTGGTTCCAGCGGTAACAGCGCCCGTAGGGGCACCATCAACATAGAAATTTCTGGAAGTCCAGTTAATCTTAGTACGGTTTTCTAGATACCTGAAGACTGAATCGTCGGTAGGAACCTTGGCTACTTTGCTCAGATAGACGAAAAAAGGTGACTCTTCCGGAGCCAAATCCGCTACTCTATCACCGAAGTTATATAGTCGTCTACGGTCCGGAGCTTGTCCGACACCAGCACTTGTTGCAGCGACGGTTACATCGCTTGACTTAAGTGTGCCCTGATTATAAGTAACAGCCATAGTTTACCTCCTTAAGGTAATCTACCTGCATTTGCACTCGCCATTACGCCTTCCCAAACCTTGTCGTCCTCACTCCTAGGAGTGGGGCCTCTGCTTGGAACTGCACCGGGAGTGCGGGGAGAATTTTTTGCAGCGCGGACAGCGTCCAGTGAAGAAGAAGACTTCGACCTTTCTTTTCCTTTTGATTTCACGAACACGTCAACAAGCGCATCAAGAGACAAGTCTTCTTTCGGTTGCGCGTAAAACGTAAGAAACTCCCTTGCCTCATTTTCATTCATCTTATAAGTGTTTTGCAGTTCACTTGTAAGATTATTGATAAATACCTGTTCCTGCAATGCTCCCATCTCTTTTTGTATAGCCGAGTTCACTTTATCTTGTTCCTGTATTTCACGGAACTGATAAGATGGAGAATCCGGCTTAAAATACGCATCCCACGGATTAAAGTCTTCCTCAGAAATACGTGCGTTCCCGTTACTCACCTGCGATGTAATGTTCTCTTGTATCATTTGAACCAAATCGGGTCTGCTCTCCAGAAGGTTAACAAGAGGTTTGAATTGTTGCCAATCTTCCAACCGGGCTTCCGCCTTGTCTTTCATAGATTGAAACTTTTTCGCCTCCGTTTCCCAATCAGTGCCTGAAGTCAGACTCTCTTCCTCGCCCTCGAATTCGTTGTATTCGTCATCGAACGCTTCTTCCGCAAATAAGTCGGTCGCTTCGTCTTCCTGTGAACCTATTACCGAATCGACTACGTTATCTTCTGTTGCCATAACCTACCTCCTCGATGTCTTCTTTTTTAAGGACTGGACTCATGTAGAATCTTCCTAGTGAAGCGTCACCGTTTCGTTATGTTTTTGATTGTGCTGCCGATTTTTCTGATGAAAGTAAGTTGTTCAAATCACCCTTACTTATCTTAACGGCAGCGTCCAGTTTGGATGCCGTGACCTTACGGTCAGCACCCGCTTTAGCCTCAATCTCTGCGAGATGAGACTTAAATTTTGATACTTCTGACTGTTGCTTGGCGTGCATTGTTTCTCTCTGTGCAGTCTGTAGGTCACCCTCTAAGTTCTTAATCTGGGAATCCATATCGTTTACCAACTGCCTCATTTGTTCCATTTCGTCCATTCTCTGCAATATTCCTTCTTTATCGAATATCTCAGGATTCTTCTTCAATACCTCAACCCTATCAATAATACCAAGCTGAAAAGCTTCAAGGTACACACCAAATGTCGCCCACTTACTTTCTGGAAGTGTGCTTCCTGATTGTATTCTCACGTCGTGTTGCCCGATATTCAATCTATCCTGTTGTATATCGTTAACGGCTTCGCTCTTGTCGTCATAAACATTAACCATTCTTTCGGTCATATCATTATTTGCCTGTGTTAATGTAAACATCTTCGGAAATGTATAATGACCTTTTGCCAAGCAATACAATACTCTACCAAGGCGGTTAATACTAAATTCTATATCCCTGAGTTTTGACTTTGGTCTGTCACTTCCCATTGCTACCATGCGCTCAGTACCCCTCACAGTATCTGGGGCCTGTTCAGCAAAACCATGTACCATCTCAGGAATACCAAATATAAAATCTATATAGTGCTCCGCCTGCTGAATTAACCTGTAAAACTCTGCCGATAGTGGCTGTGGTGACGGATAATGAGGCTCTCCCTGAGTAGTATCTACCTCGATAACAGCATTTGGATTTGACCATTCTCTTTCAAGGTCCGATAGACTATCCACAGAACCTGCTGGAACAATAAGCTTAAGTCCAGCCGATGCCTGTGCGTGAGAAAGTGCCAAGGACCATAATTTATTGAGCAATCGTTGCATAGGTCTTGCACGGGATATATCAGACTTTGGATATGGTGTTCCCGTCCAAATATTCGGTAAGGGTACTATTGGATATACATCTATGTTATAAATCGTCTCATATAACACAAGCTCTCCAATGGTAGCCGTAACCGCTATGCGTGTTTGTAACACTTCCTCAAACTGTAAGAATCCTCGTTCAAGCAGACCGGGGCTTTCGTCAAGTAACGTAGTGAATGCTTCTTCATCAAGAAGTTGCTCACTTCCATCACGTGCATCAATCACACGATAAAAAGGAACTTTAGTAGGATAAAATCTTTCTAATATCTGATACTTCTGATTGTTATAAGTACTTGAGAACTGTTTATCTTTTACTTCTGCGGGAGTAAACACAGCCATAGAATTAGTATTCTGTGCATCAGGATAATCTTCTTCATTGTACGTAGAAATATCATGGATAAGACCACGAATTGACTCTCCTGTCTCAGCGTCTAACTGGTCTCCTAATTGTGGGTAGAGGTTAACGACCTGCTCACCGGTCATTATAGTAGAAAGGATGATGCCCTCAGCATCCGAGAACCACCTATCCCTGCAGTCAGGCGGTACATATACACGAAAGGGATTGACATAAGTGAACTTGACATCACCTCTACCGAAGTCTGCTTCTTGGTCTACATATGCATATAAATAACCAACACCAGCTACAGCATAATCAGTAATAGCCTGCTTCATCTGATTATCACCCTCAGAAACATCCCAGACATATCCAAGAATATCTCTCCAAATAGAAGCAATCTTTACATCGGAGTCTTCTCTTGGTAATACAGTAAAAGCGGGTGGTCTTGCCGTTAAAACGGCTTTGAGCTTCTCAATGGCAGGAGAAATCCTGTCCATTGGAACATCAGCCTGATTACGGGATGATAACTCGCTGGACTCATTACTTGTAAAATGATTTCCAAGATAAAAGTCTGTATCCTTGCGAGCTTCAGTATCCCAATCAGACCTAGCATCACGCCATTGCCTATATAAGTCTTGGTTATATTCTGCTTCTGGGGATAGTTCTATTTTGGGCATTTATGCTGTAAAAAGGTTACAGCACGTAATATAAGAAAAAAAACTGTAAAAGTCAAGTCTTTTTTTCAGAAAGTCACATATTTCTGGCTCCAGTAATCCAATTATACCCCATTTTTAGCTTTTTTCTGCCAGAAAGCCTGCCAATCTTATGAAATGAATCTATACTCACAGCACCACTGACAGGTGGTTTCTGCCAAGCATAATAGTTCGCATAGTACAATCCATCCAGTAAATCATCATTCTTGGCTTTTGGATGTTCAAACATTTCATCCAGTATCTCTGACATTTCTCTTTTAATATAAAGCTTTCGGCTATTAATAATCGGACCCAGTGATGTTTCCAGTCTGTCCTCTTTCTTAATACCCTTAGGTGGCTTTGCACCCTTAAACAGACCCGGAGTCAATCTTCTCTCTTTTATGGATAACCTATCTGTCATATCCCTGACCATCTCCTGAGCGGCCACAGTCTCAATAGTAACGCGTCTTAGCGGTTGATACTTCTTTGACATATCTATAATCTTCTCAGGCATATCGAACGTCGGTATTCTCTCACGAAAATACTCAAGTATATATCTGTTCTTATTAGAATCAATACCAATAACAATAATAACTTGATAGTCAGACGTCGAAGTAGCGGTATGTGCTACATCAACTCCCATATAAACATATATTGGTATTGCAGTATCATTGGTTATTAAATACGCAAAATTGTTCTTTGATTGAAAATGCCCAGAATAGTACTGTACCCTATCAATTTTAAATGCTGCATTGGATATGTCGCGAGCATCATTCATATACTCCTGAGCAAACTTATTAATAAGACCAGCTTCTGAAAACTCTTTTTTCTTGGATTCAAGCTTCTTTCTTGAGAATTGCTGTCTCCAAATAGACCTTCCATCTTCAATAGCCTGATGAAACATCACATCCCATGGATAGGAGCGATTATCCTTTTGAGCGGAAGAGTATCCATCATAAACCATCTGTAAGAATGAATCATAATGTACAATAGTACCAAGCAACCAAATCCATCCCTCATTACCCGGAGTCTCTTCCAAGGAAGGAAATACCGTAGACACAATCCACTTCTTGATTTCCGCACGCCTATCTGGTGTCTTTGTATTTAATTCAGATTCAAAGTCATCAAGAACAATACCAGTATACCGCCTATCAATCTCGGCACGACCACGCAAGCGTTGTGTTGTACCTTTTGCAATAATACGGTCCCCCTTGGCGGTAACGATATCTTTCTCAGTCCATCTGTTCCCTACCAAATCTCCAGCAAGGTCACCAAAATAGTATTTAAGATATTTATTTGTCTCCAAGTGGGATTTAATATATTTTAAATGGTCAATAGCCTGACCCTGCTCCTCGGCTACCCACGCTATGAATTGCGGGTCTCCCTTAGTACCAAAGCATATCTTGTGTAATATAGCCGCCTTTGCAAGAACCGACTTACCAAATCCCCTAGGAACAATATTACATATCCTTCCGCCGGGTTTAGTAGATATAAGCTTCTTTCCTATCTCATAATGGAATGTAGGAGATTCACTCTTTAGTAGAAAGTCCCTAGGAAGAAATGCTCTACCAAAAAATATAAGGTCAGCACTAGCCTGCTTTAGCAGTGCTTCCTTTGAATCAAGGCTAGTATTCGATGTATCCCTTAACGCCTTTTCTTTTTGTGTCGATTTTGTTTTTGCTTTTTCTTCCATCTATGTCTCTTAATCTTCTTTCGCCGTTTCTTAAGAACGCTTGACACTCTTCTTCTTACCTGTCGGTTTCCAACCGTGCTTCACTGCTCGTAGAAGATTCATCATCTTTTTTGCCTTTGTTATAGTCTTTGCAGTTGATTTCTTCTCCCACTTGCCGTTCCTCTTCACATAGACTGTCTTTCCTATTCTTTTGTACGGCATCGTGTCGCTCCCAATTAACTACATCAATATCTAAATAATCATCAAGCCACTTACGCAAAACCTATTTCCTCATTGGTACTTCCCAAATAGATGATTTCATCGTGCTTATTAAACAAACTTTCACAAAATGGGCATTGCCACCCATTAAATCTATTCTGCTCATCAAATAGAGAAGTGTCCATATTCAAATGAACCTCATTATTACAGGACGGACAATTGGTATGAACATCCCCAAATAGCAGTGCTGACTCAGTCCTCATTGATTTCTGCATTTACTTCAGCCAAAACCTTGGTTTCGCCCCCTTTTATTGATGAAAGTTGTTCCGGGGTAAACCCTTGGAACACTGTCAATGTTTCTGATTTCTTTTCTGTGTTTGGCATCATATCTGATATCTTGGCTAAAAGCTCTAAGCAACGTACCCTTGAACTGGAATTATTATCACCTTCCGATATAATATCCCATAATTCCTTTAATATGTCCTCCTGAGTGATACCAACCTTTGTGAGTGCATCCTTTACTTCTTTTCTAATCAACTTTATTACCCGCTCTTGCCTGAGTAGGAGTCTTGCTTCCTGACGTGCATAAGCTCGATTCTTTGTGGGATATGCCTTAAGATAGGCTTCTGACGGGTCAATGCCTTGTACAACGTACTCTGCAAACAATATCTCATTAGAATTGGCACGCCTGTTAGTAGCACGAACCTGTCGATGGTCCTTGTCACGAGAGAAGGAATAGAGGTTCTTTGGTATGTCTCCCTCCATTTCTTTCTTAGATAACAACGAATATGTCCCAAGAAGCGTTCTGACGTACTGAGTATCCTTTCCATGGGCAGTAACGAATGTTCCCTTCTTAAGTATCTGTAATACTTGACCATCGTCCGATATGCACCAATCCCCCTCTTTTGCATCTCTCCAATGCTTTGGTGTCTTTTTAATCTCTTGGCATGATTTAAATTCTTCTTCATTATCGTATATAACATGCTTTTTATCTTTTATGCTTCTGAACCTCAACGTATTGCTTCACTTCCCTACCGAGTTATTTATATGCCACTAACCACATCCCTACCTGTGAAGCAATACGCTCTCAGAGTCAAGCTTCCCCTTCCCAATTATTAATAAGTTGGGGAACCTCTATCTCATCAATAAGGTCCAATATCTTCTTCATTAGTTCTTCTTTCACGGTTTCGTCATCAGTATCGTTATACTGCCACCCGCAAACCTTCATTTGGGCTATCATGCTTCCTAGGTTAAGTGTTTCCATCAATCATCTTTCCCCAAAGAAACGTCTTACCTTTCGTAATATCCACAACATCGAGTCTAAAATCGCCATTGCTAAACCAATCCACAATGCCGAAAGCATGTCCCCAATTCGTCTTTCTGTTCTTAAGCCATGCATTTGCTTCATCTGACATATCCTTTAAACATCCTAAGCTAAAACCTGCATGTGCACCATCAACGTGTGTAACGCTATGGCGTTGAATATCATGCAAGTGTCCATATACGACTGATTTCCCAAGATTAAGAGCATGTGTCCTAGTATGATAGACGGAACTAAAATGACCACCATGGTACATATAAAGCTTCCCTATCTTCAAATGCTTGCCATAAGGGTAGTATTTATACCCCCTGTCGCTCAGTCGCATTGCATTGGCGAACTTATACTCTTTTAAGTACGGATGCTCCTCTACGAAAGAGTTTAACCAAGCATCATGGTTGCCTTCGAGCATATATCGCTCTTTGCACTTAATCGCATCTAAAACCTTGTCAAACTGGTCTAAGCCATCATTGGTCGCTTGAATGTCCCCATCTATCTCTGGAAGTATGAATTCCAAGGGTGGACGCTTCTGTCGCTTGTATCTCCATCCACTGGCACTATGAAACTCCCCGATATCCCCCAAACATACAAAAATATTCGGTTTGACCATCTTCATGGCCTTAAGCACACAATTGACCGCAGCTTGGTCTTGCTCTGGAAAATGAATGTCTGGAACGATTACCGCTCGTCTACTTTGCTTTTTTATCTTTTCTGGCATTTCTTTTGTATACAACTATGTTTTCAAGCTTTCTTGCGTTCTGTGTGGCAACGTGGTCGCGAGAAAGACCAATCTTTAACGCACCACTCTTCTCTTTATCTACGAACACAATATGCCTTAATCGGCAATCACAACACCAAAGATAGAAAAAAGAGCCGGGTTCCACTATAACTGGGTCTATATCCACGTCATTAAGACTAAATGTGGCGCGTTCCTTGTCAGTCACAATCACCTCCCCTGCATCCAGCCTGACCCATTCGGGCCATTGTCTCTTTCTCTATAGCTTCTACCATTGCCTTTGGTCTGTTATTGATAGTAGGACTATCTCTTTTGACCCCCCATCTCCTGTTTCTAAGCTCAATTATCTTAGAAGAGAGGTATATAGCTAAATCTAAAGCTTCCTCTAGAGCATCTACTAGGTCATAAGTACCATCTACCGGTATCTCTCGTCCAAACTTTTTGTTGCCTTCCTCAAGCCTATGGTCAATAAGGTCCAATACTACCTTGTTATTGCCAATATTCCTATCATCCATGAATGCAAACCTCACGATAAGTACCCATCTCCCATAGGAGGCACGGAACGACCCTTACTCCCGGAAGGCGAGCTATTGATATGTTTTCTAAATTCCTTAACAATATCTAGAGATTTGCGCTCAAGGCGGGCAAATTGACCGATAGTGTACCATTGACCCTTGATATTGATGTATCTTTGCTTCTTTTTATCCATGTGCGGGTATTCCCGGAATAACGATATTGTTAAAATAGTTGCATTCCTTGTCGGCAAAGCACTGTTTATCCACATAATCCTCATTTAACCACATTCGACCATCCCTGTTTATCATTACACCAGCACAAATTCCTGATATTGTGCCTTTTCCATAGTTTGCACAATGTTTTTTGGCTGAATTCTTATTTTTATTACTAGCCATGCCCTAATATACAACTTTTTTCCCTAAAAGTCAAGTTAAAACTTCATTTCTGTCTTTTTGAAACAACCGCATCTGGTTAGTTTCCTCTGCCATCCTCTTCTCTGCTACCGCTACATAGTCCGCATTAAGCTCAATACCGACAAAACGGCGGTCAAGCTCCGATGCAGCGACCGCTGTGGTGCCAGAACCGAGAAATGGGTCCAAAACTAGGTCCCCCTCATTGGAGAAATCGGACACCAAATGCCTAATAAGACCGTAAGGCTTGGGTGTGGGGTGGTCATAGTGCTCCGACCCTGTCGTATACGAGTAAAAATCACGCAGTTTTAGCCATTCTCTGCCACTTTTACGGAACAGTACGATAGGTTGCCACAGGCTGAACCCATAAACGCTTCTATGGCGCTTATTCGGGGCATACCAGCAAGCCGTCCAAACGTGGTTTTCGGCTCCGAAAGCGTCAATAGTGGTCTTTATGCGGTCTGCACCGTTAAAAACGGCTATCCATGCTTCCGGGGTGGTTAAACGCATGATTTCCGACCCCACTTTGGAGAGCCATTCCTCATAATCCGACGAATCCTGCAAATCGGAGTCATTTCCGTAGTTTTTCCCGATATTGTAGGGAGGGTCGGTTATGACACAATCCACGGATGCGTCATCCATGGTACTCATTACATCTAAACAATCACCTTCGACTATCATACGGCTAATCTACGAAAAAAAGGGGGTCATGTCAAGCAAAAAAAGGGAGCCAAACAAGGAAAATGTCCCATGCGTATATATATATATATATATACATATATACATATACATAATACATACTACATAGAAATACATACTACCTACATATATACAGGTTGCAAATTACTGTTTTTTGGTGTAATTTTTGAGGCGAAAATAAGTGGTTTTTGAAAAAAATAGGCTTACAATGTGTGTCAGTCTCTTTCGGCAACGGCGACCCCCCATCGGATTTCGAGATTCGGAAAAATCTCGTTCGGAAACATTATGCTTGATTTGTATGCAGTTTTATTCGTAAATTGAAGGTTTTGTCCTCATATTCACCAAGTGCAGATTTTTCTTGCATAGTATGCAGTTTTACCCGTAAGTTCTAGGCTTTCCCGGATTTTGGCGTGTCCGTGAATATCCTTTGGTCTTGTCGGCCATTAGTGGTAAATTCTCGCAGATTAAAATTTCATCCATGCAGAGATTTCTCTGCGGTGACGGCAGTCACCAATACACTGCCATAAGGAACTGCCATTAGACTGCAATAACATTACACTCAACTCACGATGAGTATAACCGAACCGAATTACCGAAAATCTTTATTAGTGCAGTTAAGACTTGACCACATTGGTCAAGGCAGTCTTATGACTGCTAACTTAATAGAAGGAGCTTAACCAATTATGGCTAACTCAAATAACGTAACTGCACCGATTGAAGACGACAAACCGAACGAGGAAACTGCTTTGCAGTTAGGACTTCGAGAACTTGTAATAACTTCACCCGCAGACATTGTGAATGTCTTTGAAAGTGAAGGAGTTGACGAAGAAGTAACTGCTCATTTTCGCAGTCCCTTAGAGTTAAAGGGACTTGCAAAGAATGACCTTCGACATGACGAGAAAACCGAGAAACTTGCAGAGACTATTTTTAACGTCTTTGCAATAGCTCCCGAGATTCTTCCGAAGTTGGATGATAATAAGAAAGTTATCAAAGGTCAATTCATAGAGCAGACCAACGCAGACCGCCTTATGACGGCAATAGATACGCAGAAATTTGCGTATAGATTACAAGCTCGAAAAGGTGGGGCTAAGGTGGACTTGCACACTGCAGTAAGTATTGCGGATATCCGCAACGTAGTTGCAACCGCAGTAAATAGTCTTAATGAAAAGGACGTTAGGAAAGATTCCAATGGAATCGCTTTCTCTAACGGAGCAGATAAGACTAAACAAGTTGGTAAATTCACAAAGATAACTGGCAAAGAAAAGGACTTGGAGTTTTCTTTGGAACTTGTGCAGAAAATCAAGGAAGTACCTTGTGCAGATACTACCGCAGCACCTAAGGAAGTTGACACTGCGAAAAAAGACGAAAAACCGCAGGAAGTAGTAACCAACTAACGGAAGTCGCCTGTTTTACTAGAAGGGATGAAGTGCAGACTTTGTCCCTTCACTTTTTTTTTCTGTGAACGTGAAACTTAAGTATCTCATAGGAGACAACAGACAGGACATATGACAGTAACAGCAAACATATCAATCTCACAGTCACCGGCTAATATGCCGGGCACACAGAGATATCAAATTGTTGCGTCTGTCCCACATTCGCCCAGACCTATTGTTAGGTGGGCGATGTCTGTAGACGAAGCAGATACTATTCGCGATGGCATAATTTCTGAGATATTCAAACATAATAAAAAGTGTCTGGTCAACGTACAGACACCAACCCAAAAACACACCATATCTGACAAGCCATTAGGCTTCTCCACAGAGCGAGACCTGATTGGTAATGAAGTTACAGATATGGCAGAGTTTGACAAGTTACACCGCATCAGACGTTGGCGTAAGTATATCCCAGATGAACTTCTGACTGTTGATAATGATACTATATCTCTGTATGAACGAATACTCTTAGCTCTGCTCCGCCGGGGTTATCCGCAGGACAGTGCCAGAGAGGTAGCCCGTGATGCAGAGCTTAAGCAGAAAGAACTTGCAGAGTTTAATAAATAGGAGTAGAGCAGTAATGAAACACAGGCAGTATAATCCCTTAGGAAAAGACAGGTTTATAAATATTAAAATTAACTGGTGTAAATACTGTGGTGAGAAGTCCATACATATTTTCACCAGAAATGCTTTCTATTCTATTGCTGTATGTTTTTCAGGATTATTTGAGATAGGAATAGGATTACCTGACAGGGTATACAGATTTAAGACTGGCGGTCTTGTTATAGTATCGCGAGGTCAGTAATATGGTAATTGAATATCTTACAACAATCACTGTGATAATACTTAGTGTGCTATTAGCACCTGTGTTATCTAAGTGGTTTCACCGGTTAATCAAAACAGGAGAATGATACAATGAAAACAGAACGCAGACGCATGTCTGTTCGTGTTCCGTGGTCGAAGACTACGCACGGACAGGTGATGTGTGCAGTGTCAATAGTATTGGGTATGATAGGCTGGAGGTATGGTATATTACCTCTGTATGTTAGCCTGTCTGTTGAATACTTAAAGCCAATCTGGACACTTACTCAAGTGTTGTACTTATCATACTTAGTTCAGACTATTTACTATGGTATGGTACTGGCTATATCTTGGTCTTATCTTAAAGTAAAGTAAAGGGAGCAGAGAAATGATAGAGAGGATGATGGACAGAGCCATAGCATTGTTGCTGTGGCTCTCAGTGATTTACTTTGGTGTACACGTAATAGTGTATCTTGTCAGATAAAATGACAGAGGAGCAGTTATGATTAAACGAATTCTGAACAAACTCAGGTGTTGGATATTGCATCGTTCTGCCTCAGAATATAAATTAGATTATTGTTACAGTTGTCATGTATGGCATCATGTCAGAAGGAAAGAGGATTAAATAATATGACCAGACCTAAATACAGTAAAGAACAACTGGTACGCTTTATTAAGGTAGGCATACCTGATAGTAAGCGTTCAGAAAAGAGACTGCGTAGAAAGATAAACTTCGCAGTCAGGAAGATTGCAGAGAAAAGTAATGAGAAGATTCTAAACAGGAATCACCAAGTTGATTTACTCAGTCTTATAGAAAGTGTATGTTGTTCTAATACTCTTCTCAGAGGAGATGCAGAAAAATTACTGAAGATAATAGAGGATGAGTAATGCCTGACTACAGACGTAAACATTACGAGGACTGGGCAGACATAATCAAAGGATTGTCAGACCCGGACGACAGACGTAGTACTGTAGAGATATGTCTGCGTCTATTTATATCCGACAACAAAAGATTTAATTCAGAGAGGTTTTTAACAGCTTGTGGTCTGGAGCCGGACTACCACTTAAAAAGTCTGGTGGCAAGGTTAAAAATAAACAGGAGCAAAGATAGTAATGAATGAAAAAGAACGCGGGAAAGCATACTCAGAGCATGCTGTAACAGAGTCTGCAACAGAGGTAATAGAAGCACTACATAGAAGAACAGTAAAAGAAGCTAAAAAGTTGGGTGTTTTTGAGGTAACGTCTCTGTGGAATAGGTTAGCAGAACGCAGTTATGAGCTTATGGTGATAATACAGGAAAATGATATGACAGAAGACCTTATCAGAGGCTTGATGGACAAGTACGATAATGACGAGGATGAGGTCAGGTTATTTCCTGTGGAGATGGAATTTTTAATTAAGTCTGCATTGGAGTTTAATCGAAAGGTTTCACGCAAAGTCAGTAAAAAGCTCAAGAAAAGCCCAAAAGAGCTTAGTAGGATTATGAAGACAGAGGCACTGGTTGGTGGTGTCGATGCAGAGTTTGTTCGTAATACAATAGAAAAGATGATAGGTGATGATTAGATAATTTCAGAAGAGTACGTATAACGCAGGGCAGTGGCTACCTCAGAGTAGAACGCTCCTCCTACAGCGGTATAACAGAGTCATTGTCCTGCGAAATAATTAGCGGGAGACTGCGATGAATAAAACAGTAACTACTAAACAGTTACATCAGAGCCTCAATATACAGGGGTATAAATGTAATAAAGAACTTGCTATGCAGGTCTGTGCTTCATTGAAGCAGAAACCTGTTGGTGGGGCATTTCTGTTCGGCCCGGCAGGGGCAGGTAAGACACATCTTCCAGAAGTCCTTCAAGGTATACTTGAAGCAGACCTTCACTATTATCAGGTAACACAGGGTACTCGCGAAGAAGATTTAGTACAGAAAATTCTTCCCGCAGACGATACCAAGACAGGGGTGAAGATACACCCCGGAATTCTGGTGAAGGCAACAGAAGCGACACATGGAAACAAACTTGTTATCTTATTACTGGACGAGTGGGATAAGACAAGACACTCCGCAGATGCATTTCTGTTAGACTTTCTCCAGAGTGGTAGAATATCTTTCCCCGGAGTCAGTGTTGAGGCCAACCAAGAGAACCTGTTAGTTTTTATTACTCTCAATGATGAGAGAGAACTAAGTGAGCCTCTGTCTCGAAGACTGCCAAAGATAGATTTTAAGATAATGCACCCAGAGTTAATACGTAGTGCATTAACAGATACACATAATGATAACGAATTTACTGATGCTGCCGTAGCTCTATATGAAAGATGTATATACGCAGGAGTTAAGAAACCTATTACTATACAGGAGTTACGACAGCTACTTGATGCTGTAGATTTATTAGAAGATGATGCAGACTGGAATACTCTTGTAAAACAATATGTAACTAAGAGCGACAGAAATCATAAAACATTACTTGAACATGAATCTGACTCTGAAAGTGATATAAATAAAAGATTAGACAGATTATTTAGAAAAGATGTAAATAACAGAATTGATGTAGCTAATTATGAAAATAACGGTATAGCAGTACCAGAGATGGTAGATGAGGATACAGATGATACTAAGATGCCAAAACTTAAGTACATAAGGAATGTAGACTGGAAGTTTGCAAAGTATAAGACACCTAAAGTACAATCACTGCGGGCTGGCTCAGGGATATATGGTATTATTCCATACAATAATAAAACCTATGATGCCTATGTCCACGATTTCGCAGACTTTCCCAAACGTAGTGCAAGAGACCTGCCCGGACCGGCCAGTGTTCAAGGCAGATATATAATAGTTAGGCGACCTATACCTCTGATGGAGGCTCACAAGGTACGAAGACTGGAGTCAATAGAAACGGAAGGAGAACTCTGTTTCTTAATGAATGATGTACCATATCACAGAATAAAAGAATTTCAAGAGACTTGTTCCAGTAGTGCAAGTTATAAATTTAGGATATTCAAGTTCTCAGAAGCGGAGATTATAGGTAGAATTGGCACTAATGTCGCAGAGGTACGATGGATAAACAATGCAAGACATAATGGCAGACTTGAAATCATAGTAAATTTACAGCGGTGGAATTATTTCAAAGATGCTATGTGCAGTAGCAGGGAATACAATAAGGCAGGTATGCTATCAGGTCTTTGGCGTAGTGGAAAAGACCTGCGTCACGCTTGTGAAAATACAGACAATAATGAATATAAGGTTGGTTGGGCTGTTAGGCGATACTATGCTAAAGGCTGGAGGAAGTCAAGACCGTGGCACGAATAAGTACCGTAAACAGAAACTGGCGCCATGGAAAAGATGGTGAGGATAGTATCATGGCAGAGAATGTCAAGAATTACTGTAATCTTTCTGTTGAAATGACTGAGAAAGCTCTTGATAATCCGAAAAATGCGATGATTTTCAGTGCACATATGAGAATTGATGAACTGGGAAAACATGTTAAGACTAAAAAGTATACTGCCGCAGAGAAAGAACAATTCAAAAAGGCATTGTCAGAGGCAAAACGTATTCTAAAACTTGCAGAAGCCAAGCAACAGAGTGAGCAAAATAATAAAACTGCCAAAGAGCAGAAAAAGATTGAAGTAGATAAATGGCAGAATGCTTCTAAAAGATATGCTACAGGACTATCTGCACCTAATCACAAAAAATCAGATGATACTATGGACTTGAGGACAGGTGAAAGTATGAGAAGAGTACAATCATCTGTGTCGCTTATGCTTAACAAGATTGCAGAGGACAACACCGGTTTTCCATACGAAGGTGATGAGTTCTGGGATATTGACAGACTTATGCAAAGGAGTTATACTAAAGCACAATTAAAGCACTGTAAATTTGACAGAGATAAGGAAAGTGTTGCATTTTTAGTAGATACCAGCCCCAGTTGTAGGGATATGGCGGAAACATATTCCAGACTTGTCTCCTCTGTATTGGATAGGGGTGATGTAACTCTGGTTAGGGCACCGAATGCAAGACCCATGCAGTATTATGACAGAGGTAGTAAAGATTGGCATTATTATTCACATGCAGCTACCAGAGACGATGAAGAAGATACAGAACTCTGGAAAGATTTATTTCGTGGACGTAAAGTTATATTCTTTGGTGATACAGATGGTGAATATATAGTAAGTGCAGCATCGCGATTCTGTGATGTATACTGGTTTTACAATGAAAGTTATGAGAATATTGATAGTTATACAGATAATCACAGTTCGTACCAACAATTTGAAGGGAAGATATATCTTTGTAATGATGTAACAGACTTTTTATATTGTGTTTCACAAGTAAAATAAAGGAGACTGTATGAAACATCCAGTAAAGAACACCAGAGAGTACAAACGTTTTAAGGCGATAATGAAATTCGCTCCAGAAATGTTGGAGCAGGACGGGTTTCATGCTCCATTTATGTTTTTACTCTGTAAAGGTAAGCAAGGTGTCATACCACTTGACTTGGAGACAGATAAAGACCAGATGGTGGCGATTATGAGAGGTATAGCAGGAGATTCAAAAGCTGATGCCTGTCTGGTAATAACAGAAGTTTGGGTCGCAGAGTTTGGACAAGACGGAGCGATGGAAGAGTTTAGAGAGTCTGGACTTGCAGTAAGAGATTATGAGAAAAAGACCGAAGCTCTGTCTATGACTTGGGAGATAAAAATGGATGATGAGGTTGTCAGAGGGTTAGAGATGATACCATTTCACAGGGAAGATGACAATATAGTGCTTGGTAAGAAACAGAAACAAATTGGTGAGTTTGAAGGCAGATTTGTCGGAATACTTAGTTAATAGGAGAATGAAATGTCTGCATTTGTTGTAGTAAAAAATCCCCCTGCGGATAAAGAGTACAGAAAGGTCAATGAGACCAGAAAAAGAAAGATGAAAAGACCTAAGCGTATGTCTGAGCCATTTAAATGTCCAAAATGCAGAAGGGTATGGCAGTATAAAGCGAGAAATGATACCGATTTCAGAGGTCCGCCTCAGTATTTAGATAATTTTCCCAGTTATGGCTGTACAGAATATATCTGTACGAAATGCAGAAAATAAATAAGGAGAATAACATGAAGTTAATAACAGATGAAACAGAGTCATATAACTATGGCGAAGAAGTAGCCTGTGATGGTTGTAATGAAGGAGAAGGCAGTATGGGGGGCTGTCTTACCGGTTCGTATGCTATGTGCGGTGATTGCTGTAAGAAATATGGCTATGATAAGCCAGACTATGAGTATGCAGACGAAATTAACGAGATATTTGATAAGGAAAAGACATTCAGAGAGAATGTTCTTGATTACAGAGAACGTACATATGGAAGCAGAGATTTAATTCTTAGTATAACACCAATAAGTAGATAACAGAAAGGAGACTAATATGGGATTCGACCTAAGTGGGCTTTCTCCAGACAATCCACAGGACGTACAAAAGCCTGTTATAGATTGGGATAGTGAGCCAACAAGCCAAGAGCAGGAAGAATATTTCAGAAACCTTGAGGCTTACGAGAAGGCAGTGCCGGGACATTACTTTAGAAATAATGTCTGGTGGTGGAGACCACTGTGGCAGTGCATAGGTTCTTCCTGTGATGATATACTTAGTGAAGATGATATCACAGGTGGGTACTACAATGACGGATATAAAATCAGTAAGGAACAGGCAGTTGGAATAGCAGAGCGTATGAAGTCTTTAATAGATAACGATACTATAAAAGACTATAAACTGGAATATGATAAATCAATTAACGAGCTTCCAGAGGATGACTTTATGCGAAGCTACGGTTTTACTGTAGAGAATTTGCAGAAATTCATACGCTTTTGTGAGTCCAGTGGTGGTTTTGAGATATGGTAACTGCAAAACGTACTTAACTTAGGAGTGATTACATAATGCAATCCTTCACAGATATAAAGGAAAAATAAAGATGCTAATAGAAGTAAAACAGTGGCCAGACAGCCAAGAAGTAACAGACGACGCAGAGTGGTTTCCAGTCGTATCGGCAAACCCTGAGAAAGACCCAATCGGTCCCAGTGCTTATGCCAGAATACTGCATGATGACGCATTTGCACGTTATCTTGGAGATAAGATAGCACACCATCTGTGTGTTCACTGTATAATTAGATTGGAAGATATAGAACGTAAACAGAAGGAAGACTGATGTACGACTCATTTGATAAAGAATCACTAGAAGAAGCAGTAAAGCTCATTACGGGAATGGAAGCTGAAGAAATCTTACTAGATGGTGAGGACTTCGCTTTCAAGTCTGATGAAGATTGGTACGTAGTACAGATAATTAAAATGGAGGAATCAGCATGATAAAAAAGTGTAAAAAGACAGGGTGTAATATCATATACGAAACAACTTGGCAAGACCCTGTCAAGAAGGCGTCAGATAATGATATTATAAAAGACCATCTGTATAAAGTAATAATGAAGGAGAAGATAAAGAATGAAGGAAAGTTTGGAGTAGGCAGGACTATTATACAGTTCTTACAACAAGAGATTGACAAGCTACCATAAAAAAAAGGAAACAAAACAGTGGCAAAGATACGCAATCCAAAAGATAGGGCTATTAATCTGTTTGACTCAATTAGAGGAAGATTTATTATTAGCAAAGCACTGCACACGGCTATAGATGTACTACAACAGGAAAAGCGTCCGCCTCAAAGCGACATACAGGATATGAAACTGTTGGCAGAAGAGTTATTTCCTATCTGTGGACAACTGGAAGCTTACAAAGACAACACACGTAACAGTATGTAGTATGTATATATATATATATACTCTTATATACTGTTATGTTGGTACTTTGTCCATTGTGGACAAAAAATCATTCATTACTATAAAAAAAGACTTGACATTGTAAAACTTATGTATTAATTTACATACAATCATACACGGAAAAAAGTACAAGCGGGAACAATGAAATGCAGAGCAAAGACAGTACTAAACGAATAAGAGCCAATCTGGACAAAACCTCTTTTGAGGACTTTAAGGCTCTCTGTGGATTCAGAAATGTAAAAATGGAAGAATTCGCAGGGACTATTATTCGGGACTACGTTCATTCTGAACTCCCTAAAGTTTTCAAAGACAGGGGTTATGGTCAGAACGAAGATAGATGACATATACGACGGATACATAGAAGGACTACGAGGTAAGAACGATTCTCTGCGATATGCAGGGAAACGTGGCTGGTTTCATGGTAGTAGTTCTGGTTCCTGTCTCCGTAAAATATACTACGATAGCGTCGAACAGGTAGAGCCAACAGAGAAAAGCGCAGACACCTTACGTCTGTTCCGCTTTGGCGATGTTCTCCACAACGACATATACGAAGCTATGACTGCGTATGCACAGTCAAGTGGTGCAAGAGTCTTGGTAGAGACTGAGATTCTTCTACCAGAATACAATGTCAGGGGTTTCCTTGACCTTGCGGTTCTGGATGACAAGTGGCTCTACGACATTAAGACCTGTAATTCCTTCAGATGGAAACGTATGTTTGGAAGAACTCCAGACAAGGACCCACACAGTAATTACAAGTTACAGCTCGGTACTTATGGTATCTGGGTTGAGAAGGTCTTTGGCAAGTTAGACGGCTTGTCGCTGTATTACTACAACAAAAATACTTCACAGACAAAGGAAGTCTCATTCGACAGGTCTATTATTGTAGATGCGGGACTTTACTGGCAAGAAGCAAGTGACCAACTTAAATCCGGGATTCCAGATGTTAAGCTTGGTGTTGCTCCTGTGCAGGGCTGGGAGTGCAATCCAAAGTATTGCTCCTTCTTTGCTCACTGTGGAGGTGGAATTAAACCCGAATTACTGGAGAACAAATAATGCAAGAAGTAAAGAACGGAGTGTCTGAGACTGCGGTTGCCCATACTTGGGACAACGAGACTGTAGAGGCAGTAGAGAGAGCACTTCGCGATAAACACAGACACATCTCATCAACAGAGACTCCCAAGTCTATGGTAAAGACACGTGCAGACGGTTTTGACTATGTCGAAGAAGGATATATGAGAAATCTTCTGAATGACCATTACCCTGTATGGTCTTGGGAAATTATCAAGTATGAACTACTTGGCTCTGCTTGGGCTGTGGTACACGGCAGACTTAAGATACTTGACGGTACTACTACAAGGACCTTTGATGGTATCTCTGCCCACCGGATACAGACAAAGAGAGATAGCGATGAGTTTGTTGATATTGGTAACGATATGAAATCAGCTAACTCTGATGCTCTCAAACTGGCTATGAACAGATTGTGCAATATAGCAGATGATGTTTATAGGAAGGCATATGTCTTAAGTGAGAAACAGGAAGAAGAGTTGAACAGCCTAATGTCTGCACTCGACGATATTGATACTCGCTCTCAGTTTGAAGAAAGACTAAAGTCTGGCGAACTCAACGCCACTAACTACAAACGTGCATTTGACTATCTTACAAGACAAGTGACTGCACAGAATACACAATAATAGGAGGTACATATGGCAGACGTGAGCGACATCTTGGGTGGTGACAGCTCAAGTGAAGCATACTACGTACCATCTGACGATGAATTTGTCATCGTATCAGAAAGTACGTACCCTGCACACATTGTTGACTTAAAGGTCATCAACACCAAGATAAAGAGCACAGGAAATGCCTGTATGATTTTCAAGCCTGTCTACCAAATCGCAAACGAGGCTGAAGAACATCAAGGTAGGACTGTGAATAGTAACGGAATCTTTCGTTACGGTGGTGGCTCTCCCGGTGAACCTAACAGAACCGCCACATCAGGAAATCGAGCTTATAAAGATTTTCTGGATGTGGTTAATGTTGCACCACAGGAAGTCAAAGACGAAAACACAGGTAAGGTTGCATACTCCCTGCCTTTGGTTAGCAAGGATGACATCTACGGAGTTCCCGTAATGATTAAAGTCAAACACAGGAACTACGAATACGATGGCAAACTCAGGACCGCAGCAGACGGAATATTGATATCTGTGTGGGGCGACGGCAAAGCCAAACAGATGGACGACGACCTACCGTTCTAAAGACCAAGTAAGGGCTTGGTTGTTGTTCTTTTCTTCAAGTGCGAATGACAGCGAATAAACGCCACTAGGTACGCATCTGGTAATTTACTGGATATACACCTATGCCAAGTCCTTATAAATATTTAACAGGAAAGGAATACTAATGATATGCGGATGTTGGATTTGTTCAGTGGAATCGGAGGATTCGCACTTGCAGCGGAGACAGTCTGGCGTGACGAACTGGACCTCGTCGCTTTCTGTGAGATTGACCCTTATTGTCATAAGGTTCTTAATAAGAATTTTCCACAAGTTCCTATCCACGAAGACATTAAAATACTTGACGGGACTGCGTTCAAGGATATTGACCTTCTTACAGGTGGATTTCCCTGCCAAGATATTTCTGTCGCCGGCAGAGGGGAGGGTCTAAGTGGCGACAGGTCCTATCTTTGGTTTGAAATGCTTAGAATTATCAGGGACGTACGACCCAGATACGCACTCGTGGAAAACGTCCCAATGCTCACTTCTAGAGGAGGAACAAGAGTTCTTGCAGACCTTGCCGAAATCGGGTATAATGCAGAATGGACAATTATATCTGCAAGAGACGTGGGAGCCAGACACTTACGCAAAAGAATCTGGATTGTGGCCTACCCCGACAGTGAATTGCGTAGAAGGAGGAGAGCAATCAGAGCGAGTAGAGAAGACCAAGAAGGGCAGTTACGTTCTCAGAAAAAAGGGAAAGTCTCATATGACGTACGGAGCGAAGCTGTCAGACGCAGTACTCTACGAGGAGAAACAGGAGACATTTCCGACTCCGCGAGCACAGGAACCGGGCAGAACGACAGAAGGGTACGGACGGGGACTGGCGGAACTAATGGAGGGAAAAACACAGAAAAAGCCTCAGTTTCCGACACCACAGTCAAGAGATTACAAGGGACCATCGGGGAGGAGCATGAAAGGACAGGAGAAAGACCTGCCAAGCGTAGTGGAGAAGTTTCCAACTCCGACATCCACGGAGAGGAGTGGGATAAATCCAAAGACAGGAAGAGGAGGGGGTCTGTACAAGTTCATACAAAAGTTTCCAACACCGACAGCCAGAGATTACAAGGGAGCGAGGAAACTGGAGACACTCAAGAAGAAGGGAAGAAACCCCAAGACCAATTCCTTACCAGACTCAGTAGAGGGGAAACATATTGGGAGACTGAACCCAACATTCGTAGAGTGGCTAATGGGGTTCCCTCTAGGGTGGACAGAATTAAAGGATTAGGTAACGCAATAGTACCACAGGTGGCTACAGTAATAATGCAAAAGATAAAGAATAATATGTAATGAAAGAAATGGAATCACTACCTCACAATAGAGACGCAGAAGAGACACTCTTAGGTCAGTTGATGATTGAGCCGAATCTGCTTGATGCAGTGGCAGAGTTTGTACCTAAGCCCGAAGTGTTTTACAACACTCATAACCGTATCATATGGAATACCATACGCAAACTTCAGAAGGAAGACATAGGTATAGACATAGTTACTGTCAACGAGCATATTCCCAAAACACAGAAAAAGTATATTCAAGCATACTACATCACGGGTCTTGCTCAGAATATTGCCACCACAGCCAATGCCCTGTCACACGCAAAGCTTATATATGAGAAGTGGTTATTACGAAGAGTAATAGAAGATACTGATGCCATACAAAAAGCAGCTTATAATGGTGGTACAGACGCACACAAGGTCCTTGAGAATTTACAGAGTACTGTTACCAAGGCTATCAACCTGCGACCTACCA
>Ga0080013_1001771_pt1 | contig 27542 bp, 25 predicted proteins | sample ETNvirenome_6_85_FD_69236 | JGI IMG/M metagenome (GOLD analysis project Ga0080013, IMG submission 69236) | Marine viral communities from the Pacific Ocean - ETNP_6_85 (SPADES assembly) (version 2) | ecosystem: Environmental > Aquatic > Marine > Oceanic | place: Pacific Ocean | collected 2013-06-19 | reverse complement strand
ATGTGAAGGTTGGGTCTACGACCATTCTTCGTAAGTACCGCGATTACCATATCAGTCCAAAGTGCGCCCAGTATGTGAACAACAATGGGGATTCGTGGTCCCGAGGTGTACTCCTCAAAGCTTTCCGCACTTTCGTCGGGGCACACAACTTCCTGGAACATGCTCAAATCGAAGATCAGTCCAAGGGTCGTGTGATTGATGCTGCGGCACGAGACATCGGTGACAGTGTGTACATCGACATCTTGGTTGCTACCGACCGTAAGCACGCATCTTTGGTTCAAGACATTGAAGCCGGCAAGTTGGGAACCCTGTCGATGGGTTGTACAACAGACTTCACCATTTGCACCAAGTGTGGACACACCGCAGTAGATGAAACCGAACTTTGCGACCATATCAAGTACGCAAAGCTGAACACCTTTATGGATGGTCGTGGGCAGAAGCGAGTGATTGCTGAGCTGTGTGGCCATAAAGATTACGATGAAACTGGTGGGGTGACCTTCATTGAAGCTTCTTGGGTGGCAACACCTGCCTTCAGTGGGGCGGTGATGCGGAACATCTTGTCCCCTGCAGAAGCGGCGGCACAGCAAAATTCAATTCAGGCTGTTCTTTCCGCACCCCCTGCCGAATGGTCTAAAGACGCGATTGCAAAGGCAGCTCGTAAGGTTGAATCCTACGATTTTGGTCATATGACAGAAGAAGAAGCTGGCAATGCCGGTGAAGAAGGGGGTTCAGAAGATCCTGGAACGGGCGAAGCAGATGCCCCTATTCCATTCAGTGACCTGTCTGATGAAGTCTATGGGATGGTCACTGACCGTGTGCGAAAGCGCATTAAAGAAGAAGTGGCACAAGCTACCCGTGATGAAGCCAAGGCTCCATCGGATTGGCCCAATGACACCTTGAATAAAGAAGGTGCATTGAAGGAAACCTACCACCGAGCGTTGAAAGCGGTCGTTCGCATTGCTTCTTGCGATGCCGCATTGGTGGAAGGTGTCGCACAAGTTAATGAAGCCTTTGGAGTCAAAGCCTCTCGCACCGTTTATCGGGCGGTGTTGGCGACAGGCTCTGCCACGAAATTTACCAGTATTGATTCTTTCTTGCTTGCTTGTTCTGAGCATGCAGGCAGGTGTCTATCCCCCGCCGAACTCCGGCTTGCGGTCCGGGTCGGCTTTTTGCTTTCCTCCGGGGGAGCAGCAACCAACCCACCCGCTAAACCCTGAAAATGGAGCTGACCATGAACCGTCAACGAATGACTTGGAATGGTGGGGATCTTGAAAAGGACCCCACCAAGAGCGCTTCGGCGCATCCTGCAACCCCAGACGAGGGACCTGCTTCCCCCGCTTACAAAGAAGATCCGGGACCGGATGACTACAAGAATGGCGATACGTCTTCTTGGGCTGAAGATCCTCATCCTGGACCTTACGAGAACGGCGAACACCCGGCGACTCCGGACGAAGGTTCTTCGCATCCGGCAGCCAAGGCTGCTTCTCGGAAGGACTTGGAGCGTCGCGCCGCAAAGTGCATCCGTATCGCAACTGCTATGTTGGGTGACGGTGCTTCTGTTGCCGACATCGAAGATCAAGCCCTTACTCTTATGGACTTGACCGATTCTGCTATTCGGGCATCTTTGAGCCGTCTTTCGGGTGGTGATGATAAGGGCGACCAGTCGAAGTCCCATGAGGACTACCCTGATGCCAAGGATGGCGACAAGGAAACGGGCAAGGGCGAGTCTGCCGGTGACCAGTCGAAGTCCGATAAGGACTACGAAGGTGACAAGAAGGCTGCTGAAAAGACCGCTGCCTTTGAAGACCGTCTTGCTTCTATCGAGCGCTTTCTGAGCAAGGCTGGTTACAGCTATATGCAGGAAGAAGCCGCTTCGTCCCGTCCTCTTGTGCAGGATATGATGGCAACTGCCGAACATCCCGGAGAGATCGAAGCCGAAGATGTCGAAGAAGCAATGCTTGAAAAGATGCTTCAGGAAGAAGGCATGTATACGGCTGAAGACCCCGGTGAGATTGAAGCCGAGGATGTTGAGTCGATGCTTCAGGAAATGATGGCCGAAGAGGGTATGTCCCACTTCGACGATGTTGCTGCTGAAGCTGAAGCCCATGCTGATGGCAAGGACCAGAACGACCCCGAGGCTTACTACGAGGCTGGCGGTGCTACCCTTAGTCCTGCTGCCATGAAGGAAGAGGAAGCTGCTTCCCAAGATCCGGGTGACTACGATTCGCTGGCTCTCCCCGGCGGTTCCGATGAAACTATGACAATGTTCGCGGAAGAAGAAGTCGTTGACCCCATGGGTGTCCTTTCTACGGACTTGAACGAAGATGAAGGTGACCTTCTGGCTCGCTTGTTCTCCGACCGCGCTGCGAAGGAAGACAAGAAGGAGCAGGAAGACCACGATGAGGGTGCCATCAAAGATGATGAGGACCACATCGAGGACCTTGAAGACGACGAGAAGGATGAGAAGAAGGATCTGAAGAAGGAAGAGAAGAAAGCTTCTCGGAAGCCCCAGCCCAAGAAGGCCAGCACCGGTGCAAAGACACTTGGTGGTGTTTCGAAGGAAGCAGCCAACGAGGTCAACGACCTTGCAAAGCTGTGGGAATCGGCTCCTGATGTTTCTCGGTTCTTCTAAACCGTAAACTTTGCCCCTTGATTGCGGTGTGGTTAGCCCTCCACCGTGATCAAGGGGTCCAAGGTCACCTTTTCTTTTGAAAAGATGACCTTTGGTTCAATAGGTATTCAATACCGACCATATATTAGTAGGCATTCAGCCTTTCGTTGGCGGGGCAACCCATCAACATCAACCCCAACGCCCCTGTAAACAGGGAGCACAGACCAGGAGATAATCATGGCTTTGCTTGGACAGGCGAGTGGCGGGTGGACTGAGAGTTCTTCGAGCTTACGGCTTTTGCACGTAGGTATTCGAAACACTGTCGGCGTCCTCTCCAACGACTCGTTCACACAAACGAACCCCCCAATTCTCACTGCGACTTCTTTGATTTCCCAGGCCGCCGGTATGGATACCAGCGTTCTCGGCGTTCTTAGTGGTTCGGTGGCAATTACCCGACCCGACCAAGGTTCCAACACAATCGGTGGACCCGGCGATAACACAATCGTCGCTGCTTCCGGTGGTGGTACGGCATCTACGAATGACGCAACCAACCTTTCTGGTTTGGCATGGCAACCGCTGGGACTCTTCATCAATGACGCGGCTGGTTACAGCTACGAGAACCCCCCGGCTGCGGCAAGCGGCAAGGGTCCTTACGTCAGTGGTCAAGGAACCTACGCCTCGAGCCTCTACGAGACCCAGCAGCAAGCTGCTCTCGGTGGTGGTGCCGCAGGTGATGCGATGCCGTATGTTACAGGACAAGAGCTCATTGCTTCCTTGAACTGTTACCTGCAGCCTCGGGACATCTTTGAACTCGTCGGTGCAGCTACTGTAGCCAACGATGTTGTAACTACTTCTTTCATGGCGGGTGTGCAGAACGGTGCCGGTGTTGACATCACCATCGGTATTCTGAAGATGCCTGCTGATGCCGTTCAACCCGAAATCGTTTTCGACCAACGTATCTGATAGGAGGATATGAAAATGACTATCGCAAACAGCGTAAAGCAAAAGCTGATCAGCGACTACATTTCGACTCCCCAGGGACGTTCGAAGTTGGCCGCATCAATGACACAACCCCTGCGACTTCGTCGCGACTATATGGCAGTTGGTCGTAAGACCTTCCTTGTCGAGCAGTTGCCCGATGGCGCACTTCCGATCTACGATAAAGATCCGGATGTGACCGCGTATGTGGTTGGTGAAGAAGGTGAGAACATCATCGCCGTCACCAAGCCTCGTCGTGTGATCTTCCCTCTTTTCGAGATCGCTTCCAACCCTGAGATTCCTCTGACTCAGATCAAGGAGCGTCGTTTCGACCTTATCGAACGCGCCCAAGATTTGGCTCGGGCTCAGATCCAAGCTGCTGAAGATGAGCGTGTTTTCGCCGTCCTCGATGCAATCGCAACCAACGGTTTCGATAGTATCGCTGGTGGAACTAACGCCGACATTCCTGTGGTTGCACCCCTGACCGGTGCAGTCCTTGCGGATGCTTTCAGCTTGATCGAGCGTTGGGACCTTCGGGTTGCTCGAGTGTTCATGAACGCCCGTGACTATGCGGATCTCCGCAAGTTTGGTCGCGACATTCTGGACATTGAGACCCAGCGTGAGTTGCTGAAGACCGGTCTTATGGGAACCCTTTGGGGAGCCCAGATCATCGTCAGCCGTCTCGTTCCCGTTGGCACCGTCTACGTGTGCTGCGAGCCTGAGATGTTCGGTCGTATCCCAGTTCGTACAGAGCTCACTGTTCTGTCGGCTGATGATCCGAAGGCACGCACTATCGGGTTCTCTTGCTTCGAGAACTTGGGCCTTGGGGCGTACAACCCCCGCGGTCTCGCACGTCTGACCATCACACGAGTGTGATGAACGGATAACCTTGCCATAAACAGCAGGTACAGCAGCCCCCGTCGAGAGTAATCTCGGCGGGGGTTTTTGTATTAAGGGGACAGAACCTTTTTCAGGTCCAAGGACTCTATCGCCACATCACACCAACGGTCGGTTGTGAGGTCCAGGCTTTCGGGAATGACATCCCCCAAGGCATCGCACATTTCCGAAATGTGACCCAAGGCTTCTTCACCCGTTCGGGCTTGCTTTGCCTTTTCCAACCAAGGAAGCATCGAATAGGTTTGGTCTTCTTGCCCTACTTGGGTGCCAATCCAAAAGTCGAGGCTTTCCTTCAATCTGTCCCAAGGGTCGATCCGAAGATCCCGCACCAAGTTTTCAACTTCGATGTTCTTTCTTCGGCGGTAGTTGGGGGAAGCCATGTGTTTCCGCATATGCTCCCCCAGTGGGCCTTCCATATTCAAGACCCTTTGGGTGTTCTTTGCTTCCTGATCCATACGAAGCATAAGCAGCAGGGTTATGTCTTGTTCCGTGCGTCTATTAAAAGTGATCATTTTCATATCGTTCTCCGAAAATGTTGGGGCCGCAGGATTACGACCTTCATTACACAGAACGATGGGTGGAATTTCTTTCGGACATTTTTAGATAACTTTTTTGAAAAGGGGAATCCCTCCTGCGGTGATGGGTACTATTCACCAACGATGGAGGGGCGATGTTGGTGGCGGTTTCAGGAACTATCGGGGCGGGAAAGTCTACTTTCTGCGACCATCTTGGAACCAACCTTGGGTTCGGTGTCGTACCGGAACCCGTAGCCGACAACCCCTACCTAAAAGACTTCTACATAGACCCTGAACGTTGGGCTTTTTCCGCACAAGTCTTTATGGTCACCCACCGTTTCCGTCGCTACTTGGATGTGTCCAAAGCGGAAGGGGGCTTCTTGCTCGATAGGTGCCTGTTTGAAGACTATGTGTTTGCGGAAGTCTGCAAGGACATGGGATACCTCACCCGGCGAGAGTGGGACACTTATTGTGCTTTGCAGGAAAGCTTCTTGGAGGTGGTTCCTCCCCCGGATGCCATTGTGTACCTTCGTGTTTCCCCCGAAACCGCAGCTCGAAGGATCGCTTCAAGAGCTCGGGGAATGGAATCCTCTGTCAGCATTGACTACTTGCGGAGGCTGCACAATTCGTATGAGGGGTGGGTGGATCGTATGCGATCTCTGACCACAGTGGTTGCTGTTGATTGGTCCAACTTTGGCGATGTGGCAGAAGTAGCCCAGTCGCTACCGGAACGGTGCCGCCAGTTCCACCTCTGATTTGGCGAGCACTGTCCAATCGGGTCTCGTAAAGAACTCGTATTCGAACATCTGGATGTAGGCTTCGTCTGCCTTTGCGACCCATTCCTTCATCTCATCATCATACAAAGCGGCCGGTTCTTCAATGTGGCTCTTTGGGCGATGTGCAGAACAGTTCTGGGGGTTCACTCCTTGAATGGTTTCCAAGGGAACATTCATAATTTCCGACAATCCTTCGTACAACCCTGCGGTGTCTACGAACAAATCCAGCTTATTGGGGCTCCCGTACACATGTCTGAACATCCAAGAACACAAACCGAGCCCAGAGGCTTTCCAGTCGGCGTATTCGGCTTCCCCGTAGTTGATGACCAATCCCCAAGGGTTTGGCGGCTCAGCGATAATCTGAGGGTCCGTTAAACTCCGCAAGACGGCTTTGAAGGAAGAATCCCCGTTGCCCATCACTTTGAGGTTCGCAATCCCGTCTGGGCTGGAGCTGGCGTGTTGGTATAAAGATGTGTACCAAGACCAAGGATCACGAACGGTTCCGAACAAGGCTCTCTTCGCCAGTGCGGATTGTGGTATTTGGCTCACAGGACCGTGCCTGCGAACCCCATTCACCCATTCAGGTTTGTTCCCACAGGCTTGAAGAACCTTGTATACGGACATCCCTCCTGTCTTGGGCATATGCCAGTAAGCCAGCTTATCGGTGACGGTCAGCATCGTTAGACCTCCTATTGCGTAGGTAAGATGATCTACCCTACCCGTCTGGAGCAAGAAGGCATGTCTGAACTTCGCCGGGGTCTTTTAAGACTCGCACATAGCAATCCAGAATTGCGCAAACCTCTGGTTTCCTTGCTTGCTTCTATTCGTACCGCAGAGAAGATGACGGAAAAGGAATGGAAGAAGTACAAGAAAGACCATCCTGGTGCGAAGAAGGAGAACCACGAAATCACCAAAAGTGACGATGCGGGCGATGATGCGAGTGGGAAAGGGAAAAGCGATTCTGAAAGTGGTGCAGATGTCCCTAAGGGCGTTGACCTTTCAGGGGTTACCCCGGAACAAGTAGAAGCTTTCGCAGGGGAAATCCCTGAGTACAAACTCGAAATCATTGCGGGCGGTGAAGACGGTGAAATCACCGAATCGGATCTTCGACGCGCCAAAGCAGTAAAGGCACAGCTCAAGCGCGGAATCCAAAACGCAGCAGACATTTGTAAGATGTCCCCTCCGGTGTGCGAAGGCAACTTTGGGGTGGCCCGTTCTTCTATGCCGCAGCTTTCCGCAGACGAATCCATCAAGGATATGCTGAAGACGGACAAGCAACGTATTTCCGATATGGGCGACAAGTGGGGCAGTCTTAGTGATGAGAAGAAAGCCAAGAAGAAGAAGGGCTGGGCGACTGAGCGGAAGAAAGGGGCCGCTGCCGTATCTGCGGGTGCCGATCCAAATGATGATCGCACCGTATTCCAACAGCTTCTTGATTCAGTAGCGGAAGAGGGAACCAAGATTGGCTCCCAAGAACCTCCCTTTGAGAAGGTTGATGTGGGTCAATTGAAGGCGACCCAACGAGAAATCAAGGCGGGGAAGACCTACGGTATTGCAAATGCGTACCTTGAAGGGAACTACGATCCCCGTGAGTCACCGATCATCATCTCAGCGGATAACCACATCCTTGATGGTCATCATCGCTACTCAGCGATGATTACGGCCGATCCAGAAGCGAAGATGAATGTCATTCGGGTTGATATGCCGATGAAGAAGTTCTTGGAACGGTCTTTTGAACAACCCGGTGTGTTCCGCGCAGACCTCCAGGACAACATCATTTCTGGTGATGACCCGCTTGATCTCGCTCGAGCGCCTGGTTCTACTTGGCAACAGAAGGGCAAGTGGTACGGCAAGAACAAGGAAGGCGATGCCAGTGGTCCCTTCAAGGATAAAGATGGCGCTGAAGCCTACACCAAGGGGGAAAAAGTGGAAAAGAAAGATAAACCCAAGAAGAAGGCATACAAATCTTTTGGCAGCCGTGATGAAGCCTTTGTTGCTGCGGTGGAATTAGCGGATCGTCGCAGGATGACTGTGGTGCTTCGCAAAAGCTATAACGGGTGGTCTATTTCCACACCTTTGAAGCGTGAACTTCCTTCTGAACGAGGGGAGCGCGTTGAACCCGGCACCCCCTTGAGCTCCAAACAACTCAAGATCAAAAGGGAAATGGGTAAGAAGGCATTTGGGGAAAGGATGCAAAACGCTACGGAAAAAGAATTCAACGAAGCACTCCGTAATGCACCGTACGCCCGTTCCCGTCATATTGATGGTGGAAAGCGTTCAATGACTGTGGAGTATAAGGATCGCGGAACATTGGTGGCAGAGAAGACTCTCCTCTACACCCGAGGCAAAGTTTCCCAAACGATGTACACGGTAAATGTGGAATACCTCAATAAGCGCGCTTCAAAAGCCCCTACCTTGAAGGGTCGTTTGGCGAAGCTCGCCTTTGACAACCCCGATATGCGAGAAGCACTTCTACCGTTGTTGACCAAGACGGCGGCACGACCTTTGTGGGTCATTGCTCGTGAAATCCAAAAGGACTGGGGATCCAAGGTGAACTACGCTGCGAAGCCCTACCTTCAAGCGATGACCCAACTTTTGGACATCAATGATATGTACGGCTCGGACACCGCCAAAGGAATCGTTCTGCGCTTCTTGGGCAATGCCGGTTCGTGGCGTGGTCCGAAGGCTAAGGAAATCAAAGCCGAACTCAAGAAGATGGCTCGTTAGGCAGCCCAATCCTTGAAGCCGTTAGCGGCAGCTTCGTTCCAATAGGGAACACCCAAGGTGGCTTCCCAAGCGGCAACGGTCGCCTTTGACACAACGAGAAGCCTCGTCTCACTGTAGTATTCGTACTTGTTTTCAACTTCGCACCAGCCACTATGGTCGATGAAGCAAGAACCTACGACCATATGGGTCTCGATGGAAACACCAAGACGGGCGAGGTTCGCCGTAGCGAAGTCGCTGTGACGATGGATGCCCTTAGGGGCATAGACCCAATCCAGATCCAAGACATCCACACCACCCGAAAGGATGTGTGCAGGGATTTCTTCACCGGCATCGGTGAGGTCAAAGTTGGTTCCGTTGAGGGTGAAGTTCATACTGTCTCCTGGGTTCAATACCTATACGAGACAACACCTTCCTTTTTGGCCCTATTCTTGAGATTCCATCATATTTCGGATGGCATTAAGGTTGGGGTCGTGGTCCCCAGTGTCTTCATCCATGAAATCGGGGTCATCCGTATCGTAGTCATGTTCGTATTGAAGGGAAGGGGGGACCAGTCGCTTCTCTTCTTGTTGGTGTTCCAGGGTTCCCCCTAAGACTTCGACAGTATCGGGTTCCCCAGCCAGCACTCGTAAAGTGGTTTCATAGTCCAAGGGGGCAAGCTCAATGCCGTGCATATGGGTGACCCCTTCAGGAAGCTCCACCTTTGGCGGTGCTGGCTTCGGTGTTTCGGGAACTTCCGGCAGTATCTCTTTACATGCTGCGATCCGTCCCATCAAGTGATCCGCACGACTTTGAAATTGCCGTTGTTTTTCCTTCTTTTCGTTTCGTAGTGCTTGAACTTTGCCCATCACCCCAGATTCAAGCAACACCTTGTCGATAGCATTCTCGAAGGTGGGTTCGATTTGAGGAAACATAGACTGAATCTTTGTGAGTTCGTCTTGTGCTATCTGAATTTGGGCTTGAAGGTGTTCTCTTGAAATCATTATTTCCATCCTGGGGGTCGGATGAATGATACCCGCAAGCTCACATCGGAACCTGTTCCACTGGAAGCTGAAGTTACGCGACCCTGATCATCTACTACGATGTTTGTGTTGGAATACGATCCTGCCGTCACCCCCGTATCGGTCAAACCAACGGACACCGTAGATCCAGCACCCCCATCGGTGAACTCGATGCCGGTGCCTTCGGCCAAGGTGCGAGAATTGGGGAGCTCTGCGTCTGCGGAAAGGGTGACATATTCGGCATCCGCAGGAGCACCCCCATCCCCAGCGGTTTTGCCGGTGTATCGAAAGCCTACGATGTAGGGGTCAAAGGCTGCTCCCACTATGCCTGTCAAGGAATAGAAGTCGGCTGAGAACAACAGCAACCCATTGGCGTAGTTGTATGTCCACCCTACAGTCTTGTTTACACCTGTCCCGGTAGTTCCTTCTGTGGTGGTGATCAAGACACCCCCCGCATCAGGGTCCCCATTGTAGAGCTGGATGGCGTACCCGTTTGAGGGGGCACCGCTTGCTTGCTGCACTAATTGCGGGAGCAGCCAGTTTCGGATTTGGGTTGAGCTTGTGTCCCCTGGTGTTTCATATGCCGCATAGGTGCTGAAGCTGGTTCCCGGAACCAAGGTCATTTGGGTGGCATTCGCAACGGCAGACAGGTCTTGAATCAGGTCTGGGTTGGCGGCGGCGTTAGCTTGTGCGGTGGTCAGATTGCCGGCAGGTAATGCCCGCAGCCGCGTCATTTCCGTCCATACTTGCTCGGCCCCCAACACAAAGGTGAAGGGGTTGAAGACCTCGTACCAGACGGAACTGGGGTTCGCATCGGTAACCCCTGCTTGAAGAGCTTTCGCTGCGATGTTTACTCGTTCAAGTTCACTGAACCCCATCATTCACCTCCGGTTTCGGCCATGTACTGCCCCAACACAGACATCACAGCGTGTTCTTCCAAGCGGTACACTGTTCGGGTGTTGGCCCCCGTTCTTACGGAAAGGGAAAAGTGGCCGTGTTTGAACTTCCCTTGGAATACCAATCCCCCTTGGTATTCTGTGGATCGGTCCCACAAGGCGTGGGCTGCTTTTTTGAACTCGTGTTCATCGAGCTGAATCTCGTCCACCCGGTTCTCAGAAGTAGCAATGGAAATACACACCACCCCTTCATCGGGCTTTCTGGTCAAGTGTAGTGTTTGGGTGAATCGCATAATGACCTTCTAAGTGAATGAAACCACAAGTGAATCTACTGTGATTGCGGGGTTGTCGATTTGGATCTCTATGTAGACCCCATCCTCGCAACTGAACCCACCGAAGGTCACATTGATGGTGTTCCCACTTGAAGTTCCTTCTCGGATGTACGAACCAGCTTCCGTTGCCCCATCGTCAAAGGTGGCGAAGTTGTACAATCCTCCATGTATTCGAAGGGGGTTTGCGGTTGGTCCCGCACCACCTCCCCCAGCGGAAGCTACCCGGCGAACGAACACCTTTAAATCTTCTGCTGCCAGATCCGTTGTCGCAGTCCCTAAGAAGGTTCCTGCGAAGTTGAAGGTCATAGCGTTCCGGTTGGAGCCTACGGTATCTACGAATGTTCGGTAGTAGGAAACCGTTCCACCCAAAGCTCCGTAGTTGGGCCCACCTGTGGGGTTGTATGCCCCCCAGTTGGTGACGGGTGCTTGGTTAGGAACATATAAAGACCCATTGCAGACCAACCCTTCCCCTACAACCAAGGACGCAGCACTGTTCCAATTCCCAGCGGTTGCCCCACTGTTGTAGGTGGAATCCTGCCTGCGAGATTCATCGTTGAAGTATTCGGCGGTGTCGGTGCTTGAAGTGCCGTAGGTGTCTGCCACTATGCTCACAATTCCACTTGTGACCGCGTTGCCCAAAGCCCAAGTGTCTTGGGCTTGTGCGGTAGCCGTAAAGCTCGCCCCTATTAAGCGGTGGTCGGAACCTGTGATTGTCCAATCTGTCTTGCCGTAGGTGACCCCATCCACATTGTCGTTATTGGTCCATCCCGCAAAGAGGGCCGCACCATCTCCAAAAGGGCATTGGTTTAGGGTGGGCAACCCACTCCCAGTCCCGTTGGGGGTGATGATCAAGTTGGCAGAAGTGCGCCCTGTGTTCCGCATCAGTTGATCGATGCCTGTAACCCCAACGGTGAATTGGGAGCCTGTCGTATAGTAGAGAACCCCAGACAAGTACCGCGTCACCACCTCGCCGCCGGTTTCGGTCAAGCTCGTAGTTCCACTTATTGAAGGTGTGGTTGGGTTCGCATCAAGGAAGACATCGGATTGGGTGTAGGTGTAAGGACCACTCCCATCGGTCGTAGAATCTGGGGTCATTGTGACTACGATATGGTACCGGCCGCCTTGTAGACCAAGCCCCGTAAGGATGTTGTTCGCAAATACGGTGACGGACATCGCGGCTTTTTGTCGCGCCGGATAGCTGGGATCGTCCACCCCGTAGTTGGAAATAGTGACGATGATTTCCCCGGAAACAGAAGTGTGGGTAGCATCCCCTGCCAAAGCGGGTGTGGTGTAAGAATCGATGACGCTTACACCATCGGCATCGTAGACCGTAACTTCTGCTGAAGCATCTCCACCGTATCCTGTGGTGTCGCCTGGGGTTGTGCAAAGAGCAGCGGTTGCCACTGTTGTGCTTTGGTTTGAGCCCGCCCACCCTCCGGTCTTGAAGGGGTTTCCTTCCCCACCGTGGGGGGTTGAAATGCGAGTGGTTGATCGAGAAATCCCATCGGAAACCGATTGGTTGCCGTTGTTTCCGTCTGATGTGTTCCAGTGGCTGCTATATGAAGGTGGGGGGAGTGGTGGGATGTAAATGGTAGCCACCCCACCCACATCAAGGACTTCCACATCGGCGCCAACAAAGTTGACCACCGAAAAGGAACCAAGGGAAACCCCTTCGTCCTGTATTTCAAGTTCACCACTCCCCGGTTCAAAAGGGTCTACTTCCTGTTCAACCACGATGTCGGTGCCTGAAACGGGGTCAACCCCTGTCATCACACCGTAGATCTGGTCGGCAGGGGTTAACGCCCCCGGAATAGTAATTGTGTAGGCATATCGCCCGACATCTCCCCCTACAGCCGACATCACCGTTCCCGATGCTGCGAGGGTTTGTTTCACCCCTAAGCTATCGAAGTAGAACACCTCGATAGTGACTGAAGAAGGAACAATCGGGTCTCCGCTGGCATCCACAAACAAGACTGTGAATGTAAACGGGTCGCCAATGATCCCTTTAGCCATCCTTCACCTCATTCTTGGACAGGGCTTCCCATTCTTTTTCGGAAATCCATTTTTCCCCCTCCCAGACTAAACCATCTCGTTTTTCTCCTCGAATCGGGGGGTTGTCCGTAGCAATTCGGGGTTTTTGGAACGCAATGCTCGTTTTCATAAATGCCATTTGAGCCTCCGTACTTAGGGATCGAATAGGGAATGAACCGACCCTCTTTCAATAGCTCGTTTATCTCCACTCCATATTATCGAGGGAAGGTCATGTATCGCCCTCGGCTTGGGCTCCTTTTTGCGCTCTTTCCGATTTCGGGCTCGATTCAACCTTCATTTCTCTTTGGGAGACAATCCGCATGGCTGCACAATCTGACAATACCCTCGTACTCGTAAACGGTCTTACACGCCTTATCGGGAGTACCGACACTATCGAATTCACCGGTGGAATGGACAACACCCCTATCGGTGTCCATGGCGCCAGCACCCTTTCTGCCACTACCGGTGCTTTTTCAAGCAATGTGGGCATTGAAGGAGATCTTACTGTCGAAGGATCCATCGTTTCTTCCGGTACCACGCAAGCAATTTCGCAAGATCAGTTCACCGACCTCATTCACGGCAATGCCAATGTAACCACGGCAAAGCCCGGTGGTCTTACGTTGAACCAGTGGCCTTCCAATGCCACAGATTGTGGTGGGGCTGGCGGCCTTGCTACTGCGAGCTTTACCGCTGGTTCGACTGGTGTCAGTGATGCCAAGATCACAATGGGTGGCGCAGTCGCTCAGGTTGGTGCGAGAGCTGGTGGAGCCGCCGCCGTTATCACAATGTCGGTATTAGCTGCTAACGGTGACACCCTGACTATCCCAAAGTTGGCGACTACCGATACGGTTTTTACTTTTGTGACTGGAGCTCCTGTCGGAAACCAGATCCAAATCGGTGTTGACATCCCAGCAACGACAACGAACCTTATTGCCGCAGTGAACGGGCTTGCCGACTACGTATGTACCGCCAACGGCCTCGGCTTTGTGCTTACTGCCGCGGCTGACAGCCTCGGGTCTTCCATGAACGGGAAGGATCTCAGCTGGACCGGTACTGTTAACTTCACTTCTACCACTGCGAGCTTCGCGTTCGCTGGTGGTGCAGGTCTTTCCATCGGAATGCTTATTGAAGTGGCGGGTGCAGACAGCACCGAAAACGACGGTCTCTTCGAAATCGTCGGCATTACTGGAACCGACATCGATGTTGCGGGTGAGAACACTGCTCGAAGCACACAAGTCCCGTTCACACAATCCCAATTCACCGCCGAAGCGGACACCAACGCTAAGGTTCGAGCTGTCAACCTTTCGGTCTTGGCGTTCTCGGGTGGTGTGCTTGCGGATGAGCAAGGGATTGCCATTCCTTACGGCACACTTTGCACAGCCAATATGGGGGAACAACTGGTTGCAGCTACTTCAACCCCCGCCAGTGCCTTTGATGCCTCCTACACATCTGCGGCGGAAAGCACCCTTCAAGGTGCCTACAATGCGGGTCCGGACATCACCCTCGCAAATGGCAAGGATCTTGATGTCATTGCGTTCACCAGTGGCGGTGGTGGCCAAGGTGCGGCAATCAACCTGGCAGCTAACCATTCTTCGGCATGGATTGTCGGTGATGGAAACAACACCAGTGCGGATCTCACACTCAAAACCACTCAGACCGGTAGCCAACTGTACTTGAACGCAGAAACCGCTACAGGTCAGAGTGTTGATCAAGACGGTGCTTCTACAATCGCCACCAACTCCCTTCAGGTCCTTGGTGCAACCGGTGGTGTTGCGGTTGCAGGTAAAGCGGTGCTTCTGCAAGCTGGCGGTGCTGGTATCACTGACCGTCTCGCTGTCGAGTCCCTGAACGCTGATGTGTCTATGTGGTCTGGTCTTGCATCCGGCAACGGTGACGGTATCCGAGTCATCGCTTCTGATTCCGGTATGTATCTCGAACAGGGTTCCTCTACGAACGCCGAAGGGTTTACAATCTCCTGTGCTTCCGAAGCTTCCGAGAAGAACGGTGATGGCTTCGATGGCTTCACTATTGACGCGGGGTCCGCAGGTGGAAACCTGATGTGGGGTCGTGGTCTTGCCATTGCAGAAGCCGGGCAGTACGCCTCGAACGCCATTGGGCTCGTCGATTTCGCCAACCAGACCAATGGGGACATCATTAACCTCAACGGAATTGAGTACGTCTTCTCTGCTGCGGGTCCCGAAAACGTCATTACGCGTACCTTCTACGGAACGGATGAAGCAACGTGCGCTACCAGTCTTGCCAGGTGCATCAACAACAGTGCAGGGGCGATGGAATTCACAGCCGAGTCTCCCGCGGGAACGCCACCGGGTTTTCCCGTCGGCTCCTCAGCGGTCTTCTTGACTGCCGTTGACCCGGGTGTCACTGGAAACAGTATTACCTGTGCGATCACCGTTAGCGATCCTGCGGCATACTCCGGTCCCGGTGGTGGTGGGATTCAGGCAACCTTCGCGGGTGGCGAGGGTTTCACTACGGAATTCAAGGCTATATCCGGCAATCTCGACATCTCTTCTGGTGGTGCTGCGACGCTGCTCGGTAAGGGTGGTGCGGAACTTCGGGCAGAGGGTGGAAGCGGTGTTGTCCTTCAGGGCTATTCTTCCGGTGGTCCTTCCGTTGCAGTAAACGGTCTCGGTGCTGCCCCAGGGGTTGCGGTCTTCAAGGTAACGGGCATCGGAGCTGCGGGTGATACCGTGGACCTTGGTGACGCTGCGGAATGGTTTGAAGAGAACTTCGTTGCAGTAAACGGAGCCGCCGGCCCTGGTGAATGGACTGTCGGTGCTACGGTTATTGAAACGACCGCTAACCTTGCTGCCTCCATCAGCAACGCTTTGCAGGCCAATAACGACCTTGGTGGTGCCGGTGTGGTTGTTCAAATTTACGGTGGGCACTTCATCCAGATCCAAGCGGGTCTCGGTGATGCAGCCATTTCAACGGCCGCAACGGGAACAACGGGTGCCTGGGAAGGTGCAGGTTGGGTTGCGGGTGCCAATAGCGGCATTGACCTTGTGGGTCGCGGAGACACAAACCTCTGGTCTTGGACAAACAGTACAAGCAACTACAAGTTGGACTTGGCTGCAGCTAACTTCGGCTCAGGAAGCGCTGACATTTCGATGTCGGCGGGGGATGCGATCAGCGTGACTGCGACGGGATCAACCCTTGCGCTCGTTTGTGGGGGTGAGGGGAGCTTCATCGCTGACGGGGCACTCCTTCTGGAATCTTTAGGGGGGGACTTGTCGATCAAGACAAGTGGTGCCTACCTGACACAAGAAGGAGTCTTTTCTACCAGTGGATCGCAGGGTCTTGACCGGGGTTGGTGCTTTGTGATGTCGAATACGGATGATGAAGTCATCAGTGCAGATGCGGCTAATATGGCAGGTCTTCCTCCTCTTGGGGTCTCAAATGCGACGACGGGGCCGGGCACTTCCTGCAAGGCAACGATGCTTCACGGTGCTTGTGTGGACTTCCAGATTGCAGAAGCCTACGCTCTCGGCTGGGCTTTCTTCGCTGTTATCGGAGACTGGGCTAATGGCGACAAGTTCACCATCAACGGTATCGACTTCACCGCTGCGGCCGCAGAGGACACGGACGCTCAAGAGTTCAAATTGGACACTGCCAATGCAGTGACCACCGCTCAATCCCTGACGGATTGCATCAATGCCGCCAAGACTGCTGCTGCCAACATCAATGTGCGAGCTCGTATTGACGGCTCTGGTAACAACGATGGAAAGGTGTACCTGCAAGTTCTTACCGCAGCGACCAATAATTACCCCCTTACGGTAACGGTTGTGACTGGTGGTGCAGGAACGGTGTCCGATGCGACGATTGGTGCCGGTGGTGTTGACGGTACTCAGGTGGGCACTATTCCGAGTCCTGGAACTTTGCTCTACTTGTCGAGCACTGCGCAAGGTATCTACAGTGGGAACGGCCAAGCGACTGAGACTTGTCCTTCCGCTTCTGGTGATTCCGTTATTCGCGTCGGTGTCATCACGAATGATACTCCAAAGGCTGATGCAACTACACCTCCGCAACACCCTGATGTTTTTAGTTGCCGGTGGATGCCGCAGTTCATCGCCAACCGTCCGTAATAGGATAGTCGGGTAGTTGTAAATTCGGAGGCCCGATCACCTGTAAGGGTGATCGGGCCTTTTCTTTTGTGTGGTGGGTAGAGTGTCCCATGAGGATTTGTAATGGCTGAAAAATCATTTGAAACACGGGCAGTGCTGGGGCTTGGGGAAGCGATAAACCGCTTGATCCGGGTCGAGATGATGCACGCCTCCGGGTATGGGGGTGTGCCAACGGATCTGATGGAAGAACGCCGTTTGATTGTGGAAGCTCTGAACCAACAGTACCAGTTGGATTTGGGGTTCGATTGCAATATGGACGGGGTTCCTGACACCATTGAGATCTTTATGCAGTCTGCCCAGACTTCTTGTTGTCGGATCATCCCTATGGGTCCCGCACAACCCAAACCCTCTAAGAAGCGCACTGGGTCTCGCGCCAATTCCACCAAGAACCGTCCGAAACGGGCATCAAGAAAGAAGGGATAAAAATGGAACTTACTACCTTATCGCTGTTACTGTTGGCCTCTTATGGTCTCGCCTTCGGGGTGATGAACGAGAAGGTTCCCTTCCTTGCACAACTCCTTCGTGCAATCCCTCTTGGGAAGGATGAAGAAGGGGCCACTATTGGGGCACGCATGTTGGTTTGCCCTTATTGCACAGGCTTTCACACAGGTTGGATTACTTGGCTTGTGTGGGCGTTCGCATCCCAAACCTTTGATGCCACTCCTGCGTTCGCGGCGGGTACGGTGTTGTTCGGGTTCGCATCCAGCGCCGTATCCTACACTCTCGACACCATTATCCAATGGTTTGAGCGGTAGCCTAATACGAGGTCCCCTATGACTACCAAAAATGTGCAATGCCCAGTAGAAGCTGCTGAAGCTTTCGGGGTGTACGCAAATGCCTTTCGGATTCTTTCGGGGGGTGGTGGAGACTTGTTTCTCGATTTTTGTGTGTATTCCGAGCAAGACGATAAAGCGAAGGTGGTTTCTCGTGTTCGCGTCGGACCCGATTTCTTAAAGGTGATGGTGGATCGCATCAATGAGGATCAAGTGAAGACTGTCGATCTTTCCAAGGTTCTCTTCGTTATGCCTGGCCCGTTGGTGGAGAACTGATGGCTATCGGAAGGCGACCTTCGGTTACGGCCTCTCGGGGATCTTTTCAGATTCCCGATACTGTTGCCAGTGCCCCCATTAGGGAAGGTGCTTGTGTAGCTGTTGATGCCGGAGGCATCTTTGAATGTGGGGATGATACGAATGCTACTTCCTTTTTAGGGTTTGCGGCGGCCGCCGCCCTCTTGGGTGCGCCGGTATTCGTTACTTCAGTGCGAGGAAGCGCGATCACACCCATCGTAGAAGGTGGTGCGGCTTTAGTTCCGCAAGACCCTGTTTACATATCCGCTACCTCAGGAGAGGTTAGTCAAACACCACCTTTGCCGGGTGTGGGTACGGTATTAGTTCAAGTGGGGGTCGCTTTGAGTTCCACACAAATGATTCTTGTTACCGATTCTCGTATTGGGATGGTCGGATAAACTTACTGGGAGACCCACAAATGGAGCACGCAATGGCTGAAACATTCAAGAAAGGCGAATTCAGAGCTTACACTGCTGTAACGAAGGTTCATTTAGGGGCTATCGAAACAGATCTTTTGGAAGGTGAAACCATCCAATTTGATGGCACTACGATGAAGCGCGGCAGTGATTCGCATGACATTTCCGTTCTTGTGGCAGCCATCAAGGTTGGTTGGCTCGTCCCTGAAGGGGAAACGGGTTCTTACAGTCCTCTTCCGGCAGACATCAAGGTACACAGTGCCACCAATCGCTCGGAAGAGTCTACGCGTCTTCAAGTTGACATTCAAGATGAAGAGCGAGACATGGGCACCATTTCGGAAGTTCGTGCGGAAGGGTCTCCACCTGTGCATGTGGCTTCAAGTGCTGGTAAGCTCAGTCGTGGCGCTCCTACAGGTGCCGCACAATACAACGATGATGAAGGCAAGGTTGTGGGGCGTATGCGTTCCGCAGCGAAGTCCGAGCCCATCAAGTTGGATGGGACAGACCGTAAGGTTGTTTCAGAGCTCGATAATAATGGGCGCAAGATTGTAGATCCCGTTGCTATCGCTACGGGTGATGTTGCAGAGGCTCGAAGTGGTTCCGACCTTGAAGACTTGCTTCCCAATGCGGCTGCGGTGCAAGCACCAGACTTGAACACAAACACAACGGGTGAGGGTCGTGGTGATGAATCGGATCGAAGAGCCCGAGCCGTTACGGCTAAAGGCTCCACTACGGTTGGCACTGCTGATGATGGGGAAGTTATTGCCCAGATTGGTGAGAAGGCGACCAAGACACCAAAGGTGACCCCAGAAGATGCAGGGGATGTGGAAGCGGCGATCCGAGCTGCAAGGTTGGATGTTGTTCGCCAGTTTGTTCCCGGTTTTGATTGGGACTTGACGGTAAACTGGAATCGCCGTGCCAAGGTTGCGGTGGAAAAGTACGGTAACAACCTTCCTGTGATCAACGCTATCTTGTCGATTGAGACCCCGGCAGTGCGGCGTGGCATCCTTGAGCGGCTATACAAGGACTAACGCTAACCGTTAGATTCCCTATTGAAAGGGCTCATACATACCGTATGACGCGGTGCGCCTCCTCTTAATGGGGGCTCAAGTAGCCAATCATTTTAGGAGGCTCTATGACTCGTTTGTTCACCATTCTACTCGCAGTTGGAATCGCATTTGCACCCCCTGCTTTTGCAGACCCTGATCCCTCTGCTTCTGATGCCCTTGCGGGCGAACAGGCAAAGGAAGCAGAAGCTGCACCGGCTGATCCTGCCGCCCCTGCTGAAGAAGCAAAGGCTGATGGCGAGGCCGCCCCTGCGGATGCCGCAGAGGAAGCAAAGGCTGAGGAAGCTGTCCCCCAAACTCTTGATGAGGCTGCGGAGACCGTCAGCTTGCTGGTCAAGGCCGTACAAGACAAGAACTGGGCATTAGCCGTTGGGTTCTTGATGATGCTTCTGGTCTTCATTGCCAACAAGTTCGGCCTGAAGAACAAGGTTGGAAGCAAAGGTGTTCCGTGGGTGGTTATGGGCTTGTCGGTAGCATCGGTAGCCGGTGCCGCATTGACAGCAGGACTTGCTGTTCCTGAGGCTCTGGTTCAAGGTGTTCTGGCAGGTGTCGCCGCCATTGGTGGATGGGAACTGATGTTCAAGCACCTTCTGGTGAAGAAGGCAGCCGATTAGGCGTTTTCCTTCTTTCATACAAAAGCCCCCCTTACGACTTTGGTTTCGTAAGGGGGCTTTCTTTATGCAGCAGAAGAGGAATTGAACCTTCAATTTTCCGAGGCCAACCGGAAACCAACCAGGCTGCTGTGGAGACCATAGGGGGGATTTGAACCTTCCTTTCTTGGAGCCACCCAAGAACCAACCAGGCTACCGTCTCAATCCTAATACGAGGCATCTTCGGATTTGTGGCCCTTTTATCTTCAATCGGTATCTCTTCTATCGACTCCGATAGGAGACGGTGGCGGGTAAGGTAGTGTTCCCCACGGAGGTAGTGATGGCATCTATGATTACAGACAAGTTTCGCAACCCTGGCGAAGCGGTAAGCTTGGCGCTCGCACTCGTTCATTCTGCTGCAATGGGGACGGCTAAAGGCGAAGTCTTTATTCGTATGGAAGATGGCGAAACAGGCGACATCTTGCACGACTCCCACCACGACAATGTGATTACTCTGGATGCCGGTATTCAAGCTGCCCGCTACTTTAAGGATCCCAATGAGCCCGCCAATGGTGCCAACATGTTGGGCATCGGAACGGGTGCTTCAGGATCAGGACCAGATGCGCCTGATCCGCGGCAACGAAAGCTCAATGCGGAAATCGAGCGTAAGACATGGTCTTCAACCACTTTTCGGGATGTGAATGGCAATGCTGTTGCGATCCCCACCAACATTGTGGACTTCACTTGCACCTATGATGAAGCAGAGGCGGTTGGAGCCCTCAATGAGATGGGAATCCTTTCTACGATTTCTTCCAATCCATTGGTGAAGAATGACAACCCTGATTCCTTCCCCACTCGGGATGTGACAGTGGACTTGAGCCAGTACGATGTGCTCATCAACTACTTGACCTTCGGGGTGATTACGAAGCCCAGCACAGCCCGATTGACCATTACGTGGCGCATCACTTTCTGAGGTACCCCATGAAGCTCCCCATTGAAAAACAAGCCGCATCACCATTCAACCAAATGGTTGAATTGGGTGTTCCCACTCGTATCGCGGAAGCAGTTTCCGAAATGCTTTCGGCTTCCGGGGTCAAAACAGCTTCCGAGGCGGTTCTTGTTGAAAGTGTGAAGAATGCTTCTTCCATGCTGTGTGAAGACATTGGCGAAACACTGAAGATTGCGGGGTATAAAACCCCTGGTGTTTCCGCTATGGGCGAAGAAGATGAAGATGAAGAAGATGGGTTGAAGTTGGCGACTCACACTGTGAAGTTGGCTTATGCCATTGCGCGAAATGCGGGTGCTTCCAAAGAAAAAGCGGCAATGATGGCTATGCACGCACACACGCGATTGCTTGTGTGAATAAGGGGCTGTAGCTCAGTTGGGAGAGCACCTGCTTTGCACGCAGGGGGTCAGGAGTTCGAATCTCTTCAACTCCACCATTCACAACGGTAGTTCGATTATTGAACAGGGCAAGCAGGAGTTGCCGTGAAGATGCCCGCCAAGAAGTCTGACTTGAACCCACCGCTGGGATACCCCGGTGGCCCGTGTCAGGTGATTCAACGGATTCATAGCACTGTGCGCAACCCAAAGCTCCGAGACGAGTTGGTGGACGATGTAGAAGGCTACAAAGGGCTTTCCAACACAGATGCAGCCAAGGTCTACAAGCTGGAAGTGGAAAAGGGTGCGAAGGCGAAGTTCCTTCAACGCCTTCGCATCACCCCCCACGCTCAATACCGAATGGATCAACGAGGCATCACCGTTCAGGATGTGCGCGTTGCTTTGATGCACTTCGCCAAGGAATTCTATGATTCCAAGTCGCAACAAGGTTCCTTCTATCGAAACCGGTCGGAAGAGCTCGCTCGAGGTGAAAAGATTTTATGGGTGGATAAGAAGGTGGGTCGCTTAGCCATCGTCTTCGTAGCTGCAGGACAAGGGGCACTTACTTTGGTCACTGCCTATTGGGAAGGCTTGGGGGACCCGAAGCCTGTGGATGAATCCGTATGCAAGGTGGCACAACGCTTTGCATTACGACAAGAACCGTCCCCTGGTGTTCAAACCTATGTGACCGACAAATCCCAATTGGATTTGCCTAACAATAAAGACAACTCGGACAAGGAACCACCTTCAGCAGCCCCCCTCCCTGGAAGTGCTACTCCGGGGGGTGCCGGAAGGGACATCGGCACATTCGAGTACAACACCCCAGGCCCTAACTCAGACATCAAGCCCCGAACCCTTGGAACTCCTGGAGCTGAGCGAGGCCACCCGACGAACTTCATCACCCCAGGCACGATGTCTCGGCGAACGATGACGGGCGAAGAAGAAGGGCATACCAAGGAAGGCTATAAGCGTCGTTGGAAGCCGGGGGTTCGTCAACGCAAGACCAAGGGGCGGAACAAGCACAAGCGGAAGATGTACTACCGCAACAACAGGCATAAGATTAAGGCACGCCAAAAGGTGTGGCGCCAAAAGAACAAGAACAATCCGTTGCACAAGTACAACCGCAAGCATCGGCGCAAGAACCCTAACCAACATCGCCGTCGATATGCTTCAGCTATGTCGGTCGCAGCCTTGTATGAAGTTGTTGCGTATGAAACCGGGACTCGAGGCGGCCCACAACCCACCCGACAACGTCGCCAGCGTCCAGCCGTATCCCGCTTGGATAATCGAGAGTACAAGCAAAGGAAGGCACTCAAGTCACGACAAGCATTGAAGCGATACCACACCTTTTGTAAGAGGAACCGTAATTGTCTTCGGCAACGGCAGCTCTATCGGGACAACCCTAAACGCTACCGGCGTCGTCCTCCTGGCAATAGCGAACGAACCGCACAATTGCTGGTGACCCCCGAAATCGGGTTTTCCATCAGTAAGGACATGCTCTTGGGCTATGTCCACTCCATTTCCCCTATGACGGGGTTGGTCACCTTCAGCATTGACAGCCCTGGTGTGAATCAGTTGGATTCTATGCCTTTGGATGTGTTCTTTCGAGTGGTGGTGTTTCTTGAAGAAGCGGATGTGGATGCGTTCTTTGAACTCGTTGACGCTGAAGTGGGGTTGGAAGCCTACAATGAGATTGACGAGGATACCGTTCGGTATTGCGCTCGGTTGTATGGGAAAGACCCTGAGTCTGCAGAGTTCAAAGCCAAGTGCATGCTTATGACAGGGGAGGAAGAGCTCTCTTCTTTATCCGCTGATGTTCTGGAGAATGTGAACGACAAGCTCGTGCTCGATGTCCTGGAAGGCGGCACCGTTCGAGGGGAGCCTGAAAGAGAAGATGAAGATCCCAAGGATGATGTGTACGACTTGCAGCTTATCTATGGGGAAGTTCCCTTGGATGGCCAGAAGCAAGCTGGGGCAATCATCCTTTATGATCAGCACAACCCTTCAAATAACGAAATCAAGCAGCCGGGTGCTGATGTTAACTACCGGGCAGACAGCCCGAGCACATACGAAAAGAAGCCGGACGAACGAGAAGGGGTGCCCCCTGGCGCTGAGATGCCCAGCAACCAGACAGAAAATGTCCCACCCGCATCAAGTCGGGTCATTCCTGATCAGATGAAAGACACCCTTCGGGAACAGCAGACCTATATGAAAAGTGCCGCAAGGACTGCTTGTGTAGTGGCAGTCACCGAAATCGAGGGCACCACTGCGATGATGAAGGTGCGAGACAGGAACTATGTTCCCCGCATCAAGGTCATTCGGGAAATGCAATCGGGTACCGAGATGGCGCACCTTTTTGATACTTGGACTGGTTGGTCTGAAGGGGTCAACGAGTACGGCATAGGCTTGGTGAGTTCCGCATTGTTGGTTGAAGTGGATGAAGGCGAAAAGAAGGTTTCGGATAGAAACAGCAAGGCAGGTCGGAAGATTCGTAACATTTTGGGTGCCACTTCTATGGACGAGGCCATCGAGGTCACTATGGGCAACCCTGTAAAGGGTTGCACCTTTCTTTCGGATGGTGAAGATACAGTTTTAATCGAGTTTGATGGGCGGGAAGATAAAGGGGGTCTCGAACCAGTGTTGAAAAGGCTGAAGAAAGGAGAGGATACCGTCCGAACGAACCACGGTGTTTTCTTGTCCGGATCTGGCTATACGAGTGGGGAGGATTTGAAGTCCTCCAAGACTCGCAAGCGCACCACTGAAAGAGCCCTGAAGGATGTGACTTCGATTGATGACCTTGCACCTGCGATTGCTCGAACGCGAGACACCGATAGGGCGAACCCGCTAAATCCGGTTCGAGCAACGGACAATATGTCCACTTCGACTCAGATTGTGAGTATCCCATCGGAAAAGGAAATTCGGATTTATCTCATCCCAGATGAAGTGGACTTCGTGGGAATTGAGAATCGGCTTCCCAAGGGGCGCAAGCCTCGAGTGAAGATTGAGCTGTTTGAATATGAGGAATGGGATTCCGATGACCCCAAAGCGGTTCCGGTTCCCGGAGATCCCGAAGTGTTCCGACTGTTCACCTATGGGTCGATGATGCACAAACCTTCTTATTCCAAGGATGTCATTCGCTCGTACAAGGCAACATTGAAGGGGCATCACAGGGCGTACAACCGCACTTCACAAAGCAGAGATGGCATCTATGTGTTGGGTACGGAGCCGGGTGGAAACATTGAAGGGGTGGTGCATGAATACCCCACCGAAGTTGGTCATCGTGTCTTAGGGCAAGTAGATCGCAGGGAAGGCTTTCGAACCGAACGCCCCGAAGACAAGAACAGCTACCTTCGTAAAGCCATCAATGTGAAGACCCCGGAAGGTATTGCTCGCGCCACAGTGTATTTGAGTAACCCGGAAGGCCCCAACTACCACAAACCCCTCACCCCAGAGCAGGCGGCAAAGGAGATTGTGGGTGTGCCCAAGGCAGAAAAGTACCTCCGTTCCATCTCAAAGGCTTTGGAAGAGTACGGGTCGAAGTCTTCTTATGTGAAGAAGGTGGAACGCCAGTCGGAAAAACGGAAAGCGGTAAAGACCGCGTTGTTTCCTGTGGAACTTCCTGACAACAATGAACCTACGAGTCCCGTCTATGACACTGAGTATGATACTTGTTCTGAACTTCCTAACGGGCAAGAGAAGACTGCGGCGGCGAATGTAGAAGAAATCCTCTCCAATTGCGGCTTGCAGCTCAAAGGTCGAGCTCAAGATGTCAGCTACGGGCGGAAACGGCTCTCTCCCAGTGGATTGTCTACTTGGGTCGCCAGCGGTTCTCGAGGGGAGAAGTACACCATTCGAATCAAACCCATTCGAAAGGACAAGCGCATCAAGGCGGTTGCCAAGTTGCCTATTCAAGTCTCGTGTTCGTGTCCTTACTTCCGATGGCAAGGCCCTGAGCATTGGGCCAAGAAGCACGGCTATCTATACGGTCGCCAAGTGGGAACGGCTTCCACCCCCAACATCAAAGACCCCAAGGGCAGACATTGGGCTTGTAAGCATGTGATCGCCGTACTCCAGCTCGCCCGTAAGTGGCGGTATTCATCGGAACACCAATGGTCGTATGAGGGGGACATCGTTCCGATGCCCGACCCAAGAAGGGTGGCCCATCGCTATTCTGATGGGTAATGTCCTGCACGGAGTGTGCGATGCCTATCTATGAATACCAATGCGAATCTTGTGAGCACCAGTTCCAGAAGATGCTCCCTGTTGCCCAATGTAGCGATCCTCAGGACTGCGGGGAATGTGGGGAAGGGTCTCGCAAGCTCATCTCGTCTGTGAACTTCAACCTGGCTGGCGATGGCTGGGCAGGAAAGAACGACCGCATCAAGAGGCAGATGGCAGCCAAGAACAAGCGATTGGATGCCAAGCAAGCTGAGATGAAACGAGATGCCCCTGGAATGACCCTGGCTCCCAATGTGAACGGGGAGCGAGTGGACACTTGGTCGGAAGCTTCTCGGTTGGCTAAATCAAAGGGGAAGGACACCGCAGGCTACGACAAGCTGGCACGAGATGCGAAAAAATGAAGAAGCGACTGAAGAACCGAACCCAAGCAAAAGGAAGAAGGGTTCTTTTCCGCACTGGAATGATCGTAGGGCTTACGACTGTGTTCTGTATTTCTGGTTCCTTGGTGTTGACGGGGGCTTTTATTACAGGGCTCGCAGAGCGTTTCGGTAGACCCCCTATGAAGCCTCCTCAGTAGGAGGCTTCTATGGCTATTGCACCCAGACTGGTTCAGCGTTCGGCGGGACTTATTGACATCGCAATCCCTACGCGACCACAAGTGGCCAGCTTTGCCATTGGGTCGCAAGTCGATCTTACGAATGCTTGGGCTGGAACAACCACCTTTCTTGCTTCCGTTCCTCGCCACACATGGTTTCGGTCTCCTTCTTTAGTTCGCGCAGGGTTTGGTTCCTACCCAGATTCAATGCGGGGGCTCACTCGGGTCTCTTTCAATCCCAATGACTATGCGAGTGCCACTATGAATGGTGACACCGCTACCCAGTACCTTACGGTTTCGGAGCTCGATGCTGCGGGAACGGTTCTCTCTACGAGCCCTGTTCTGGTAGTTCCTCCCGCCAACTTCTTTGCTACAGGACGCGCCACCTTGATTGTGAGTGGGACAACAGTAGGCGTGGCTGCGGGTCCTGACGGGTTTCCCCCACCGGGTTCGGGACGGATGCTTCTCCCATTGTTTGCGGATGAAGTCACCTTCTATGAAACGGGAAGTAACCCCATGTTTGTTGCTCTTGGGGAAGGAACCCAAGAGTTGACGGTTCCTGCCGGTCAATCCCGCACATTCACCGAAGCGGGTGCCTGGAACATCTACCTTCGGGGCGATGCCGCAGCTACAGCAACCTTCGAAGCATCCTTTTCCGTCGTCAATGGTCTTCAATCTTGATCGTTTCAATAGTCTCTCGATACTCAGACCTTATTGAGAGGTCCACCCCTTTTCTCCAGGAGTTTCAAATGCCCTATCTTGTTCAAACACGTACCGACATCCCTAATGGGGTTCTTCAGGTCCTCGACCTGTGGCCCTACACTTCCCAGCGTTCGATCTACGATCCACCTGGGCAAACCAAATATGTAAACCGTGGCGAGTTCACGGGTGCCGGTATGAATGCCGCCCGCCCCACTACTATCGCCGCTTCGGGTCACGTTACCACTTATGCCTGCTACGGCCTCGCCGCCTATCTCGCAGACACTGTGGTTGATGGGGTCTCTGGCGTCGGTATCACGGCTGCTGTCGCCAACGCTTCTGCGGCACTCATCGCCACAAACATCATCGATGCGGGTGCTGTTGTGAGTGATGCTTCGGTATCCGCAGAACTCATCACAGGTAGCGCAGGTCTTGGTACTACCCTTCTCGGTGGTGGCCTTGCTTCTGTGGCTGATGTTCTTCAGATCGTTGCGGGAGGTTCTTACCTTCTTCCTGCCGGTTCTGCTGAGACTGTGGTTGTAGGGAGTATGGGCAACGGTGCTTTCGAGACCGGAACCTATCGCACTACTGCAGGTGGAATGGCTCTCGCAGCCAGCTTTTCTGCAGGCGATCTTGCATCCTATGT
>Ga0080013_1001769_pt1 | contig 27549 bp, 45 predicted proteins | sample ETNvirenome_6_85_FD_69236 | JGI IMG/M metagenome (GOLD analysis project Ga0080013, IMG submission 69236) | Marine viral communities from the Pacific Ocean - ETNP_6_85 (SPADES assembly) (version 2) | ecosystem: Environmental > Aquatic > Marine > Oceanic | place: Pacific Ocean | collected 2013-06-19 | reverse complement strand
AAATGGCTAAATATACATGTAAAAAATGTAACATTGAAAAAAATATTTTGAAACAAACTTTAGTTTTTTTAGATGGAAAAATTAGAGCCAAAGAATCAAAATGTTCTTGTGGTTGCTGGATGAAAAACACTGAAAAATACAAGGGGTTCGGAACTTCATATCAAGCACCAACAGACAAATTAAGATAATGGGAAAAGGTAGAAAGAAAACACCAACAAAATTAAAGGAGATGCAAGGGACACTTGAAAAAAGTCGGACCATTGAAAATGAAATGATTGTGGATCAAGTTCCTCAATTGCCAGAAGTTCCTGAATGGCTTTCTGAAATAGGAAAGAATGAATTTGAAAAAGTAACAACTCAACTTTTTAACTTGGGGATGTTATACTCAGTAGATTTAAAATTAGTAGAAGCATACGCAAATGAGATAAGTTTATATTTGGAATGTGAAATGAAACTTAGAAAAGAAAACCGAATTGATGAGTTTCAAAGTTCAGAGGGAATAGTCTTGAGGCGTCAAGCATCTCCTTTAGTTAAAATGAAAAATGATGCATTAAACAACAGTCTTAAATTGGCTGCTCAGTTTGGATTAACTCCAGTTGCTAGAGCTTCAATTTCTGCACCAACAACAACAAACAATACACAGATAAATAATTATTTTGACTAACTTTTATTTTGATAAAAAGGCCGCAAAAAAAGCAATCGGCTTCATTGAAACATTTTGTAGTCATACAAAAGGAGAACTACATGGAGAGCCGTTACTTCTAGAAGAATGGCAAAAGAAAATAATTGGAGATTTGTTTGGATGGAAAAATGAAGATGGAACTCGTAAATATAGAACAGCTTTTATTGAGGTCCCACGTAAAAATGGGAAGTCTACCTTGTGTGCTGCAATAGGATTGTATATGTTGTTTGCAGATAGTGAAAGAGGAAGTGAAATTTATTCTGCTGCTGGAGATAGAGCTCAAGCTGGGATTGTTTTTGAGATAGCAAAACAAATGATTTTAAACAATAAAGAACTGACTGGAAGAGCTAAAGTTTTTAGAAACTCAATTACAAATGAAAGTAAGGGGAACTTTTATCAAGCTATAAGTTCGGACTCAAAAACAAAACATGGTTTCAATGCTAACTGCATCATCTTTGATGAATTACACACACAACCAAACAGAGATTTATGGGACACCTTATTAACTTCAACAGGCTCAAGAAGGCAACCATTATGTATTGCAATAACAACAGCTGGTTATGATAGACAATCAATATGCTGGGAGGTCTATAATTACAGTAAGCAAGTTCAGGATGGAATAATTGAGGATGAATCTTTTTATTCTGCTATCTATGAAGCTGATTCAGATTGTGATATTACTGATGAAGAAGTTTGGAAAAAAGCAAATCCAAATTATGGGATAAGTTTGAGAGAGGAATATATGAAAAGAGAATCCCAAAGAGCAATGGATGTTCCATCATATCAAAACACATTCAAGAGATTGATGTTAAACATTTGGACTGATTCTCAAACCGCTTGGATAGGTTCAAAAGAATGGGAATTGTGTAAAGGAGAAGTTGATTTGGAAAAATTAAAAGACAAAGAATGTTGGGCTGGTTTGGACTTAGCATCAACAAGAGATATAAGTTGTCTATGTTTAATTTTTAAAGAGGGAGAAAAGTTTATTGTTGTTCCCTACTTTTTTATCCCTGAAGAAAACGCAAAGAAAAGAAGTGAGAGAGATAAAGTTGATTATGTTACATGGCTAAAACAGGACTACATAATTGGAACAAGTGGAGATGTTGCAGACTACAATTTTATAAAGAATAAAATAATGGAGTTGGGAATGCAATTTAGAATCCAATCAATTTGTTATGATAGATGGAATGCTAGTCAGTTAGTTATTGACTTAACAAATGAGGGAGTTCCGATGGAGCCTTTTGGCCAAGGATTTCAATCAATGAGCGCTCCAACAAAAGAACTGGAAAAACTTATTTTAGGAGAACAGATAGTTCATGATGGGAATCCTGTTATGAGTTGGATGTTATCAAACATTGCTTTGCAAGAAGATCCTGCTGGAAACATAAAACCGAATAAAGCAAAATCAACAGAGAAGATTGATGGTGTTGTTGCATTGATAATGGCCTTGGGAAGTTACATGACTGAGGGAGATATAAATTCTGTTTATGATGGTAGAGGACTTTTAATTTTATAATATGATAAGAATATATTCAGCTGATGGTTTCATTAGAGAGTTTTGGTCAAGAGCCAAAGACTACAAATATTTAAAAGACGCTTACGAATCTTTGGAACAAGAACACATTGAACTCTTTGGAAAAAGAAAATATGTGGACTACAATTCATTCAGAGTTTGTAGAGATAGAAAAATAAAGGAAACATTGTTACATAAAAAATGAGGCTTTCTTTCGTATAATTGCAAAAAATTATATAGTGGGAATACTCAATTCAATCCAAAACATTTTTTCAGGAAAACCAAAAAAGGAAACAAGAAGCATCAACTACACAATGCCGTTTGGTCCTGCTCAAGCAGTATCACCTGAAACAGCTTTAACATTTTCAGCCGTATGGGCTGCCATGAGATTACTTTCTGAAAGTATTTCAACACTTCCTGTTGGAGTATTTAGCAGACAACCAAATGGAGATAATTTAGAAGTAAATTCTGAACTTTCATTTCTTATAAAATACCAACCAAACTCTTATCAAAACAAAATTACTTTTTACGAAAAGATAATTATGGACATGCTTTCTGATGGAAATTCTTATGTTCAAATTGTGAGAAACAGAAATGGAAGAGTATTGGAATTGTTACCATTGAACTATGGAGATGTGAATACTTACGTTTTGGATAATAAACTTTATTATGAAGATCAGAACTCAGGTGTTACTCACGATTCTGATAACATACTTCACTTTAAAATGATAACTGGTCCTGATGGAATAACAGGACTTTCACCAATTGAACAATGTAAAAATGCTATTGGATGGGGTATGGATGTTCAGGCCTACAGTTCAACATTTTTCAAGAACGGAGGTAAACTCTCGGGAATATTGGAATCTGATAGGGCTTTAAGTGAACAAGCAATTGATAGATTAAGAAATTCATTTAATAAAAACTATGGAACATTAGCTGGATCTAACCAAACAGCTGTATTGGAAGAGGGATTAAAATATAAAAGCATTTCAGTAACACCTGACCAAGCTCAGTTCTTGGCGAGCAGGCAGTTTTCTGTGGAGGAAGTTGCACGAATCTTTGGTTTACCTCCACATTTATTAAGAGATTTATCAAAGTCAAGTTTTAATAATATTGAAATGCAATCTCAAGAATTTGTTTCTTATTCTTTAATGCCTTATATTTCAAAGATAGAGTTGGAAATGAGTCTTAAATTATTTAGAAGAAATTTAGTTGGAAGAGATTATATTAAGTTCAATGTAAACGGATTACTTAGAGGAAACGTAAAAGATAGAGCTGATTATTACAAAACAGCAGTTACAAATGGTTGGATGACCATTAATGAAGTAAGACAAAAAGAAGATTTAAACAGAATTGAGGATGGAGATAATAATTATCTTCAAATGAATATGACTACAATAAACAAAATAGGAGAGGAAGATGCCAGCTGAGGAATGTAATAATGGTTTATGGAAGTGGGGAGAAACTGGAGAATGTAAATATGAAACTCAACAAGAAGCAGAGGAAGACAATGAAGATTACTATGAAGAGGAAAAAATAAAACAAATAAACATTTGGAACAAAAAATATAATAATACAATTATGGAAAAAAGAATATTTAATTTAGAATCAAGATTTGAAACAAGAGAAGATGGAACAGAATTTGTTTCAGGTTATGGAGCAGTATTTAACAGTAAATCTGAAAATCTCGGAGGCTTCTATGAGTTTATCTCTCCAAGTGCAATAACACAAGAAACGATTGATAAATCTGACATTCGTGCTTTAATTAACCACGATCAAAATTTAGTTCTTGCACGTTCAACATCAGGAACATTAAAAGTTGAGGTAGATGAAAAAGGGATGCGCTATTCTTTTGATATTCCTGAAACCTCTTATGGTAAAGACTTAGCAATAAACATGCGGAATGGGAACATTTCTCAATCAAGTTTTGCATTTACTATTGCAAGAGATGGTGATAATTGGACTACAGATGAAGAGGGGAATGATATAAGAACTATTACAAAGATTGAAAGACTTTATGATGTTAGCCCTGTTGTATATCCTGCTTATTCTCAAGCGGAATCTGATTTAGTAGTTGCACAAAGAGGTTTAGCAATGTATAAAGAAAATAAAGAAATAAAAGAAGAGGAAAACGATTTAGTGGCGCGTTCGTTGGCGAAACTAAAAATTGAATTGATAAAACGAACAAAATAATAATAATAAAAATTTTTAAAAATGAAATCAAGTATTGAATTGAAAGAATTGAGAAATGATATTATTTCAGAATTAGAAGTTATAAAAGAAACTGCAACTGCAGAAGAAAGAGATTTAACTACTGATGAGAATAATAACATGGATTCACTTCTTAAAAAAGCAGATGATATATCTGTAAAAATTGAAAGAGCTGAGAAAGTTGAAACTGAGATTCGTAAGAGTGTAAAGTTTGCTGGAACTCCAGTTCAAAAAGTAAACACAGACAAAGCTACAAGAGGATGGTCTTTATTTAAAGCTATCAATGAAGTTAGAAATGGTGGACAATTAACAGGTCTTGAAGCAGAAATGCACCAAGAAGCTGAAACTGAAGCTAGAAAAGGTTTACAAGGTATTGGAATCCCAACAATGATGAAAGAAGAAAGAGGGATAATAGATCAAGGAACTTCTGCAATTGCTCCAACTGCTGTAGGTGCTTATGTTGATAGCTTACAAGCTTCTGGTCTTTATAATAGAGTTGGATTAAATGACTTAGGAACTGTTGCTGCTGATACCGTTCTTCCTATTGCTGGTGGTTCAACTGTTGCATGGAACACTGAAAATGGTGCTTCTGCTGATGGTGGTGCTGACTTTGGAAAAGTTACTTTATCTCCAAACAGATTAACTGGATATGCAGATTTATCAAATGTAATCTTAGCTCAAAACGGACCTTCTGCGGAAGCTTCTGTAATGAGAGATATGGGAAGAAACATGGCAACTCAAATTGATGCTGCAATGTTTGCTTCTTCTAATGTTACAAATGCTCCTGGCTGTATAGTTGGAACGTCAGGAACTTTAACATTTACTGAAGCTACTTTTGGTTCAGGTTCTATTGCTTCTGATATGTTAGAAGCTATCCAAACTGTTGCTGATGATCATGGATTAGATGGAAACTTATCTTTCGTAAATTCTTGGGAATTATATTCTGCAATAAAGAAAGAAGCTCAAGTTTCTTCAACATATCCTTTATACGTGGATGATAGATTAGCTGGTTATCCAGGCTACTTCTCTTCTGCTCCTGCTTCTTCTGCTGGTGCGTCTGGAGATGGTATGTTTGGTGATTTTGGTAGAGTTTACTTTGCACAATTCGGACCATCTAACATAATCGTTGATCCTTATTCTGCTGCTGGAACTGGTAGCGTTAGGTTAATAATGAATAACTATTTTGACTGGGGTGTTGCTTCTGGTGCATCTTTTGTTAAATTTACTACTTTAACAGCGTAAGTTAATTGAATAATTAAGAAAGGGCTGGTTTTAGATAGCCAGTCCTTTTTTTAAAAAAATAAAAAAAATGTATAGAAGTTTAAAAGTAAATACCTTAGCAACAAATCCCTTATTCACTACAGCTGAAGCAAAGGATTTCTTAAAAGTTGATACAACTGCAGATGATACTTTAATTGATAATTTGATTAAAGCGGCAACTCAATCTTGTGAGGAATATACAAATCAATACTTCATAAATACATTAGTTACACAATACAGTGATAATTGGTTAGAAGTATATAGACTTTATAAAAGTCCAGTTTCATCACTTACACATATAAAATATTATGATACAAATGATTCTTTGCAAACATTAGCTTCTTCAAATTACATATTGGATGACGCTTCCAAACCTGCAAGAATTGGACTAGCTGTTGATGCAACACTTCCAACTTTAGCTGATAGAATAAATGCTGTAGAGGTAAAATATACAGTTGGATATGGAACAGCTTCAACTGATGTTCCTGATGGTATTAAACAAGCTGTTTTATTGACCATTGGAAATTGGTATGAAAACAGACAAACAGTTATAACAGGAAGAACAGCAACAGAACTTCCATTATCAAGTCAATATTTATTGAATCAATATAAAATTCAAGTATGTTAAGTATAGGACAACTTGATAGAAGAATAACTATAACATCCCCAACATATGTAATTAATAAATATGGAGAGGAAACAAAAACTTATGCAACTGTTTACACATTATGGGCAAAAGTAGATTGGGATAGTAGTAATAGAAAAGAAGAATCTCAAGAGCAAGTTAATAAAACAGATGTAATTTTTTACATAAGAAATCTCGGAGTTGATTTAAGAACAACATACAGAGTTGATTTTGATAGTGAAACATACATCATTCATGGGATCAAACAAATAGATGGAAGAGAACAATTTTTGGAATTAGAAACAAGAAAAAAAGACAATCAATCATGAGTGGTGTTTCAGTAGAAGTTAAAGGAATTAAAGAGATTGCAAAATTGTTTTCTCAATTACCAAAACAAGTTGATGAAGATAAAATTTGGGGCAGGTTTTGGAAAAAAGTAACTGTTCCTTTACAAAAAGAAGCTGCTGGAAATGCACCTATTGCAAAAAAAGATGTTGTTTATGGTGCTGATAAAAGTAAAAAAATAGCAAGAGGAACTTTAAGAGATTCCATCATATTTTACAGAACAAAAGCTTCCAAACAGAAATGGGTTCATGGTGGTTATATTGGACCAAGAGTTAAAGGAAAGTTTAGAAAAAACAAAGGGGGATATTTTGGAGCTTGGGTTGAATACGGGCATAAAACAGGACACAAAGGAAAAACAACAGAAGCAGATCCTTACATGGAAAGAGCTTGGAAATCTAAAAACAGCGTTGTTTTGAAAGATGGATTTAAAGAAGCAGAAAAAATATTTGTTAAGGCAGTAAAAAGCCATGAAAAAAGATTACAAAAATACGGAAGTTTAGGATATTAAAATGGATATAGGAAAAGCAATATATAAAATATTAAGTGACAACATTGCAGTGAGTTCAATGGTAGGAACAAGGATTGCTCCAAATGTAATGAAGCAAACCTCAGCATTTCCTTTTATTGTTTATGATGTAAGTTCAGACACACCAGAGGGGCAAAAAGATTCTGTTGCTTTATTAGATACTGCTAACATAATGGTTTCAGCTTATTGTAAAACATATTCAGAAGCTTCTAAACTTGCTAACTATATAAGAACAGCATTAGATAGAGTGAATGGGGTTTATAACGCTGTAAATATTCAAGCAATTGATTTTGATGGTTATGATGATGTATTTGATGATATGAGTGGAAGCGATGGGATTTATAGAAAATCCTTAAATTTTAATATTAGAATCATAAATTCATTTAACAACATTTATTCAACTCATTTTGATGGGGTTGATGATTATGTTTCTTTGGGAGTTACTGGAATGAGTGCTGCAAAAAATACAGGTTCATTTTCATCTTGGGTAAAATTAGAAACAACTTCTGCAAGTGGAGATGTAATAAGATTATTTGAGGACGCTAACAACAATATTAGAATACTCTTTAACAATCCAACTGGAGAACTTAGATGTGTATATAAAGCTGGGGGAACTACAACTACAGCTGTAACAACAGATGCTATTGAGGGAGATGGAAATTGGCATCATTTAGCTGGAACGTGGGATTCAAGTGGAAATGTTTCTCTTTATTTAGATGGAACATTAAAAGAAGCAAATGCAATAAGTGGAACATTTACTGGAAGTCTATCAACCGCTTCAATTGGAAACAATGCTGATGGAGGCGGATATTGGAAAGGAAATATTGATGAAGTAGTTTTATTCAATAAAGAGTTAGATTCAACAGAGGTTTCAAACCTTTACAATGATGGGTTGCCGTTTAATCCTGAACCTTTAGACAATATGATAGGTTACTGGAAAATGGGAGATGGTGGTATAGTTGGAAATACTATAGCTACATTCCCAACAATTGTGGATGAAACAGGAAACAATAATGGAACAATGACTAACATGACTTCAACAGATTTTAAAGCTGATGTCCCAGAATAAAGATATGGAAAAAAAGTATGTTATAATAAATAAAGAAATGGTTGAAGCGGTGGATTTCAAACAAGTTATTGAAACATCAAAATCAACTTTAAGATATAGTTTAGATGGGAGTAAAACAATTCTCAAATTTGTGGGGGATATTCCTCCATTTTTGGATGGGGAACAAGTTTATTCTCATAGTGAAATAATTGAACAAATCAACAATCCTGATAATGGTTGGATTGACAAAAATGAATAAAAAATGAAATTTGAATTAAAGAGAAGATATGTTGTTAATGAAATAAAGACGCTAGAAGCTGGAGCGGTTATTGACGTAACACAAGAAAAATATCAATGGCTTGAAGAAAATGGATATGGAGAGCCAGAAAAAATAAAAGAGAAGAAATCAAAAAAAGCTCAAAAGGAGCAAAAATAAAATAATTATAAATTTATAAAATAGAAAAAAAATGGCAAACGGACAATTAAACGGAACGGATTTAGGCGTTTATGTTGGAGGGACATTAGTAGCTTATTCTACTAATGCAACTATCAATATGAATCATAGTTTACGTTCTACAACAAACAAAGAATCTGCTGGATGGGAAGAAAATATGGAGGGATTAAGAAACTGGGATGTTTCTTGTGACGCTTTATACGCTTGGCTTGATCCTGCTGGTTCAGCAATATCAAATGAAACTTTAAGTGAATTATTTACTGGATATTTAGCAACCAGAGCTTCTTTCACTTTAACTTTTGGAGTTACTTCATCAGGAACAGGAGATACAAAATATACTGGAACAGCATGGCTAACTTCTGCAAGTTTATCAGCACCTTTAGAAGATACATCAACTTTTTCAGTATCTTTTCAAGGAAGTGGAGCTTTAACACAAACTATTGCTTAAGAACAATTTTAAGATCCTGCCCTCCAGTTTTCTTTTCTGAGTTGGGGGGTAGGTTTCTTTATTATCAGAAAAGACAAAACACAGAAAAAATGAAATACGAAATTTTAGAAATAGGAGAAACTAAATTGGCAATACGATTCGGTTTTAATGCTTTAAGAAATTATTCTTTAAAAACCGGAGCAACAATGTCAGATTTAGACAAGTTAGGAAATGGACAAATCACTTTTAATGATGCGTTCACATTAATCTATTGTGGAATACAGGATGGACACAGAGCTGCAAAACAGCCTTTCGCATATTCTTTGGATGAAATCACAGATTTATTTGATGGCAATATGGATTGTATGGGAAAAGCATTTGAAATATTATCCAAGTCAATTAGTGATGGTAGTGGGGGAAAGAAAACAGCCAAGAAGAAAAGGAAGAACTAACTTGGCAAGGAATTGAGAAGCTCGCATTCGGACAATTAGGAATGGGTGTTGATGAGTTTTATAATATGCTTCCAATAGAGTTTTGGAATAAGGTTGATGGGTTTTATGAGTTTCAAATGTTAAAAGAAAGGAATAATTGGGAAAGGACCCGTTGGAGCACTTGTTTGTTATTGAATATACATTTACCAAAAAACAAATCAATCAAACCAACTGACTTGATACAATTTGATTGGGAAAAGAAAAAAAAGAAAATTGATTTTGAAGATTTAAAAAGAAGAGCAGAATTATATAAAAAAAGAATAGAACATGGCAAGTAAAGCAATTGGTTTTTTAAATTTTAAGTTTGGTGCAGACCTTAAGGGTTTTGACCGAGCAATGAAAAAAGCTCAGAAGAATCTTAAAAAGTTTGGAAAAAATATTCAAAGAACTGGACAAAATCTAACTACTGGGTTATCACTGCCAATTTTAGGACTTGGAGCTGCTTCTTTAAAACTTGCTTCAGATTTTGAGGAAACAGATGCAAAATTCAAAACTGTATTCTCTAGTATTCAAGCAGAGGCCGAACAAACATCAAAAGTTTTTGCTGATTCATTTGGACTTTCTGATTTAGCTGCAAAACAACTATTATCCAATACTGGAGATTTATTAGTTGGATTTGGATTTACCGAAAAATCCGCTCTTGATTTATCCCAACAAGTTAATGAATTGGCTGTTGATTTAGCTTCCTTTACAAACTTTAGCGGAGGAGCAGAGGGAGCTTCTGCTGCCTTAACAAAAGCTTTATTAGGAGAAAGAGAATCAATGAAATCTTTAGGAATAGCAATTACGGAAACGGATTTGAAAAAGTTTGCAGCTGATCAGGGTTTAGTTTGGAAAGAGTTGGATAGAGTAACAAAAGCACAATTAACATTTGATCTTGCTTTAAAACAAAGTTCAAAAGCTGTTGGAGATTTTGAAAGAACACAAGATGGATTTGCGAATCAAGTAAGAATAACAAAAGGAGAATTAACAGACGCTGCAATTTCTTTGGGAGAACACTTACTACCAATGGCACAAAAAGCAATAGCAGTTTTCAGAGGATTAATTGAGAGGTTTAACTCTTTAAGTGTTTCAACAAAAGAAAACATTGTAAAATGGGGATTAATTGTTGCGGCTATTGGTCCTGCTCTGATTATAGTTGGTAAAATGGCTATGGGAGCAAGCAGTTTAATTTCACTTTTTGCAGCTTTAAGAACTGCTGTTTTATTTACAAGTGGAGCCTTCAAAGCTTTAACTGTTGCTATGGTTAAAAATCCTATTGGAGCTGTAATTGCATTATTAACAACTGCTGCTGCTGGTTATTTCCTTTTGGGTAAGGAAACCAAAAAAGCATCAAGAGCACAAAAGGAATTTAATGGAGTTACAGAATCATCCGAAGATGCAATAAAAAGGCTTTCCAAATCCATTAATGATATGGGTAAAGATTCTTTTCAAGTTCAAATTGAAGAGATTGAGGATTTAATAAAAAAGATAAAAGGATTTGAAATAAAACCAAGTCAATTCACAAAAGGAGTTGCTTTAAGTGATAAACAGAAAAAGGAAATTCAAGATTTGAACATGCTTCTTTTTAAATTAAAACAAAAACAAGCGGATGCAAAAAAAGAAGCTGATGATTTAAACAAAAGCGTAAATAATTTAGGTCCAACTGCAAATCAAACAGCAGGTGAGGTAAAAAAACTTAATAAAGAAACAGAAGAATTTTTAGATAATTATAAATTGTTTACAACAAGAACAAAAGAAGACGTTCCAAAATTATCAGGTGTAGTAGTTCCAGACTATGAAGCACCGACAACACAATCAACAGGATGGGATGATTTTTATATAAACTTAGGTTTTTATATGGACAGATTTAAAGAATCTTGGGAGGAAATTGGACCTGTTGTTAATAAAGTATTTTCAGGAATTACAGATGTGGTTTCGGCAGCTTCAGCAAAAGAAACGAGATTGTTTGAAAATGATAAAAAGAGAAAAGAAACCGCTTTGGATGATGAATATCAAAAAAGGAAAAATTACATTGAAAGAACAATTATTGATGAAGAAATAAAAAAGGACGCAATTGAAACTTTAGATGCTGAATTTGCTGCAAAAAAGGATGAACTGAATGAACAGATGGCAAACAAAGAAAAAGCAATAAAAAAGAAACAAGCAAAAAGAAATAAAGCAATTGCTTTAATGGACGCAATTGTGAACACAGCTTCATCTATTGTTGAAGCGTTACCAAATCTAGCATTAGCTTTGGCTACCGGAGCTTTGGGAGCTGCACAAATTGGGATAATTGCTTCAACACCAATCCCTGAATTTAAGGAGGGGGGAATAGTTTCGGGGCCAACGCTTGGAATAATGGGAGAATATAGCAACGCAAAAAGTAACCCCGAAGTAATAGCTCCATTAGACAAACTAAAAAATATGATAGGTGGAGACAACCAAAAAATAGAAGTAGTTGGAAGATTAATAGGAAATGATATTTATTTGAGTAATAAAAAAACAGCATTTAATAGATTAAGAACAACCTAATATGGCTTTTGTAAAGAAATTTTATTCAGAATACAAATCAATGAATGGAGATGATTATACTCTTGAATTTTGGATTGATGGTGCGGGAGGGGGGTCTACCGAAACAAAGCTTGCATCAGGGGGATGTATAATAAATTATGAAGCAGATGGAGACGAAAAGTATTCGTCAATAATTGCCAGTAATATGGAAATACCCTTAATAGTAGACAACGCTACAGTTAATACTTTCATTACAGAATTAAGAGAAGTATATCAAGAAAAAGAAGTCTATGTTTATTTGTATAACGACAATGATAATTCCAAACCAATGTGGAGTGGTTTTATTTTAATGGACCTATCATCACAAGAGGATGTTTCAATGCCATTTGAAGTAAAGTTAAAAGCTGTAGACGGAATTTCATTATTAAAAGACCATGATTTTGTAAGGGATGGGTCCACAGCTCCCTATGATGAAAGTGACGCTTTTGATAATCTTTATGGAAGAATAACTTATTGGTTGCATAAAATATTAGAAAAAACAGGATGTGCATTAACAACTCAAGGAGCTTCAGCAAATTACACTTATCAGACTTCTGTAAATTGGTATAATGCAGATCACACAGGAACAGCACAAACAGATGACCCTTTATATTTAACGCAATGCAAAATGGATACTTTTTATACTGTGGATGATGAGGGAGAATACTCTGCACAAACTTATTATGATGTTTTAGGGGCGATTTGTAGAAGCTGGGGAATGCGTTGTGTGTATTGGAATCACACGTTTCATTTTGTGCAAATAAGTGAATATCAAACGGATGAATCCGGAACAACAGCCGCTCCAATTAACATAGCAACAAGAGAATATTATTATAACGGAGGTTTAAGATTAACACAAGCGTATATTGGTTCAACACAATTAGGAAGATATGATTTAGAGTTTGAGAACACTACAACAAATTATGGGTTGCAAAAATTAGCTGGGACAAACTACGACCACTATCCAATTATAAAACAAGTAGATACAAATTTTTTGGTATTTGAAAACGCCTCCAATTATATGGGGTTTCCAACTTTAAGTCCGACAACACCAACAAGCACCTATGTGGGAACAAAAAGTTTGGGAAGCTATTGGGATATGGACCAAAAAACTGGGTTTTATTGCGATTTTATTGTGAGAATAATAGGAGGAGATATGGGTGTATTTAGTGCAGTAGCTATGCGAACTGTTTGGTCAATAAGAGCAAAAGCCGCAGGAGGTTCTTTCACAAAAATGCTAACATGCGTTAATGGTGTTTACAGTTGGATAACTTATAACGCACCGACAACATCAAGTAATAACGGAATGATTGTTGGGTCAATAATAGCTTACAGTGGAGCTACAGCAGACCAAACCATTTTTAATTCTTCATCTTTGCCTAATGGGGTAATCCCAACCGACGCCGCTTTTAGCGGAGAATGGGAGTTTGAACTTTATACCTTTGAGTTAAATGGCTCTGGAGCTCAAGGATTTACTGAGCATGGTGGTGTATATCTTTTTGGGACAAATGGTGGATTGGACCCATTGGATTATGTAAACTATAGTAATATATCAGTTACGGGTCCAAATATTCCAAATATTACGGGTAACTTTGTGGGAAGTTTTATATCTTTAACTACTACCATTGTTGGAAATCAAAACAACTCCATTACTACAACCACATCTTCCAACAATACTTATATAATAAAATTAGATGATGTGATGTGGGGAGAATCTATTGAAATTGACATACCATCATCTTTAAGGGTTTACAATGGGTCGGCTTGGCTCTACCCCAATTATGCTGGGGAGTGGGGAGTGGGGACTACTTCGGGAGATATGAATTTTGTAGAATTATTATCAAAAGAAATAATTAATAACCAATCACAATCATCTTTGAGAATGAATACAATTTCAGCATTAAGCGCAACAGAAAAAGAGGACTCTGGTAAAGTTAAGTTTTTGAATCCAATTAGTAGATTAACAGATTTGGATAACAAAAAATATGTAATGTTAAGAGCTTCTTTGGCAACAGGAATAGATGAGTGGAATGGAGAATGGTTTGAAATAGATTATAATGTAGTTTCATCTACCACAAGAACACAAGCTCATGGTGGTAGAAACACTGGAAATGTTCAGGGTGGTGGGAATGCAAATTCAAATAGTAGTCACTTCATAATAGGTATTTGAATATGAGAATTTATAACTTTATATTAACATATATTTCAAGCGATATAGCCGCTGGGGCGGTTACTTCTTTACCTATACAAGATATTGGTTCAACCGCTTTAAAAAGTGGAGACGTTATAAGAGTTTACGACCCAAAATCTTTAACAACTTTAGAATTCACATTGTCGGCCGACCAAACAACAGGGGACACAAGTCTTTCGGTAAATTCCGTTACAGCTCCATATAAAATATGTTATGGGGCTTTCGTGCAAATAGACAAGTTAGATTTATTAAAACAATACCAGCACAAAACAAGAGGCACAGTTGCAGGTTTTGATATTGATGCAGATGGAATAACAAAAGGAGGGGTTGAAATAACAGGATGGTTGGATAGAGATGATTTTACTGGAGCAACCGCAAACAATGTTCCAACTGCGGAAAGTGTAAAAGCTTATGTTGATGGAGAAACACATGCAAATAATTTTGCTGCTTTAACTTGTTCGGGAACTTCTTTAACTTCTGCAACAGATGGAGCTGCAAACGCTGTTGTTGTTGCTTATGATACAGAAACTACAACATCAGACACTAACACAATTATTGTTTATGGAGCAACGGGAGTTTCGGGAGTTTCGGGTGGGGAATATTGTTTTTCAGTAACACCTGATGAACATCCAACCAAAACAGCTTTTGAATTTAGTTGGAGTGTTGGATATGATAATAGTGTGGCCAATAATAGAATTTTAGTTGGAGCAAAATTACAACAAGGAGTTGATTCTAGTGGAGCAATGGTTTGGACAGATGTTGATCCAACAACTTCTTTTGCATACAATAGAGGAACAGGAACAATTAGATATGCTAGCACATCAAACGGAATGTTTGTTGTTATAGAGGGAGCACAACCTTTACAATATTTCAGATTGGTTTTTTGGAAAGAAGCGGCTTCAAATGCTTCAATGAAGGCAATTACAACATTAACAGGAACGAATTTTAGAATTAAACAAATAAATTAAAAATGAACGAAAAAACAAAGGATGTTTTAGAATTAACAGTTGCCAATGGAGGAGCAGTTGGATTAAGTTTAGCCCAAGTGAATGAAGTTTTGCTTACTATTTCAATAATATTAGCAATATCAATTTCTCTAGTGAAACTTATAAAAAAGAAAAAATGAACAATTGAATGTTAAAAATTATAAGAATATTATTTATTTGTGTAATATTAATTTCTATATTTGAGAAATGGAATATTTTAAAATAAAGGAATTTGATTCTCCTGATGTTAAGGGTTCAGGAAAAAACATGGATATTAAATTTTTGAGATTCATTAATGAGTTAAGAAAACGTTGCAAATTTCCATTTGTGGTTACAAGTGGATATAGAACACCTGAATACCATAAAAGTCTAACAGATAGAGGATATCACACCTCTCCAACCTCTGCACATTTAAAAGGATTGGCTTGTGATATTGTTATGACTGATTCTAAAAAAAGAGCTCGTTTTGTTTATGAAGCAATGAATCTTTGCAGTGAATTAAGTTTACCTTTTAGAGTGGGATTGGCTGGAAAACAAGGGTTCGCGCATATTGATATAGATGAAACAAAGAAATCTCCAAAGATTTGGATATATTAAACAGCTAACCAGTGGGGCTGAAATACCGCTGCAAATTAAAATTTAAAAAAATGAAAAATTGGTTTCAAACATTATTTGTTAATCAAATCCTTACATCAAAAAAGTTTTGGTATGCAATATCATCTGTAATTGTTCCTGCTATAATGAACAGTTTAGGATTAGATGAACAGACTGCTACTAACTTGTTTATTGCTTTATTATCTTTAGCTGGTTTTCAAGGCCTTGCTGATTTTGGGAAAGAAGCTAAAAAGAAGTAGTGAAAAACAACAAATATCTTATTTATCAGGATGAGATACTATATTTATTCAATAAAGGAAACAACTACAATGAAATCTCAAGGCACCTGATTGAAAAATATTGCCTTGATGTTTCAGTAGATTATTTGAGAAAACAAACTAAAGTAATTGTTCAATGGTTAATTTCAGATAAGGAAATAGTCCAATACAATGTAAAGCTTTCCAAACAAAAACAAAAAGCCCAAGACTTAAACAGGATAGCAAACAAATCCTTTAGAGAATATGCAAGAGAGGAAAATGCTCTTGTGGAATACAACAAGGAATTGATTAAGGTATTAAAAAAACATTCTTTGGATGTTAAACTTACAAAAAATAAAAGAAAAAAGGGTTCTGTTGTTTTGGTTCAGATAGCTGATACACATTTTAACGAATTGGTTGATATGGAATCCAATCAATATGATTTTAAAATTGCTTCCAAAAGATTACAAAAATTTGCTTACTATGTTAAGGAATATGCAAAACTCCACAAATCAACTTCTTTTCTTATTGGAATAACTGGAGATTTAATCAATTCAGATAGGAGATTAGATGAAAAGCTCTCAATGGCTACAAACAGGGCAAAGGCCACATTTTTAGGAGTTCATCTCTTAAAGCACTTTATATTGGATTTACAGGAGTTTGCAGATGTTAAAGTTTGCTGTGTTACTGGAAATGAATCAAGAGTGAATCAAGAGCTTGGTTGGGTTGATTTGGTTGCTTCTGATAACTATGATTTTACCATTTTTGAAATATTGAGGTTATTACTTCCTGAAATTGATTTCTTGAGGGGAGATAATGCTTTGGAAATGGTAGTTGAAATTAATGGAAATAATGTTTTGGTGATTCATGGACATCAGTTGGGGAAAATGGATTCCAATCAAGTTGGAAAAGTTGTTTCAAAATACGCTCATAAGGGGATAATAATTGACTTCATTATTTGTGGACATTTACATGAAACTATGATTCGGGACTCTATTGCAAGAAGTGCTTCCTTAGTTGGATCTAACGCTTATTCAGAAAAAGCCCTAAACTTAAGTGGAAAGGCTGCACAGAACATTTATATCTTTACAAATGATGGCAGACAAGATGTTAGAATAGACTTACAGGAAACAGATGGGTGGGATGGTTACAATATAGACCAGGAATTGTTTTCCTATAATACAAAGAGCTTGCAAAAAACATATAAAAAAGACACTATATTTAAAATAATTATATAGATTTGCATTGTTTTAGTAATAAAAAAGGTTGTGAGGAGAGTCGGATTAAAGGGGTTCGGCTTTCTTTTTGCTTAAAATCCACTATAATTAACGAAAACTTGACGAAATATTGATGTTTTTAACAACCAAAAATCACTAAAAAACACTAAAAAAAGTAAGAAAAACACTGATTTACTAGATAAGAAAAAAATATTTTAAAATTTATTTGTTTTTTGTAATAGTGTTAAAAAAATTACTATATTTGTATTATAATTAAACGAATTAAAACAATTAAAATTACAATTATAATGACAAATTTAAGAAAATCAACCGGCAAAACTACTTATTCCAACCTTTACATAGAATATAAAAGTTATTGGATAACTACAGGACAAAGAGAAAATTATTTGATATGGACTGAAAACTATAAAGAATTAGTTTCTGATAATACCACAAGTATTAAAAAATCAAAAGAATACATTGATAAAATAAAATAAATAATAACTAAATAAAATTAAAATTATGTATAAAATTACAAACAAACTAACAGGTTTTAGTCAGTATAGAAACTCTAACGATGCAGCCGACTTTATTATAAGAAATAGTAAGAACAACACCTTTTACGATATTTATAAAATAGAAAAGATTAAAGAAGTAGACACAGAATTTATCGGCGAAATAATTTATGGTGTTATCGGTGCAATTTGTCTTATAGTATTAATTTGTATTTTCTTTACTCCAAACTTTTAGACTATGAAAAAAAATGAAATATTAAGGGCTTTGTATAAAGACAACTCTTTAACAAAAGAAGATGTTTATACAGACAAAAGAGGATTTACCATTATAACACGTTCAGGAATTGAACAGATCCAATGGAACAACAAGATTGATGTAAAGTTTGATATTATAAGTTCAGAACTTGGGAATATTATAATTAAAGCAACTTCTTTCCAAGATGGAGAAAGAAAGTGTGAAACCTATGGTTCAGCATCAAAAGAAAATTGCTTCCAAAAGTTCCCTGTTGAGATCGCAGAGAAAAGGGCTTTAGCTCGTGTAATAATCAAAACAATGGGTTTAACGAATACTTTAGGAAAAGATGAGGTTGATTATCAACAAAAAAATAAAACGTCTGTATTATGATAAATAAAGAAGTAGAAATATCAATATTGTTGGCTTTGGTTCTTTGTTTGGATGAACAGATTCACGTTTTAAAAGATCAACATAAATTAGACTTAAAAAGAAAGTTTAACAAACTTTTGAGGACTTCCAAACAATATGAAAGGGAAATAAAAAAATCAATGGAAATAAGTGGAGAATATGGAATTGAAGCAGTTTATGAGGCTTTAATGGATTCCATTTCAGAAGCTAAAAAGAAAGCTTATGAAGATTAAAATTAGTCAGTCAATGTTGAGGGATTTTTACAATCCTGATTATTGCAAAATCAAATGGGAAGAAACCTATTTAAACGGATTCAGAACAAAACCAACTGCATCAATGTTGGATGGTTTGGTATTTGAACAGAATGTTATTGGAATGAGTAGAGGTGGGGAATATTATGAAATCCCAAAAGGAAAGACTGGCAAACCATTAAAAAGAGAAACGGATCTTTTGGAATTAGCTGAAAGGTCTAAAGTTATGATGAATGACTTAGAGATTGAATTGGTTGATGTTCAGCCAAGGTGGGAAACTAAAGAACTAATTGGACATCCTGACGCTTTAATTAAGTATAAAGGAGAACTTGCAATAATGGATTTGAAATATACAGCAATGAAAGAAGATGAGAATTGCAAGTGGAATCCGTATGGTTGGGGAAACATTGTGGATGAAAACACTGGAGAAATTTATAAAGACTTTACTCAAGCTTTACAATATATAGAAATGTATTACATTAATCATGGAGTTTATTTGCCGTTTTTCTATTTAATCTTTGGGAAAAGTGGATGGTGTAAATTTATAATGATTGAACCAACATTTGAAAAATTGGAAGAATACAGATACAAATTAAAACAATTTAGAAAGGATTTAAAGGACTTTAAACCAAAATCAATAAACAACTACTCAATTTGCAGAAAGTGTTCTGTAATGTGCAATAAGAGAATTTTAAAACCAGAATTACAACAAATATTATATTAAAAATGAAAAACTACAACAAAAACAAAAATGTTTATGAAGCTGCTAATGAAAGGATTGAATTTATATTTAATAATTTTGAAAGAATTTACATGTCATTTAGTGGAGGAAAAGATTCAGGAGTAATGTTAAATTTAGTATTAGATTATATGAGAAAAAATAATATTACTAAAAAAATTGGATTGATGATATTGGATAATGAAGCAAACTATGAATATTCTTTAAAATTTATGCATAAAATAGTTAAAGAAAATTTAGATTTATTAGAAGTCTATTGGTGTTGTTTGCCAGTAACTTTGCCTTGCACGGTAAGTAGTTATGAAATAGATTGGCAGTGTTGGGGTGTAGAAGATGAAAAAAGATGGATTAGACCAATGCCAGAAGAGGAATATATAATAAATATTAATAATCATAAATTTGATTTTTTTATTGAAAACATGTCTTATGATGAATTTTGGGATAAGTTTGGAGAGTGGTATTCACAAGGAAAAAGTTGTGCTAATTTTATTGGAATAAGAACAGATGAAAGTTTAAATAGATATAGAGCTATTATGAACAAAAACAAAACAATGATTAACAATTTATATTGGACTAAAAAAAATACAAATAATTGTTATAATGTATATCCTATTTATGACTGGAGAACTGAAGATATATGGATAGCAAATGAAAAGTTTAATTGGATCTACAATGAACTATATGATATATTTTGGAAGGCTGGATTAACAATTGCTCAAATGAGAGTAGCTAGTCCCTTTATGAGTGAGTCAAAATCTAGTTTAAATTTATATAGGGTAATAGATGGACATGTTTGGAGTAGATTGTGTGCTAGAGTTTCAGGAGCTAACTTTATAGCTACTTATGGAAAACAACTAACATACAAATCTTTTACTTTGCCAAATGGTCATACTTGGAAAAGTTTTTGTAAATTTCTATTAGAAACACTTCCAAAAGAATCTAGTGAAAATTTTAAACAGCGCTTCATTCAATCATTAAAATATTGGTGGAGAGTGGGGCGCGGGCTTGAAGATTCTATCATTGAGGATTTAAGAAAAAACAATATAGATTTTAAGCTTGGCGAAAAAACAAGACATGGAAGAAAAGACAAAACTTGTGTTAGAATGTTACCTCCCGATCATTTAGATATGTTAAAATGCCATAATTCTGATGTTACCAGCTGGAAAAGATTTGTAATTACAATATTAAAAAATGATCATACTTGCAAATATTTAGGATTAGCTCCTACACACGAACAAGCAAAAAGACAAAGAATAATTCAAAATAAATATAAAAACATATAAAATGAAAGTAATTAATGAAAACGATTTAATTGGAACAGACAGAGATGTTAAATTTAAAGAAGGAAGAAGTATTAGAATGATATTAGAAAAGGATGGAATGGGGTTCTCATTTCATAAAACTATAATTCCTAAAGGAGAAAAAGGACATTGGCATTATAAATATCATAAAGAATCATGTTACTGCATTAAAGGAAGTGGAATTTTAACAAACTTAGAAACAAACAAGTCTTATAATATTGATGTTGGAGATATTTACATATTAGACAATCATGACAACCATACTTTTGAATCTTTAGAAGATGTTGTTTTAATATCGGTATTTAATCCACCAGTAAAAGGAAATGAAACACATCAAAAAGATGGTTCATATAAAAAATAATAAATAAATAAATTAAAGAAAATGAAAACAGAAAAATTTACATCACCAGTTTACAATGTATTAAGAGTTCACATGAGTAAAGTTAAAGCTAATGATTACAATCCAAATGCTGTAGCTCCTCCTGAAATGGAATTACTTGAAACTTCAATATGGGAAGATGGTTACACAATGCCAATTGTAACTGTTTATGATCCTGAAGATGAAATGTATATTGTTGTAGATGGATTTCATAGATATTCTACAATGATAAACAGTAAAAGAATTAGAGAAAGAGAAGAAGAACATTTACCCATCAGTGTTTTAAACAAAGATATTTCAGATAGAATGGCTTCTACAATAAGACACAATAGAGCTAGAGGAAGTCATAATATAGATTTAATGAGCACTATTGTAAGCGAGTTGGTAGAAATGGGAAAAGGAGATGCTTGGATCTGTAAACATATTGGGATGAGTAAAGATGAATTATTAAGAATGAAACAAATTACTGGTCTATCTTCTTTGTTTAAAAATAAAGAATTTTCTCAAAGTTGGGACGCAGAAGCATGTTAAAACAAATATTTATTCCTTATTGGAAATGGGAGTGTTATAAAAATAATATGTATAATAAAATATGTATTAATGATGAGATTATAAAAGAAAAGATTTGTTATGACTTTATGAATAATACAAAAGAATTTAGCTTTTACATGGAAAAGGTTATTTTTTCTTGGAAAAACACAATGAAACATCATTTGTCAAATAAAAACATAAATAGAAAAGCTTTTGTTGGTCAATGTGCTTGTTATTATCATCTTCAAATTCCTGAATATATAACTAGAAAAATTTGGAAAAAATTAAATAAAAAAAAATGTATTTTAGCAAATAATGAAGCTATAAAAAATATTAAAAAATGGGAATACAATCAAAAATTAAAAATTACATACAATTATGGGAGTCAAGATGTTATAAAAATGGGATACCAGATGAAGCTCCAATTCAAATAAATGATAAAGTTCCATCATATAAAAAAATATGTTTATCAATTTTAAAAAATGATTATAAAGATCTAGGTTATTACCCAAAAAAAAGTAAATATTATTCCCTTTTGAAAAGGATGGAAATAGAACAAAGAAAATATGTCGGAAAACAGTTAAAATTAAAATTATGAATCAATACGAAAAGGAAAAAATGGAGATTGCAAAATATGTAATTTCCAAAATGTGGGGCTGTAACGAATCCCAATTTACATTAATGAAGAAAAGAAACAGAAACATTGTTGTTGCAAGAAGATTCTTTATTTATTATTTGTGGAAGCATTGCAATGTGAAACACAATAGAATGAAAGATTATATTCATGGAATGAATCATGCAACATCAATTCATCATTGTAGAAAATTAGAACAAGAGATGGAATTTTACAAAGATATTTTAAAAAAGTGGATTACTTTTTTATATTATGCAGATCAGAAAGAATATCAAAAGTTAAAAATAGACATGAAATATCCAATTGAAATAATGGATGACTTAGAATTAAAATCAATTTATATATATTAATTATGAAAATAACAGGAAAATTAACAAAGGTGCTTAAAAAGCAAACAGGAGTTTCAAAAGCAGGAAAAGAATGGCAAAAACAAAGTTTCGTTTTAGATACTGGTGCGGACTTTAACAATGAGATTTGCATTGATTGTTTTGGAGATAAGATTGAACTTATTCAAAACTTGAGAGAGGGTGCAGAAATTGAGGTTAAAATCAATCTTAGTTCCAAAGAATTTAAAGGGAGATACTACCACAATATATCTGCTTGGGAAATAAATTTACAAGATGGAGTTGCAGACGAGAATGTTGAATCTGATGAAATGCCGTTCTAATGTTGAGGGGTTACGAAAACATCAATTTTGAACTTTGTGAGGATGATCTTGAATGGATTGGACCTTTTTCAAAAGCTCTAAGCAAAAGAATCGGAAAAGAAAATGCTGTTACAAATAAAGAGATTCAAGAGAAAACAGGGTTATCTTCACAAAAAGTTCACAAGATAATACAACACATAAGAACTAACAATATTGTGAATGGTATTTGTTCCAATGGTAGAGGTTACTATGTAGCAAAAGACATTCATGAACTTGAGGAATGTTTAATTAGTTTAAAACAAAGAATTTATTCCCAAATGAAAACATTGCATTGCTTGGAAAAGCAAGACATAATGTTTGGAGGGACTGGACAACTATCAATATTTGACTAATGAATATTAAAAGAATACAAAAAAGCAAAAATTACTCAATCATTTCAAATGAAATATTGAAAAAAAAAGACTTATCTTTAAAAGCTAAGGGATTGATGAGTTTGATCTTATCATTTCCTGATTCTTGGGAATTGTCTGTTAATGGTTTAGTTGCAATAGTAAAAGAGTCTAAAAACACTATATACTCAATCCTAAAGGAACTTAATGGGTTTGGATATGTAGAACGTAACAGAGTAATAGATAAGTCGGGAAAAGTCGTTAAATGGGAATTGTTGGTTTATGAGAAACCACATACCAAAAAGCCAGAAGCCAAAAAGCCAGATGTGGAAAACTGCACACAAATAAATACTAATAGTAAAATAAATACTAATTTAATAAAGCACAATAAAGAAAGTTTTTCAATTGAAGTTTTAGAGTTAGGAATTTTAAACAAAGAAGAAGCTGAAAACTTTGTTGATTATTGGGCAGAAAAAAACAAAAAAGGAAAAATGAGATGGCAACTACAAAAAACTTGGGATTTAAACTTGAGAATGAAAAGATGGAAAAGAACAACCAAAAATTCAAGTCGTTCAAAAATAGAGAATCAAATGAGTGCTCATTATGGAGCTTTAGAATTATTAAACAAAAAATATGAACAGGGGGATTAGCTCAGTTGGCTAGAGCGCTACACTTGCAATGTAGAGGTCATGAGTTCGAATCTCATATTCTCCACTAAAAACAAATTATGAAAGAACTAACTAAAAAATGTATTGGATTAATCAGTTCAAGTTTAGTTCAATTAGGACAAACAAAAACTGATAAGGATATTCTTATTCTTGCTTCAACATTGGCAGAGGATTTGATTAGGGATTGGAAGATGCTTAGTTGGCAAGATGTGGAGGAATCTTTTCGTTCAGGTATCCGAGAAAGTGAAGAGTTTCATTTGTCTGTAAAAACTTACTACAAATGGCTTAGAACTCATAAAAAGTTGATTGATGAACATGTTTACAAACAAAACAATTTAGAATCTTATACAATTGATAAGCGTTTAAAGTATAGAAGTAGAAATGGAACTGGATTACTAACTATTAAAAAATTATTAAAATGAGAGAACTAAACGAACCTGATAGAGAATTTATCAGATGTGAATTGTGTTGGGATGAAGCAATTGATCTTGATACATTTTGTGAGGAACACCAAAGATGTTCTGATTGTGGAGAGAGAGAAAAATGCCATGAAGATTGTATTTACCAACCATTGATTGAACAATACAACAGAAACAGAGAGTTCAAATATCATATTCTATCAGTAAATCAAATAAAATGATTAGTTATATAGGAGGAAAGAGCCGAATGGCCAAATGGATAGGAGAATACATCCCACAAAATGAAACGTATGTTGAAGTATTTGGAGGAGCGTTTTGGGTTTATGTGAATGGAAATATTGAATCCAAACAAATAGTTTATAATGATTTTAATAAATACATGGCAAATCTTTTTGAATGTTTTAGAACACCAAAAAAGTTTGGAGAACACCTCAAAAGATATGAGTCCCAAAATCCTCAACTGTTTAAGATGTTTCAAAACGGATTGAATAACATTGAAGAAAAGCTTTTTAATTTAGGAGATTATGAAATAGGAACTCAATATGCTTATTGTGCAACTCAAGTGTTCAGTGGTTCAAAGGTTATGGAATCAAAGTTTATAGATTTAAAAGGAAAATATTCTTCAAAGTATGATGCTCTACAAAGAAGATTGGTAAAACCAGAGGTTCAAGATAAACTGAAAAGAATAACCAATGTTGAGAATCTAAGTTATGAAGAACTTATTCCAAAATATGATGGAGAAAATACTTTCTTTTATGTTGATCCTCCTTATTGGAAAACTGAGAACTATTATTCCAATCATGATTTTGATGTTGAGGACCACAAGAAACTCATTGAGATATTAAAACAAACAAAAGGGAAATGGGCTTTGTCTTATTATTATTTTGATTTGTTAGAGGAACTACTTCCAAAGAATGAATTTACTTGGGTAGAGAAAGAATTTACTAAAGCGGCTGGAGCACAGAAAGGAAAGAAACAGAACAAAGGAACAGAATTATTAATTATGAATTATTAACAAAGGTATGTTTAAAACACAAAACAATGGACAAATTAGACATTTTGATTCACAGATTCAGACAAAACAAAGTAATGATTATAATTATTTTTATATATTTGTTGGCAATAATAACACTACTATGAAAGAATTAAAACAGTTATGTGAGTTGATTGGTTACATTATAGGGGCAATTATTAGTTTGCCTTTTATAGTGGCCTCATTAGTATTAATATATATATTTAGAGCAATTGAAACACTTTGGAAAAATCCACAAGGGAAAGATAATATTTGATAATAAAGCTGAGTTCATTGATTCTGTTGGTAAAATGGAAGATGGAGTTAGAGTTGTTATTGAAATTAGAGAAGCCGAAAATGTTAGGACCAATCAGCAAAACAAATTGTGGTGGTCTTGGATGAAAATTATTGCAGATGAACTCGGTTATAATAAACAGGAGATTCACGATATTGTAAAGTATAGATTCTTATTGAGAGAAGAAATGATTGATGGAGAAATTCATCAGAGTTTAAAATCAACTACCACACTAACAAAGAAAGAGTTCAAGAAATTAACTCAAGATGTTTATTATTGGGCCAATGATACATTTAACATTAATTTGCCTAATGAGTGAGGAAAGATTACAGTCAGAGGTTGTTAAGTATATTCGTTTGCAATACCCAAAGATTAGATTCTGTGCTTCATTAGGTGGAATCTATACAGGACCACGTCAAGCAGTTAAAGCAAAGAGAACTGGTTATTCAAGAGGATTCCCTGATTTGCAAATAACAGAAGCACGTAAAGGTTATCATGGATTGTTCATTGAAATAAAAACATACAAAGGAAGAGCAACAGAAGTTCAAAAGGAATGGATAGAAGCATTAAAAGAAAGAGGATATAAAGCAGAGATATGTAAAGGACTTCCAGCAATACTGGAATTAATTGATTGGTATTTTGAAAAGGATAAGTAAGAAACAAAGTTTAGTCAATAGAAAGTTGAAGAAGATATATGAGGAAATATATTCAGAGAGAGGACATTACTGCACAGGATGTGGAACATCAGATAGTTTAACTCATTCTCATATTATCCCAAGAAGTAGAAGATCAGACTTAACAACAGAGAAAAGAAATATAACGTATCATTGTTTAAGTTGCCATAACAAATGGGAGGGAAAACAAAGAGTTGAACTTATGGACTATGAACGTAACATGGCATACATAAAAGAAGTAGATAAAGAATATTATTATTTAATTAAGTGAAACCTAAAGACAAAAAGAAAAAGAAGTATAAAGAATATGATTTGTTTTATATGCAGTTTGGTTTCAAAGAAGATAAAAGAATAAGAGAAAGAAGTAAAGAAGACTTAACTTTTTGGGATAAAATAATTAAAGATGAAAAAAAGAAAATTAAATTCTAGGAATCCAAGATACAACAAAGAGAAACCTAAACAATGGAGAAGAGTATTAATGAAAGCAACAGATAAATTTAAAATGTATTTTTTATGGGAGAAATAAAATTCAAGAACATCAAGAACATATTGAGAAAACAAATTGATAATGGTGTTAAGAGTCTATGGACTTACAATGAGAGTGAGTTGGAGTTCACACAGATATATAAGAACTACAATGATAAGTTACCAATATATACAGCCAAACAATTGTTAAACAAACTAACTAAATAATGCCAACACTACCAAAGGGAAAGAGAAGGCCGTGGATTCCTGAGAAGCCTAAACATATGAGAGAAGTAGACAACGCTTCATTCTATAATTCAAAGAGATGGAGAGCTTTAAGGAATTACTTTATTCAAATGAATCCTTTATGTGCACAATGTAAGAGAGAGGGAAGAGTTAAGGGAGCTCAATGTGTGGATCATATCAAAAATATTGCATCAGGTGGAAGTATGGTTGACATTAAGAACCTACAAAGTTTGTGCAATAATTGCCATGCAATCAAGTCAGGTAAAGAATCAGCAGAGAAGAGGAATAGGGTTAAGATATATAAAAAATAAAAAAAAAAAAAAAAAATAAAAAAATAATTAGGGAGGGGGGGAAAAAATCTTAAATAACTTTACTCTATACAT
>Ga0080013_1001768_pt1 | contig 27552 bp, 12 predicted proteins | sample ETNvirenome_6_85_FD_69236 | JGI IMG/M metagenome (GOLD analysis project Ga0080013, IMG submission 69236) | Marine viral communities from the Pacific Ocean - ETNP_6_85 (SPADES assembly) (version 2) | ecosystem: Environmental > Aquatic > Marine > Oceanic | place: Pacific Ocean | collected 2013-06-19 | reverse complement strand
TTTGGCGGCATAGGGGTATTAGAATGGGATAATTGGGATCAATCCTTGTTGAGAAATTCTAAAAGCAGAATCAAAAAGATTTTTAAGAGCTATTACAATTCTAGAGATTTTGATCCTAGCAACGCCGGCGATTCGTCAGATAGCGGTGGCACGGTGATAACTAATGAATTTAAGTCAAGATTCAAAGTAAAGCCTGGTCAGAATCTTCTTCCGTTCTGGAAAAAGAGAATGCTTCGCACAAATCCGTTCAATGCAGACGGAGAAATGTGTGAAAAGAAAGATTAAGAGATAATTACAGAGAGGTAGAAAATTATGGCTTCTTTTGGTGTTGCTCTCCCGCTACAATTAGATTCAGCAGATGGCTTTGCGATGATTAAGAATATTAACAGCTTGGTCCAACAAAATTTAAAAATGCTCATATTGACTATTCCGGGCGAACGCGTGATGGAACCCAATTTTGGAGTTGGTCTTACCACATATCTTTTTGAACACTATAGCGAAGACACAATGTCGCAAATAAGCAGCAAAATTACAGAACAAGTAGGAATTTACCTGCCGGCGGTACAAATTAATAATATTGATTTTGGCATCACCGATCCAGATAGTAACTATTTGGGCATTGCTATAGAATATTCTATTCCGAGCATAGGAATAGCAGATTTATTAGAATTAACTACTTAAAAATGAGGATTTTTTAATGGCAAGTGATCAGGACAAAATAGTATCAATCGATTATACCCACCGCGAGTTTAGCACAATTCGTGAAGATTTAATGGAATTGGCCGAAAGGCTCTATCCGGATTCCTTTCAAGATTGGAGTGAAGCGTCTTTTGGTTCCTTAATGATAGATGCGGTTGCGTATGTCGGAGATCAATTATCCTTTTATCTAGATTATAATGTTAATGAAACTTTTATGGACACAGCGTATCAATATGACAATATTGTACGGCATGGTAGGATTCTTGGATATAAAAACGAAGGGGTGGCATCTACATACGGCACCGTTAGTTTATATGTGTTAGTTCCAGCTTCTAGTACGGCTCTTGGTCCTGATACAAGATATATTCCGCTTGTTAAAAAAGGGACGCGTTTTACATCTCAAACAGGATTAAACTTTGTTTTAACAGAAAATATTGATTTTTCGGATTCCAGCAATCTTACTGTTGCGGCTGCAGTTGATTCTACAACTGGCGCCCCCACATATTATGCGATTAAGACAGTTGGAACTGTGGTTTCGGGATATTTTTCTGAAGAAACAGTATCTGTTGGAGCGTATGAAAGGTTTTTGAATATAACACTCACAGCAAACAATATAGCAGAGATAATATCAGTTTTTGATTCAGAAGGAAACGAATATTTTGAAGTTGACTATCTTGCTCAAGATATGGTATTAAAAGAGATTTCCAATAATAATTATAAAAGCGATAATGTCCCTTCTATTCTAAAGCCTTATTTGGTATCTAGAAAATTTGTTGTCGAGAGAGACGCAACGACCACTTATTTACAATTTGGCAGCGGAAAAGAAGGCGAATCAGATGTAGTGGCGGATCCACAATCAGTGGCAATAAATACCTATGGAAAAGCGTATGTAACAAATATAACATTTGATCCTACTAGATTATCGCAAAACGAAAGTTTAGGCATTGTACCTTCGAACACAACCCTGACGATTAGCTATAGATTAACAAATGCAGCAAATTCAAATGTCGCGACCTCCGGACTGAACGCGGTTTCAGCGGCATCGATGAATTTCTCTGATGCGGCTAGTTTAGTGTCTTCAACAATGCAAGATGTTATTAACTCGTTGGAAGTGGAGAACGAGGAACCCATCATAGGAGACGTCACAATACCAAATTCAGACGAACTTAAAAGATTGATTTTTGATACATTTCCCACACAAAACAGGGCAGTAACCCAAGCAGATTATGAAAGCATTACATATAGAATGCCAAAAAAGTTTGGCTCTTTGAAACGATGTTCTATGCAAAAAGATCCGAATTCGCAAAAAAGAAATTTGAATTTATATGTCGTTTCAGAAAATAGTTCAGGCAAACTGGCAACAACAAATAGCACCATCAAGGAAAATTTAAAAACTTGGCTAAATCAGTATAGGATGCTTAACGACACAGTAGACATTTTAGATGCTTATATATTAAATTTTGGTATAGATTTTATCATCAAAGCAGCATCTACTGCGGATAAATATACTTTATTAGATGAGGCGATTGCGGCTTTAGCCACGTCGTATGAAACTGCTCTTTATATTGGAGAGCCATTCTATATTAGCGATATTTATTCAACGTTGAAAAATGTGACGGGCGTTTTGGACGTTACAAAAGTAACAGTGTCATCCAAAACTGGAACAAATTATTCGAACGCAAATATAGTTGTTAACGACAACTTGTCTCCTGATGGAAGTTATGTAATAGTGCCAGCCAATGCGTTGGTGGAGATTAGATACCCAACAACAGATATTACAGGGAAAGTTATTTAATGGCCATTAAAAGATACACAGCATCAGCTGACAATACCATAGTTAATGCCTATGAGCCAAACTTGAGGACTCGCGGAACGGGCGCAAACGCCGGCGCCGCAGATATATTAGAAACGTTTTCAATATATGGACGCGTAACAACAAGCTCGCAAGAGCTTTCCAGAATACTTATTAAATTTCCCGTTACAGATATCTCTACAGATAGAACCAATGGGGTTGTTCCAGCCAGTGGAAGCGTTAGTTTCTACTTGCGAATGCATAACGCAGAGCACTCCAAGACAGTTCCTGTAGATTATACGATATCTGTATTCACAGTCTCACAATCCTGGCAAGAAGGAGTTGGGTTAGACTTGGAGGGATACGAAGATTTAACAATAGATAACGAAGGTTCTAACTGGATGAGCGCGTCCAATACCGCTTATTGGAAGGATATCAACAATACTGTATTGGCAGGAGGCTCTTACATCACAGGCGCCGAGCCTAATGGTCTTGGGGATAATGCCGACACTGATCAAGCAATCTTTATTTTTAATCAGACTCTTTCAACAGGGATAGAAGATCTTGAACTTGATGTAACTCCCGTCGTGGAACAATGGATAGCTGGTACATATTCAAACTATGGATTCGGAGTACATTTATCTGCTAGTTATGAAGCAGATATTTCTGGAACAGCAGACACTGTTACAAGTCGTAAGCCCGGGCAATTGGCGCTTGACGATGATGATACGACTCAGAGCGTCATCTATAACCCTAGTGGCTCAAGCAAGTCATATTTTACCAAGAGATTTTTCAGTAGAGGGACAGAGTATTTCTTCAAGCGCCCGGTGATTGAAGCGCGGTGGAACGACGCAATAAAAGATGATCGTGGAAATTTCTTTTACAGTAGTTCATTGGCAACCAATGAATATAATTTAAACACCATTTACTTTTATAATTATGTCCGCGGACAGCTTTCTGATATCCCTGCTTTGGGCGCAGATAAGCGCATATATGTAAGTCTTTATTCTGGTTCTGTTGGGGGATTTTATAGCGATCAAGGCGGCGGAGATGGCGACGATGTGGCACCATCGGATTATCCTGTGTCGGGAACGACGTCAGATAATACCGGAAGTATTCAAATTTTGTCTCTTGATGGTGCAGGGCATGTTAGAAGCGGCTTCCTGCTAGTTGTAACAGGCGGCATTGTTTCAACAGGAATCTACAGCGCTTCTTTTGCCTTTACCGGTTCAGAAAAATTAAATACAATATATGATGTATGGTTCACTGGCAGTGATACGGTCACTAGCGCCAACGACGCTATAACTCAATATTTTACTGGCGCCATCAAGCCCACAACACTTAGGGCCGAGAATAGAGCGCGCCGCCCAACTCATCACCTGAACATCACAAACCTACGTGGCAAATATCGTGCGAATGAAACTGCGAGATTTAATTTATATGTTAGGAATAGATTCTGGGATCCAACAGTTTACACAGTGGCTAATTCTACAGCTCCCTCAACTAACATTGTTAGCGCGTCTTACAGTGTTTATAGAATAATAGACGCCTATACTGCTATTCCTTATGGAACTGGTAGTGACAAACACACCGTGCTTTCTTATGATGTTTCTGGAAATTATTTTGACTTTGACATGAGTTTGTTAGAGCCGGGTTATGCATACGGTCTTAAATTCTCCTTTTATGATAATGCCCTTAGTTCTTGGGTTCAGCAGCCCGATACATTCAAATTCAGAGTAGAAAATTATGAGTATTAAAGATCTTTTTGAATCTGTTGATGCATCGCGTAATTATCTTTCTTCAACGGACGCGAAAACACTTTACAAAGACGTGGAATCGTCAGGAAATGTTGCTGCGATTTCTGAAAAACAACAGAGATTCGTTCCGCAAGTAGATTATTCCGAGCCGGCGAACTTCGTCAAGTTTGGTTCAGCACAGATATATTATGACTCTGCGATAAAGAGAATTCTTGATTATTATCCGTATGATGGCTCTGAAAAGGAAATCACAGAGTATCACAACAAGTCGCTAGACATCGAAGAATATGTATTCGATAATCTCCATCCCCGTACAAATGGTTACGCGCTTTTTAGTGCTAATGGGTGGGGCACGCTGCTTGGTAATTTGTCAGGAGGATATGGAACACCAAGCGTTAGCGACAAGTATGATTATGAATATATTGAGTTTACAGGTGGGCCTCACACTATTGGCATTGCTAACCAATATGATGCTTCAGTGGGGATTTCTGGATCCGCATCGGGCAGTACAGTAGCAGATTTATTTCCAACCGATGACACTTCAAAAAGAGCGTATTCCAATATATATGATGAAAATATTTACACAAACGCCGGTCTTGTATCAAATTATGGCACTGGTTCTCGGGAATCTAACTTAGAATGTAATTTTGACAAAGGTGTTACAATCGAGTTTTGGCTTAAGAAAGACGCCTTTGATACAGCCAAAACAACAAAAGAAGTTATTTTTGATATTTGGAATGGGGAAACTATTGGCCAACATGATTATGGACGCGTTTTGCTCAGCATGCGAGGTAATACAAATCCGCCGTTCTTGTTGACAGTTCGCAGCGGTTCGACAGGTCCCATTGAAAAAACACTCGGATCCACCCAAGTTACAGTTGATACACTAGCAGACAATGGTTGGAAACATTATGCTATTACTATGCAGAATTCTGGTAGTGGATTTGTAGCAAAATTATATGTAACGGGCGCCCTTGATGATATAGACACCACTGCCGGCACTGCGATGGGCATATTACCATCGAAAACAAGCGCCGGCGCCATGGGAGGTCGTATTGGAGCACTTATCGCACCCGCCCCAGGCGCCACCACTACCCGCGCCGGCCAAGGAAAACTAAGCGCTTCTTTGGATGAGTTTCGCTTTTGGAAAGTGGCTCGTACTTCTGATGAGATTGGCAAAAACTGGTTTACACACGTAAGAGGCGGTACAAACACAGATATTTCCAACACGACCTTGGGGTTGTATTACAAGTTTAACGAGGGTGTAACAGGCACAGGAAGCCTGGATAACAGTGTTTTGGACTATAGCGGCAGATTGTCTAATGGCAACTGGGTGGGTTATGACTCGACGTCGAATGCTTCTCCGCCATCGACTCACGGTACTTACGGAAGAGCAACTGGTTCTGCGATTGTTGAAGCAACAGCATCAGCTGCTGAGTATAAAGATCCTATCATAAGGAGTACACACCCCGACGTTATAACTCTTAAAAATGATTTGCTGGATAAAGGCGCCGCCCACGACTATAGCAACAACTCTGCTTTTAAGAGTTTGATTCCAAGCTGGGTTGTCGAAGCACAAGAAAATTCAACTGGTCTAGATTTTGTCTATCCTTACGATAATGATATCGAGAAGGTATCGCATGTCGTAGGTGCCTATTTTGATAAGTTGAGGCTGCAGATAAAAGCGCTTCCTACTTTTAAACACCTGAATTATACGAGTGCGTCCCACACTCCTCTTCCGTTTGCTCAACATTTGCCTCAGTCGCTTGGCTTGTATATGCCAGAATTATTTATTGATTCGACTGTCATGGAAAAATTTGCTAATAGAAATTCCACAACGTTATTTGAGGGGGACCTTACTGAAACAAAGAATTTGATTTATCTGAATCTTTACAATAACTTGGTAGACATTTATAAGAGCAAAGGAGCAGAAAAATCAATTAGAAATATATTTCGTTGTTTTTATCTCGATGATAAATTATTGAGATTAAACGTTTATTCAAATAACGAAACTTACGAACTCAAGGACAATCTTAGACAGACACTAATCAATAAAAAAGTACTCAACTTTAACACCGCTAGCAACACCAGCGCGGTTGTTTATCAGGCTCAAACCAACACTCTCGCAACCGCAACAATCACCATTACAGATTACACCGAACTTAATGCTGGCGATAAAGTGAATTTGATTGCCACAGACGGCACTAACTATGACTTTACGCAAGGCGACCAAAGTTCGGTTAATGGGACATTTGAGGCTACTACCTCAAATAACGCCACCGCAACCAACCTAATGAATGTCATTAATACTTCGAATGGACCGGCTGGAACTAGATTTACAGCTACGTCGGATGGGGCAGTTGTTACGGTTACTCAAGCCGTTGGCGGCGTGTCCGGCAATACAACGATTACAATAACCGACAGTGGTACCGCTGGACTGTCAAAAACCAATTTTACTGGTGGAGCAGGCAACGCCGAGTCTCGCGGCTATATTTCCGGAAGCCAGGGCGTTGGATTAAAAGATGCAGACGGTATTGTCCGCGGGCTTGAATTCCCGTATGGGTTCACGGTTGAGACTGATATCATATTACCGCGCTTTAGCGAGGAAGACACAACGTTTAATCGAGATTTTAAAGAAGTTTCCTTATTCGGGATGCAGTCAGCCTCAACTGACGGCGCGTACGGCATGGGAGTTGACCCGACGTGGTATTCAAACGATCCTGTTAGTTTTCAAGTGTATGCCATTAGACAAAGCAAGGGTTCTAAAAATATATATTTCAAGCTAACTTCTTCGTTGGTCGGGCCAGAAACAACTACCAATTATGAGGTGCCGTTTCCAATACTCACTAGCAGCTATTTTTATGATGCATATGATGATACACGGTGGAATATTTCAGTAAGATTAAAGCCGACAAATTTTGGTGTTACTGATATGGTTAGCGGTGCGGTCAACGCGCAGGGCTATAACTATGATTTGGTGTTTAAGGGCTTGAACACTGTAGGTGGTGTTGTACAAAATAGTTTTACCTTAACTAGTTCTATCACAAAAGCTATAGGCCATAACTTTTTGAAAGCTGCAAAGAGATTGTATGTTGGCGCTCGCCGGACCAACATCACCGGAGCTTTGGTTGCTCAGTGTGACGTGTTATTCGGTAGTGCAAAATATTGGGCAAAATATATAGATGATTCAACATTGCAGCAGCATGCTGTTGATATAGATAATGCTGGGGTTTCTGGTTCTTGGAAAGATGTTTCTCCTCTTGATTTAAATCTTAAGAATAGCGGCAGCGTTTTTAACTCACACATGCTGGCATTGGACTGGAGATTTAACAATGTTTCTAGCTCTGGTCCTGATGGTACGTTTTCTGTTGTCGATTTTAGTTCTGGGTCGACTATACTTAGAGACCGCAATGGCTGGGTTGGAAACCTGGCCGGATATCAACACCCGGGCTCCGGCTCGCAATTCCCAAATTCATTTCAAAATGTTATAGCAAGTCAGTCAGTCAACGCATATCAATTTATTAATCCTGAATACGCCGTTTCATCTGATATGATCAATATTAAGACAAATGATGATAAGTATTTTGGTATTTTTGAAACACCGCCAGATTATCGATATGTTTTAGAGAAGAGCATGTACAACGCTATTTCTGAAGAAATGCTTGATTTCTTCGCGGGTGTCGTTGATTTTAATAACATTATTGGTGAGCCAGTTAACAGATACCGCGGAAAATATAAAAGGCTTGAAAAGTTACGAGAAATCTTCTTCAGAAGAGTAACCGCAGGCTCCGGAAGCAGCAGTGACGGCGTTGCGCATGTAGAAAAATTCATTGACTATTACAAGTGGTTTGATGATGCAGTTGCTGAAGTAATAGGGCAAATATTACCGGCTTCTGCTGACTTTAATCCTGATGCATACAATACAATCGAGAGCCATGTGTTGGAGCGGAATAAATATCGAACCAAGTATCCCACCATAAGTGGTAGGGACGTAGACCCCGAAGGCAGCTCCTTTGGCTCATTTTCTTATTTTCCTTCTCCTGCTGCGTCTTCGCCTCGTCCAACTAATAAAAGCGGGGACTTTTGGAAGTACCAAGCAGATAGGCGTTCTGCTGAGATTACTTCCGGCGATTCAACAATAGACCTTCAAAGAAACAATATTCGCGATATTGTAAGTTCCGAGCCAACGCTTCCATCCACGGCGCCAACCCTTGTGACTGTCGATGGTACTGAATATACAATGCCGGTACCCACCAGAAAGAATAGCTTTGCAAAGATCTATGGCAAAGTCGGTAGTCGCCGCGCTAGCACCCCCAATACGATTCATGGTGGTGTAAACTTTGAAGAAAGCAAAAACATACACTTTACTTATAATGCTTTATATCCCGCCGGGCCCGTTAATCACGAAAATAGCGTCTTTGTCCCTAGGAACGTTTTATATGCAGACGTAGATGACATAATACCCTTAGACGAAATTACAGCAAACGTTTCTGCATCGCTGCCAAATAGAAAACTTAAAAGAATATTCTCCAAGGTCCATCACGGCCGTGACTGGCAAAATGGCGGTGGCTATTCTAATGTTAGATCTACCATATCATTTCCATTTAACATTATGAGTTCATCGGTGTCTACTGGCTATAATAGCACCGTTGTCAGGGATGTATCAGCTAGCTTGGAGATTGTCAACTTACATAATGATGCGTACGGCACCGATATGGAAATTCCTATGCAGGGTCCGTTCACGGCACATCACGTCGGGGGGCATCAGTCGCGACATGTTTCGCTGAATACCGGCTCTACGCTGGACACGCATCTTACTCGTCACGAAGCATGGAAGCTTCTTCTTGGCAAGTGTCCGGAATTATCTGGTGCCCTTGGTATGGTCGGCGCAGATTATCCGTGGCCAGAGGCAAACGCTGCCGGGTTAACTCCATATCCAATGACTGCCTCACAGAAAGCGGTTTATTACCGTGACTTTATCGCCAAGAGGCCAGTTAACATCAAAAACATTCGACAAGCCACGTCTTCTGTATTGGGAAATTATAGTCACAATTTCGAGATTGTAAGCACTGTTGGCGCGTTCTCAAACCCCAGAAGGTTCATCGACCAGCAAACGACACTGCCGACAGCAGTGCTTAATATACACAATGGAACTGTTTCAGGCAATACAAACGTAATAGGCTTCTTCTCGACTTTACATCGCGATGACGATTCACACTTTGACTTTGGTCTCACATACGCACCGGTGCAGTTTACGGGCTCCAATAACAAATCTATTATTGTAGGGCGCTTTGGTGCGCCAGGCGGCGCGGAGACGATGGGTAGGGGCTTTCAAGATAATCGCGGAGCAGAGTTCTCGCCTTACAATGCACACACATATAGAAACCTCACAGTACTCAAGCCGTTTCAAGCTTCTGGGTCAACTTCAGAAGCTACCGGCTCTGGCATCCCCGGAATTCGTGCCTCGGATCATCTTGAAAAGGATTATGGTTTGCGCATATTACTATCGCGTCCTTCTGCGAAGTTTGGCCGAGATATAAGATTTGAAACAGCTCCACCCGGCAAAACTTACACGCAATCGCCAAGTTATCAGAAAGCGCATCGAAACAATATTACAATTATCAATTCAGGCACCTCTGGGTATTCTACCGGCTCACAATATAACAATGCCTTTGTCACTCATCCCATTCCTAGGGCGGTTAGACAGTATTCATGGATAAGTGCTTCTTTGATCACTGCCAATTCGATGAAATATAACCGGCATCAGCCTACTGCTAGGGAAACACCAAGCTGGTTATTGGGCTTCCATTCAACATCTAATGGGTATATTTCATACTTTAATAACGACTTTGTTAGTGGCACTGATATAGAAACAAGCCTAGGAATATATCAACCCACAGTTAGATTGAATATATTCACAATAGACCCCGTTACAGCATCGGCTACCAACTATATAGGTTTTCCCACTGCTTCTGCCAATTCAAGTTATTTTAACTCTACGTTCCTTGACACGCTTACGGCCGCCGATCAAGACCTGATCACAGGCTCGTCCGCGAACTATTTCAACCTTTTGATGACCAGAAGAGGCAACACTTATGGGTGGAATTGGAAGAAAGCGCATCAAAGACACAATCCCGTCAACATTAAAGAAATCTCTGGTGCCAACATTTCATTAACAAAAGTTCCCACAAAGCCGGACCTTACTTCTTATAGGCTAACTCCGGTGACCATGAAGGGTCGACCCAAGCTACTGAACATCACCGCACCAACTTCGTCAGAAGAGTCTCGGACCAATGTAACCAATAATTCATTCACTCTCAAGGTAACAGATAATAATAAAAAACTTGGGACAGGCAACACTGACCTTGATAATTTCCTTCAACTACCATTTAACCGCGTTACGACCCCTTACGACAAAGTATTGTCTGTTGCGAAAGAATCTGAATATATGATAAATTGGATTCTTCACACTGAGGGGGTTTATCCATCTGATTATAATGAGTTTTATAAAACAACGCACACTAGAACTAGCTATGATAATAAGTTTTGGAGAGATTCGCGAAGCGAGCGAAATACGGTAGGGGGCACTTTCGAAAACTCATTTGGCATAAAAGAAGCTATATCGCAAAGCTGTTGGCCTCTCGATGCACAAACTGATTTCGCTACCAGAACAGGTTTCACTATTCCGAGCCCCGGTTGGTATACCAGTTCACAGCATGATGTTGGTTTGCTCTTTTCTGGTTCTGCTGGTGAGCTACAAAATAATTACTTCTTCTACTTTGACACGTCAGGTTCGACTGCCGGGCCGCTGGTTAATAGGTATGAGGCATTGAAGCCAGGCGCACTATATTCGCGCAAGCACATGCTTACAACGCCGAAATCAGTAAGTCAGTGGAAAAATATAGAAGAAGCAGCTGGCCAATGGATCAAGGGGCCATTTAATACAGCCTCCATGACGCTCACCCCCGAACCATATGGCGGCGAGGCTAAATGGGAAGCAGACACTCTGGCAGGAATATTAACTAATAGTGCCGGCGCGCCACCGGCGTCTGCTTCGTTCATAAGCCATCCATCAAAGCCGTGGTGGAATGAATATAATGATTTTAAGTACGACATTAAATTGTTGGCAAAAGAATACTCTATTGTGCCAGAATTTAGAATAAGTGAACATGTCGAGGATTACGTCAATAATGGGATTATAAATAGTAATATTTCTGGTACGTTTGAAATACCAGGCACGGCACTCGACAGCACTGGAAGTACTTTTTATAAAGATTATTCAAATTCTGAATTCATGAAAGATTTTAGATATATCAGCACAGATACCGGCATGCCGGCAAAGGAAATAAGACTGGTAATGAGCGCAGCCATTAGGTTTAATCCCTACAAGGGGTTTTATCCAGCCCAAAGAACCCTTGAATTGGTTAGTCAGTTCTCTAAATCATTTGCCGCCGGCATAATTGCGAATAGTGACACTAATATGAGGACAGGCCACGATTTGTTTCAAATATCTGGTTCTCTCATGAGGCCTCTCGCCCAAGCGCTTTGGGCCCCTGGAATATTGTATAATACGGTTAAGTCAGGAATGGCGGTAGATTATCCAATTGTGATTGATTCAGCTAAGCTCGGCCGTGCCCCATGGACGGGCTCCACCCCGCACCCGGATACAAACAATTGGGCCCTTTACGCCGCAAAATCAAATACGAGCGTCGTAGACGTAGATGGCTATAACGGTGGCGCATGGTTCGACCAAAGGCTACCCTTTGAAACTATTATCGAGCCTGACACTTACATTAGGGGAATTCCTTTTGTTGACTGCGAACCGCACCCATCTGTGTCGCTTAATGCTACCGCTTCTTGGGATGGCGATGCTGATTCAATTTATACGATGATGGCATCCAATTTCTTTGGAGAAGTGCCTAATTTCTTTTTGGCTAATCAAGAATTGACAACACTTAAATCGGGCATCATTACGGACGATTTAAAATTTGAGAAGAATGATATTTTTGCTGCAAGAATAACTTTGCAGCGGTCGATGTTCGGAACCAAAAAATATACCCTAGAATCGGGTTCTGCCGGCTCCAATGCTGATTTTGGCCCTGCAGGCGCCGTCGCCAGAAGTGGTTCGGCCGGCGGCTCAAATGGCCGACAGATGCGGGCTCATTTTCCGCTTCCACAAAATCCAGTAAGGGACCCGAATTTTTATCCTCTCTTTACGATGTATAGCCGCCCAACTGCTTTTGGACCTCCCATTTCCGGCCGGCCATTGTGGGGCGCCCTCGCTGTTGCCGGCGAGCCTTCGGCCTCTCTTTTTACTGAGCAAGGAGGAAACCGTGGAGTTCACGATTCTTTTAGTGGTTTTAACGGTGCGTATACGCCGCCGTATTTCGATGGCCAAGCATGGTTTGATGTTATCTTTGAACCCGCTTCCGGTGAAACTTATAATTTAGAACGCATACTAACGGAAATAAGCGGAATATATCGGAGAATGGATCCTGGGCCCCCGAGGTATAACGACAATATTGCTTATTATCCGTTGATTCCTAAGTGTGCTACAGGCTCTCAAGACCCTGGCCCAATTTATGGCGGGGCGAACATCAACGCTAATTGCATGCAGTTAAGCGCTAGCTTTAACTTGTTTGGAATCGAGAGAGTTAGCAAACAAACAACGGATAAATTCGGAAACTTAATTGAAAATAAAAATGAGACCGCGGGTAAGAGATGGGTCATTCAGTCCAAGTTTGAAACCCCGATGGTGAACTTCAGTAATGTAGGAATTCGTCCGATTAAATCGGGCGATTTTACATTAACAATACCAACGTATGCGTCCATGTCAGTACCGAGAGGGATGTGGCATCAGTTTGGAACAATACCACCTAGCCCTGATACTGGAATATTTCTATCAATTGGAGATATCAATACAAATTGGATGAAATACCATTATGACGTGATCAATATCGATAGCCTGTATAATCGTAATAATGCCGGCCTTTATGGCAAAAACATGTTTAAGGAGATGAAGTCGTTAACCAAATTGCTTGGTTTTAATAAAGATAAAACCAAGAAAAGAATGGGCGAGTTAGCCAGCAAACAAACGATTAAAGAAGCGGTAGTTGCAGTACCTTACGTGATTGATAGGGTTTTACAGGCAGACATAAGTAGTGTATCTGGTTCTTTGTCAGCGGAAAGAAAAAAGTTCATTGAAATTCCAAAAGTCAGATTTGAGGCGGCCACCAAGGAAATGAAAGGAACGGCTGACGGAGATTCTCTAGACACTGCCGGCGAGTCAATTAGAAAGCTTTTACAGAAGATGGAACGATACGTGCTGCCGCCGCAGTTTGACTTTATAAACAATACAGAAATCAAGCCGATTGTAATGTATATGTTTGAATTCAAATATGAACTTGATCAAGACGATCTTTCATACATTTGGCAGAACCTTGCACCAAGAGAATATCAAAAATTATCATTAAAAAGCACCAGTGTCGCTCATGAGCTAATGGACACAGAACTTCTTAATGGAGATGTGTTACAAAATGAGAATCTTCGCTGGATGGTATTTAAGGTTAAACAACGCGGCCAGACTAATTATTACGACAAGATTGCAACACAAGTGGGAGAATCATCCGACATAGCCGATACTGCTTCTGAAAAAACAAAAGAGTATCCAATTGGGTTCAACTGGCCGTATGATTATATTTCCATTGTAGAGATGGCCAAGATGGACGTACAGGTCCTATACAGAGCAAATACAGGTAAGACTTCTTATATTTCAAGCACTGCTGCTGGTGACCATGCGCATACTTTCTCTGTTGACGACAACGGCGATGGAAGAACTTCGTACGATGATGAGCACTATCATAATATAATAGATGGAATAGTTCAAGAAAGCGATGGACATACACATTCGTTAGAAAACGAACAATGAGAATATTTATATTGAGAGAATATTAAATGGCTACATTCCTTAACAAAAAAGAACAAGTTTACGATCTGAAATTAACTTCTTACGGGAGATACTTGCTATCTATTGGGACTTTTAAGCCAACTTATTATGCTTTTTACGACGACAATGTAATTTATGACATAATGTATACTACCGGATCCGCCGGCGTCTACACTGATACGAATAGACCTCGCAGCGGCTCAGCCCCAGTAGAAGGCCAAAACAATATAAACAAGAGAGTCAAAACAGACACGCCGTATCTTGAAAGTCAAATATTATTTCGGGATGTAGAGGATACGCTTCCGCTACTGCAGACCACTGATGGCGGCTTCGATTCTGACATCAATCCAATACTTACGACGCCAGACCCTGATGTTTTTACATTTGAGTCTGCCATAGGCGATGCCATGTTAGACGCAGAAAATCCACAAGCCGTTCCGGCGTGGAAGTTGTTGATGATGCAGGGGAATATTTCATCTTCTATTTATCGTGCAGCTGGTAGACTGACCCCACCGGTTGGGTTCCCGTCTGCGACAGAACAAGAGGCTCGCGATGGAATTCTTCTTCATTCTCAAGTACCGCAGATTAACATCACCGCCAGTTATAGTTTGAAAGTTTTAGGCGGTGGAGAACTGGGCCCGGAAGCTCTCGATCACGACGATGAAAAAATACCCGGGTTCATGGCGCCCCCCGGTGGCCCATTTGCTGATGGTAAATGGATAAACCTTGTTCCAACTGATCCGATTTTATATCTTGAAGAACTCAACACGCAAACATTAACGGAGAATTTCGATATTGAAGTTTTTGAAGTTGAGAGCGGTTCGTTTGCCGGCCTGTATAAGCCGACTTTACATAGGAAATATTTTGAGAAACAAGTGCCCCAAATAGAAAATGGATTTATGATGATGGAAGCGCCCGTGGTCAACAGAGCACAAAACATCACAACCGCCAGTGTAGAATATTATTTTGATGTATTGGCAGATACGTCGGTTGACCAAGCAGTGGCGTGTCAAGGCTTGGAGACGTTTGACAAAGGAGCATATTTAATTGATTTCGATTTTGAATGCGACACACAAACAACAAATGCGGCTTTTTATGATATTTATGGAAGCGTGACGGAGCCTGAAATATGTCAAGATTAATTACCTCCGGCGATACAATCGCCAATTTTGGGGAGCTTTTGCCGGCACCTTATATTGAGCAAATTTATATTGGCGTTGACGCCGACTCTGGATATGGCACCATAGACATCGCGCTTGATATCTATGTAACTGCCCCAGAAGGTGCAGATGATGAAGTGATTATAAAAGGGGTGTGGAAATATTATATTTACTGGCACGCATTGAGTACTTCTACGAAGGCCGCCGCCGGTAGTAGTACCACCGAAGCCAATTGGGATATAGATAAATTAATAGATAAAAAATATAGCATTTGGGAAATTGGCTATACAGATGAGGGCGCGGGATGGAGTGGCGGCAAGTTTCAGTTGTTTAATCTAATCCCAGAAGACGGAGACCTTCCGGAATATGAAGTTGTTTACGATGATGCGGGAAATAGACTATTAAAATTTACTTACTCTTCAGCCGACGAAGAAGATACTCTAGTTTTAGATATACCAGACAAAGGTTCAGCATCTCTTTACGGTAGTGAGGGGGTGATATGGAACGATGAAGGAGAAGAATACGATTCTGATGTTTATTTGTTTGCGTGGTCTACAGCCAAAGGTGCACCACCCCCGGCATCGGGCGTCTCTGGCCTGCGCCCGCCAGATGGGTTTGTTTTGCCATCGGATGAAGACATTGCTGGTGGTCGATGGACTACCTTTTTAGACCTTCAAACAAGCGATGTTGCTTATGAATTGGTTTGGACTGATGGTGCACCCGCGGCTGCAGAAGAACCACTTTGGGTCGATGGAGACGGAAATGCTTTTGATGGAACACCTTTACAATCGATTTCTAGCCAATATTATTCAACCAGCGGGATAACGCATTCTGAAATTGTTTCTTCATTTGAAGACTTATTAGAAGAATATGAAGATTTGGGAGAAACTGATAATGCCCTGCAAGACGTAATAGATCAAATTGCCTACATTCTTGCGACACATAAAGAATCAGAAGAGCTTTTGACACAGCTTAATTTGTTACTGCGCGCTTTTCCCAGTAAGAGTAGCGTGACAAATGTGGGCTCTCTTTACATAGATTATAGAGAGAAAGTTTATACAGCAAACGCAGCAATTGAAATAGGGATCCCGCTTTTCAGAAAGATAATCACTAACACGAAGGTTATTGATTTAAGGGGTTTGGACTTTGAATGGTCGGGCGTTTCAGACGACGAAGCGCGCCGCACGACGGACACAGCCTTTCCACTAGTGTGGCTTGACGATAGTGCATATATGACAACCAATATGAAAATAGGTAGAACTTCATTTTTTGATAGCAATGGAACTCAATATTGGAATGATTATGGATTTTTCTTTTTTGATTACGATAAGGCGCTCTATGAAACTGCCGCAATAGGTGAATATTTTAGCATGAGTGGTCTTTTTAATATTTTTGGAAAAGATTTTCTTAATAAATATTTTCGGTTATCCAAGGCAGTATATATAAAATATGATAGTTATGCCTCATATACTGAGCATTATAGAATTACAGCTGATTTTAAAGATGATGATGGAGATAGTGTCGGCTACAAAATTAACAATATCGATCATGCAGCCGCTACTTATGCGTTGTCGGCATATGGGACTCCATATGTATATGATAGCGACACTGACGAAGTGGCTTATTCGTTTGTGATGCTAAGGAATTTCCAGCCAGCTAAAGAAGGTGGCTTGGATGGTTATCGATTGATGTGTTTTGAATTTCAGGATCTTCGTAAAGTAGTAGACACCGCAGAGGGCTTAGCAAGGGGTTCAGTGTGGGTTGACGATGGCACCCTGGGCCTGGTAGGTGAAATAATTGCAGCGTACGCTTCCGCTCAAGAAGACTTTCAGGACTATTACGATTTAGCAACCGAAGCTTGCGTTTTTAACACCATAGACGCCAAGTGGAAAGACTCTTTTATAGAAGAAATGCACAACACGTATGACAGTGATATAGGTAACGCTCCGTGGATTTATTATCCTGTTTTTTATTGCTTGCATCAAGACCTTCTTACAAAAGAGTTTGGTGGCGATTTAACATTATTAATGGAAGAAGCCAGCAGAATATCTGCAAAAATTAATCCGGATTATGGGTCTCAAACGGAGTTGGAAATTTTCAAGAATAATTTTGACGAACTATATGACATGTTTTATGCCGAGGGCGCAGATGAAAGCGGTGGGGATCTTAGTGCTGTGGCCGAGGACAACAGCATTGATGATTACACAACAAGATATTATTTTACAACATGGGAGAACGACGATCTGGATAGTGTAGACGAAGTATACGAATATACCACCGACGATGCGCTTAGCGATGTGACGGCATATGTTGCTACGGCCTCTGAAGAATTTGCAGCTGCTGACGTCTCGGCTTCTGAAATAGATGCAGATTATCTTGACCCAGCATATGGTGAATATGCAGGCAGTCAAGCCGACGGAGATAGCTATGAGGCTCGGTGGTTGGGCTACGGCTCAGGAGAAGGCGCCGAGAACCCGTCAGCCTTTTATGATGCAGACCTTAACGAGATTCCGGACAACACCGACGTCTCGGAATACATAGATTTCTATCAAAAAGACGATACCAGCGATACGCCGACTATTACGAAAGCTGTATACCGACGCCATACTAGTAGAACCTACAGTTGGGTTAAAATTGTAATAGGTTCAGACTTAGAGGGTGGCGAGGAGTATATTATTAGTTTTAGACCCGAAGGCTGGACCACCGAGACCGGCGATACTATAGCTGATGTACACTGGTATTTTTGGACCGCGAACGCTGGCGGCGGCGGCAGTTCGGACTAGAGGAGTAATAAATAATGGCATCAAGATCAAGACCTTCCGATTTCAAAAATTCTGAAAAAATAAAGGAACGAAAAAAAAGACGCAGAACTGTGTCTGTTAATGGTGTAAGCATAAATACAAAAACTCAGCCAGATACATATCGAATAGCGAAGAGTCTGAAAAGATTTAATATTTCCACCAATAGCAGCATTTCCTCAAACGAAAAAGCTAAAATGCTTTTAGGTAAACTTAGCTGTGCTGTCAGCCCTGAGAAAAAGGATTACTCTTTAATTAAATCATGTGACGATACTGAAGTGATTGAGAATGAAAACATTTTAGACCTTACTTCGTATGATGTAAGCCCGGATCCGGGCACCGCTGAGGATAAGTTTATAGACCCTTATGACCCGTTTTACAATTTGGATAGCGATATTCCTGACAGTTATTCGGACATGAATAGCTCATTTGCTGGTAGTCAAGAGCCCGACTTCATGTGTTTTGTGGCAAAGTTATATGGCAATGGAACCACTAATGAGATCATGAATGGCGCGCTTAGCGCCACCGCCGACTTACCGCAAACATCGTCTGTGGGTTCTGTGATGTCGCCCACAGATACTACAACCACAACAAGTTACTAATTATCATGGAAAAGAGAGAAATATAAATGGCCGAAAAATGTTCAAAATGTAGTTGCGAACACGTATATGATGATCATACGTATGCTTCATCAGCAGAAGTAGTATATGAGTCGGGTGGATTTCACGCCCTGGGAAATTATGACGGCGATTACAACTCTTATATTGACACCGGTGGTGATGATTATACATGCGGCTGCAAGTATTTTGACACTAACGCGGAAAATAATTATATCGAGGCTGCCGAATGTGAGGGCGCGAAAGGCGCCATTGGCTCAGTTGGAGCGTATGAAGAAGTATACAGTGCTTGGGAAGCCCCATCGCTCTTTAAGTCTGGAACCGCGTCTACAGCAGATGTTGATGGAGACTATGCAATTGAAGACATAGTTATTGTCTCTCAAGATGATTGGGAATTTATGGAAGAGTGGGGCTTTGATGTGGAAATAGTCGATGACACTACTTTTGATGATTTGGCCACCGGCGCCGTTGGTATTTGGTTTGAGCATATTCAAGACGAAGGTGGCGAATACTTCGATAAAATTTATCATGCGACCTTTGAGCACGATGAGCCAACTATTTCAGATGGAGAGTGGACGTCCACCACAGATTTTGCGATTAGTGCGGCACTAGATAGCGACGAAGAGAGCGCTCTTGAGGCGTCGTATGGCCCGACAGCTGATGATCTGGAAACAGCTTTGAAATCTGTTGCGGTAACAATTGGTGAGATAGTTGCTTTGTCAACTGCAGATGCCGCCCACACATTTAAAAAGATTAGAAGTGCAGAATTTGATGAAAATACGTTTGATGTGTTTGAAAAAGAAGAGACACAAACTGTTGTTGTTTCTACAACGTATTCAAGCACGGTGACATATTAGTGATGGAGATTTAGAATGGCGATAGAAGAAAAAGATATCTGGATAGCTGATTTGAATTTGTTTTCTGGTTCTTCTGATAGATTTAGAACAACTGTTGGTGGTTATTTTGACATTGTTAGTTCTTCTCTCGGAGAATATTTGCAATTTGAAAAGTATGGAACTATTGATACTCCATATCTTTATAAAATAAAAAGAAATAAATCTCTTTCCGAAGACGTTTCCACAGAAACGATAGTATCAACTCAGAAGTATCCTCTTCGTGTTTACTCTAAGAATGATGCCGTCACCAGCAATGAATTTTGGGAAGCTTATTGGTATGGTGGAACATATGGTGGCGAAAGTTATGATGGAATTTATAGTGAGGATGTTTTTGATGATTATTGGTTTGCAGACTCGCTTCCTTATTCTAAGTTTGAGGTCGCTAGTTTAGTAGGTGGCGGCTCTGTAGAAAATGAAATAGAGGTCTCTTATGATTATAATTTTTATTTGGCAGATTATCAAAGCTATGCCGCAGGCACTTCCGAATTACTTTTGCCAAACATGTATTTGATTGACATGTTTAAGCGGTCTTATCTTCTCGTTGATGATGACGTAACTAATTTAGACGGGTTTTTAACAGAAGATGATACCGTGACTAGAACTTATGACGATACCATATGGGACTTTGTGACTCTAGACGGCTCAGACGTTAAATTCTTAAATACTGATGAAAGAAGGCTGATATCGTATGGTTTGTTATCAGATATCCCTACCTTGACAGATCTAACATATAAAGTTACAGGCCGCGGCACTGGGCTTATACACGCAAAGGATGATGGCGAAACATTATACACCCTCAACTTGCATCAATATTTAACTGGCGCACTCCCTCTTGCAGCGCTTTCTTCATCTACGACAAGCTATGTTCAAAATGCTTTGCAAAATATAATGTTCGATCAAAACTCCATCTCAAGCGAAGGAAATCTTATAAATACTTTTGTTGATATGGAAGAAAATGCACCAGCTTATCCATATTATATTAAAATTAATTTTTCTGCTCATGGTAGAGAAACGGCCACTGACGATAATTTTAGCGTGTCGAAAGGAGACCATGTATATTTTGCCGAGGCAATTCAAAAAAATAATTATTCCACCAAGTTCCTCAAGAGCTTAAAAGAAGCGTTCAATGGGGAAGTAGACGGTATAAGCACAGCAACAGAAACATATGTCTTATATCAAGGGAAATATACATCTACTGAAGACGACGACACCGACATGCTCAGCTACACAGCAGAAAATACTTCCTTTAGGACTGTTGATTATTTTGACTTAATGACATATAGCTTTAAAAATTATTTATCAATAACAGATAATTGTTTTTTCGTTGGAGAAAAAACCACCACCAGAGAGGCAGCTATGGATACTGCAGGCACGTATCGATATGTAAATTCTGAGGGGGCATTGGGGACTTTGAGAAATACATTGTATTATCTGACAGAGGAAGGCTCTACGGATTCGGCCGAAATGTTTGTTGACGATCTTACTTTTAAAAAAGTATTTAATGGATGGCGCACCGACCCGGGCAAATATAAAGAAACTATAGCCTATAGAATTGAAAAAGTTGGCGGACAACCTTCGGGGGACTCTCAGACCCAGAATGTTCTGCAGAATTTTTGGATTTTTAATTCTATGGATCTCATTGATGATATTAACTTGTTTGACTCGCAAGTAAAATATGGTGAAAATTATACTTATAATATCTATAAATATGTGGCAGTTGTTGGGGTTAAGTACGGCCTCTCTGACTTGGTACTTGGTCGACTAACCTCTGATATGAACGACCTCGATAGTGACACGGCCGCTACGTATGTTGAGGCTGGAACCCCGTATTGTATAGAATTTTATGACCCCAGCACCGGCAACGTAACAGATTCTCTTTATGACCCAGACGAGGGAAATAGCACAATCAGTGGATATAAAAATACAGCAGACTTTAATATCACAATAGAACCTACTGTTAAGATTTTTGAGATTCCGATGCTTTCTAAAACCCTAAAGGTACTTGATCATCCACCCAACCAGCTTAATTTAAATCCGTTTTTCTTGTTGGATAACTCGCAAACTCTTGGGTACAAAGTAAATTATGAGACTTTTGTTGGGCAAACATATCCCACACCGATTTCATCAGCTGATCAGACCCTTAAGACAGATTATCTAAGCGCTAATGATATGCTGGCGAGCGATGACCAGACACTAGAATCGCGCGGCCAGCAGAGATATGTGCAGGTATATCGGTTAAGCGAAATGCCGTCATCTTACACTGACTTTGATGGGCAGCTAATTTCCACAATAGATTTGAAGTTATCAGATTCGGTATATACATTGCCAAGTACAATTTTTTACAATAAGGTTAATACCAACCAAAAATATTATTATCTGTTTAGGGTCCTGAACGAGAACATGTCGCCTGGACAAATATCTGAAATTTATGAAGCTGAGCTGATTAATGATGGCGGCTATACTTACGGGATGTTCGATCTTCTTTTTGCAGAAGATTTGGAAATAGATAATTTTACAAACCCCACCGAGACATTCAAGAAACTAATTCAATTACAGCCTAATATGTCTCAACTGGCGCTTGATGACACTGACGTTGATTATGAAGGTTATGCCGAAGATGAAATTGTTAATATGAAAGTAAGTGTGGCTGATGATCCCATCTGGGATAAAACATTCAAGATTCGTTTAACATCAAAGAAAACGGGTAGAAAAATAGATTTAAATGTTACTTATAAATATGATATCAGTAGTAATTAAAGAAAACGTAAACTATTTATGGGAGAGAGGTAAATAAATGGCTTTTTTAGACAATTCAGGTGACATTATTTTAGATGCCGTTTTGACAGAAACAGGACGGCGCCGCATGGCGGCAGGCAAATTCAAAATATCAAAATTTGCTCTTAGCGACGATGAGATTAATTACGCCTTATATAACAAGAATCACCCTTCCGGCTCAACTTATGCCGATTTAGAGATTCTGCAGACACCAATTCTTGAAGCGACTACTGAAGTTAACTTGTATACAGGTTTATTGTCGTTGTCAAACTTGAACATCTTGTACATGCCAGAGCTTCTACAAAATGAAAAACTTAATGGCGATGCGGTTAAGCAGAAGAATAACACAATTTATGTTTCTGTTAACTCTGAAACACAAGCAGCTATTGACACTGGCTTTGGAACCGGGTATAATGTATTAGCTGGTCAAACAGGTGGTGGTTCCATGATAATTCTTGAGTCTTGTATTAACAATGCAGATGTTTCAATGACTTCCACTAACCAAGATTCATACATCGTGAGCACGAACATGCTCGACACTTCTTTAAGCGTCACGTTTAATAACAATTTTATTACGTACCCGCTTGGAATTGCCGCTACGGCGACATTCGCGAACAACACAGACGGCTCGTGGGCGGGCTCTATTGGAACCTTATCCTCTATTACGAGTCTTTCGCCTTCTGAAAGAGATGACTTTAGCACGGCAACCGCAACGATGGTAAAGGCTGGCGTCTATACACAGGAAGGCGCCACCGTAGATGCAACAGCTTATGTTAAATCTTCCGGAATTGTCGGTAGCATGACCGCAATTAATGTTGCAGTTGACCCCGCATTGACAACCACAACCGGACAAACAGCCGATTCGCGTTGGTCTAAGTTTGGCTCAACTGGGCAAACGATTACTAGTCTTGCAGGTACTTACTCAACACTTCCCACTACATTGGAATTGATGACTGATAATAGCGGCGCCACATTGGCGTTACCGATTACTCTTATTAAGCAAGACACAACATCATAGAAATTTGGAGAATATGAATGGCAGTTAAAAACTTTGAAACACTTAATACCAGTACGGATATAACCACAACAAGGACATTGCTTCACGAAGCGATTCCGCTTACTGGTACTATCGTCTCCGGAACGTATTACGAGACAAGAAAGCCCACTGGCGATACCAATATCAAAAACTATTCTCACGGTATGTTTCAATCCGTGTATGATTATCCCTATTTGAGTTCTTCTGCGAACCATATTTTTGATATATCTATTGGTTATGCCAATTCATCTGGGCTGAGTAGCTCCGCAAACGAGCAAAACGGAAAGAAGATTAACATCTATAACATGATGGCGCAGTCCCTCCTTGGCTACGACGTGTCTGGAAATATTGAAACTTTTGAGTCTGACCTAGACTTGACAGATAACGATAATCAAATGTTAGAAGTTTGCTTTATCAACTTCTCGCGACTATTAACGAAAGATCAGATTAAGAAAGGCTCCTTCAGCCTTCAGCTGGGAACTGGCTCTTGGGCTAGTCCATTTGCAACTGGCCCGGGCTACGGCATCACTTTAACAGACCTATCGGCATCTGATGATAGTGGCATAAATCCAAATGTTGTCGGTGGTGAATATGGACTGCTATACAACTCTCCTTTCACCGCATCAGCAGTGGGCGCTGTTTTTTATCAAGCGGGAGTAGCAGTTATTACTGCTTCTGTTTTTGCCAGCGCATCGCTTCCTTCTGCCTATCCTGAGAACACACAGTTTTTTAAGGATCAAGCCGGCACCTTGTTTAGTATGACTGGCGCATTTAAAGAGCAACCAATTTCTTCATCTTGTGATGCTATTAGGCGTAGACTTTATAACTTATCCTTTAACAACACCACGGAGCTTAACTCTACGGTTTATTTCTGCAGAGCTGCCTCAACTAACTTTAATTACAGTGCTAATCCAACTTATACGACAGGTAGCAAGCTAAGAGTTAAAAGCGTGGCTTCAGACACTCCTGTTTCATACATTACAACTGTTGGTTTATATAATTCTAATAATGAATTGTTAGCCGTAGCAAAACTTTCTGAGCCTTTGAAGAAAGATCCCACAAACGAGATAACGCTACGTGTTAGATTAGATTATTAGAGTACCGCAATGTCCTTAAAAAAGTTCGGACCAAGAGATATTATTACCAATACGATGAGAACTCACCCTAGTTGTGAGTTTTTCATTGTTGAGGGTAATATCTATTATAATAATATTCCACATGTGTCGGGAGCCGGGCACTTTCCGCACACGGGCTCGGGCATCAGTGTACCTGTTAGTTCTGGATATGTCAGCCTTTATGAGATGAATGTCGATAGGTTGTCTGGTAGTGCACTCCACGGAGAGCAAGGCGGGCAGAGGTTTATCGGCGGAAGCTCTGAAGCAAATGAAAAGGTAACGTATGATTTAACGACCACTTGGGTTGCACCGGCCCTCTACCCGGGCGGCCCTACAACCCAATACGAATATACATCAACTTCTGCTGGTAATTTGCAGGGATGGTGGAGGCTGAAGGGCGCCCAGGGAAATGATGATTCCGATGGGAGCATTGGGGACGCAACGGTATCAGATGGAATCGAAGGAGCCTTTCCTGGCAGGGGCAGCCCGCCAAAAGTGGGATACAGACAAAATCGGGTAGCTGTTTTTCCTGAAACCGGTGGAGAAGGTTTTAATATTGGCACCGCAGACGACTGGGATGATCTCATCGGCGCCGGCGGTACTAAAAAAATGACATTTGCCATGTGGGTTTACAAAAAACTGCGTATTGCCGACGATACCAAATATCCCGTGGCAGACTATGCCGAAGCCTTGTACCCCAGGATATTTCAATTCGGCCACCAAGGGCCCGTGGCCGATGGGCGCAAGCAAATATGGTCTTGGATTGGGACTGGCGGAAGAGTTAGTTTTATAGTCGGGGGGTGGAGTACCCAATATGGCGACTGGTATACTACGGATTCGGTAATTGAAGATAATACGTGGCACCACGTTGTGATTACATACGATGCCGGCAGCACTAGCAATGATCCAATTATATATATTGATGGTACATCGGTTGGCGTAACAGAACGTACCGATTGCACCCCAGCCGGTACGTGGGGAGGAATTGACACCGACGACTGTTTTATAGGAGCTAGATCTTCCGGCGATGCAACTGACGGATCCGCATCCCCTGCTTCCGGCACTGACGGCAGAAGTCTTTACGGAATGATGGCACAGTTTTCGGTGTGGGACTCAATTGTATCTTCGGATGAGGTCAGTGCTCTTTATGCAGCTAGCGACGGCAATGGTGTATATGATGTCCGCGGAGGTTTTGTTTCTTCTGAGATTGTCGATAATGGTCTTATTTATCCATATGTAACAAAAGACGGAACGCGCGTTAGTTTAAATACGCTTTACACCGGCAGCTCATATGAAATCGATTTCGAATACGGAGATGTGGTCTCGGGCAGTTATCCGTTGTCTGCCTCTATTACGAGAGAATTGATAGGCTGGTACCCTAAAAATGATGGTGGTGACACCAGTTTTTTGCAGGCAAATGGTCCATACATTGCTGATGGTTCTGGTGGGAGCCGAGGCGCCGGAGAACTAAATACAGGCGCCCCCTGCTTAAGACCATCTTCTGACGATACATCAGATCCAACATGTGCAGAAATAACTTCAAGCCATCTGCGCAAAGGATCCGACAGCACTGAAAAATGTGCTGACCGAACGCCCTCTGCGGGGGGATTAGACAGCTTTAGTGACATTTCCTGTAACAGTCCTAAGTGGCCCCATTATTGGGCACTAAAGAATACATATAGAAACTATGAATATTTAAGTCCACATTTTGCGCTTACTTCGTCTTATGGCATTAAAGACCATCAGTTGGTTAATCTAATCTCAATCCCCTCGATCTTCTATGGTTCTAAAATAAAACCTGGCACCGTCTCACTCAAGTGGTATTTAACAGGAACTCTGATTGGAGAACTGCGTGACACAAAGCAGAACGGAGAACTTATACAAGTCACCGGTAACAACCCGCATATTGTTCAATACGGCCCGGCCGGAACCGATGCGGCTCCGAATGACCTCGGCCATGTGGCTGGTGTCGTTTTTTACAACGAAGGGTTTATAGCCCTCACGGGTTCGTGGGAATTAAATAAAGCCGCGGGGTTCTCCGCAGGAGGCTCTAAAGCATACTCAGCTGGTCAAATAACAATTCGCTCAGGTTCTGGAAATACATGTTATGCTCCCATGTGGATTGATTGGGGCGCGGGAGCCAATGATAGCTGTAACAAGATAACCACTTCTAATTCCGGGTCGGTCACGGGTCAGACAGTTTTTCCAGTTAGCTCATCTAACAATTTCGAAAGCGCTTCCTTTGGCCTTTCCTTCAAGGGCACGAACGAAGTACAGACTCTAACAATGTTTACTCATGCAAAAAGAGGCGAGGTTAATTATTCGAACAACCCCACGTTCATGATCCACACTCAAAGCGTTACTTCTTCAATCTTCACATCATCTTACTCATATGTTGAAGATCAGAATAGGCAGGTGGTTAATTTTGTAAGCTCAAGTCACCCCGACTATTCTGCGTCGTTTGAAAGACAGGTATACATTTCCAGAGTTGGCCTGTACGATGAAAACAAAAACCTGATTGGTGTTGCAACACTATCAAATCCTGTTCGAAAAGAAGAAGGCCAAGATTTAACATTTAAACTCAAGCTAGACATATAGTATAATAACATCATGATCCTCGGCGTTGACGTTTCAACCAGCATCACTGGCCTCGCTATTGTGGCAGATGGAAGCATAGTTTACTATGACTCCGTTGACTTGAGAAAATACAAGAATGTTTTTGAAAAGGGTTGTGTTCTCAAGGAAAAGATTGTGGACCTCTACGAAGCGTACCAGTTCAGCAATGAAGAGTTTTTTCTAGGGAATTCAAAGTATCCCATCGAACACATTTACATCGAGCAGCCATTCACATTCTTCAACTCTGGCGGTTCGTCAGCAAAGACGATGGCAACTCTCCAGAAGTTCAACGGCATCGTGTCGTGGTTCTTGTATGAGATTTTTGAAATGCAGCCCAACTATGTG
>Ga0080013_1001767_pt1 | contig 27558 bp, 23 predicted proteins | sample ETNvirenome_6_85_FD_69236 | JGI IMG/M metagenome (GOLD analysis project Ga0080013, IMG submission 69236) | Marine viral communities from the Pacific Ocean - ETNP_6_85 (SPADES assembly) (version 2) | ecosystem: Environmental > Aquatic > Marine > Oceanic | place: Pacific Ocean | collected 2013-06-19 | reverse complement strand
AAAAAGCACGGCTAAACGTGACACAGAAAGCCCCCGCCTTGAAAAAGGCGGGGGTCTTCTTTATGTGGAAAACTATTTATAGGCGAGACAGGAGTGTATCTTTTGTCTCACCTAAATTATAAACACATAAATGGAGGGTTTTAAATTATGGGAACAAAAAGAGTGGGCTTGGCGAGAACCCAAGCACTAATAGAAAACTTAAAGAGAGAATTGAATCTGCAAAACACAACACTGAAAGGTATCAGACGCAAGGTAAACAGCGTCACCGACAACACTACGTTGACAGTAGCAGATTCGGGCAATGTGTACGTTTTTGCCGACGCCGCTGCAACGATTACGTTACCAGATTCTGGTGGTGGAGACATCATCGGCTTTTCCGTGACATTCGTTTCCAACTTTCAGGGCACTGGCCAAAAGGTCGTATGTACTGATACAACCAATGAGGATCTTATTGGTAGCTTAATGGCTGTCGACAATGACGATAGCAACGCTACTAAAGCATGGCCGTCACTTGTTGCTACTGCCAATGCTTCGATCAATATGAATAGTGTTGCACAAGGACACCCGGGAAGCTTCTTCACGGTTACGTGCATTGCTGCCGACCGATGGATGGTTGAAGGACAGATGATCCAGAGCGGTGGTTCTGAAGCAACTCCGTTCGCTACTTCATAATAGTTCGCTATTATGGCATTAAAATAAACCTTTAAAGTTATGCCCCCTTCTTCGGAAGGGGGCTTTTCTTTTGGAGACCAAACCTCAAAAATGTCGATCTGCCAATTTTTTTTTCGCTTACAATTTTTGAGATTTTCGTTTCTGAGATTTTAAACTATTTACTATACACACAAGGAGCACCTATTATGGGCAAAAAACGTAGAATCAGAGCTTCCGCTAAATTTAACGGAAAACACTCAACACATCCGGCAAACGGAGGGGTCGAAGCAACTACTCCACTCAAAACGGCGCATGTTGTCGAGATCGACACAGCGACCACAACTCCGGTGATCAAAACCGCACCCGCGGTTAAAGTAACGGAAACCGAAGTAACCACGCCGACCAAAAACACAACAAAAACGACCACCACGGCCACATTTAAGAAGACAAAGAGCGTTAAAAAGAAGACATCATAATAAAGTGATGTCATCTTTGTTGTTTGTCTCCGACAAAACTATTTATCAAATAGGAGGGCCCTGGTGTGCCAACTAATCTCGATCCATCATCAAATCAGAGCGCAATTGTACTAACCTCAACAGGATCGACCGACGAGGTTGCCAGTGCAGTACCGTTTGGCATTTATACCGCGTCTGCAGACTTTATAAGCGGCGCCTCGACACAAGTTGCATATACGTATAAAAAGCTTGGCGGAGACGTTGTAGATATCGAGCTAACGAGGGCAAATGTCTATTCGGCCTATGAAGAGGCCGTTTTAGAGTATTCGTACATTGTAAACCTCCATCAAGGCAAGAATGTGCTATCCAGCATCCTTGGAAGCACCACAGGAACGTTTGATCACAAGGGAGATCGCAAAACAGGCCCAGAATCGGTTAATTTAAAGTATCCGCGTTTTCAAGTGGGATACAGCAACAAGGTCGGCCAGACCATGGCCGCGATGGGCGGCTTTGGTGGCACATTGCCGCAATATTCGGCATCTTTTAAGCCCGAACCTAATCGGCAAGACTACGACTTGCAAAGCATTATTGAAACTGCATCTTCCACCGGTGCAGATACCGCCGGCAGGGCAGTTCGCTTTTCTGGCAAAGTCGATGGCAAGAGAGTTGTGGTTACAAAGGTGTTTTATATGTCCCCTCGTGCGATGTGGAGATTTTATGGATATTATGGTGGAATTGGCGCCGTCGGCAACATGAGCACATACGGCCAGTTTTCGGATGACTCCACGTTTGAGATTATCCCCACGTGGCAGAATAAAATGCAGGCGATCATGTACGAAGATAGCATTTACACTCGAACCTCAAACTTTTCGTATGAAATAATAGACAACAGACTCAGGCTGTACCCAGATCCGGGATATTGGGACTTTTCCGATGTTGATCGTGTGTGGGTCAGATTTTATGTCGATGACATGAACCCATGGGAAGAAAATTCCGGATACACAGACGGGACCCAAGGAATCAATAATCTGAATACCGTTCCGTTTGATAATATTCCATTTAAAAATATTAATTCTATGGGCAAACAGTGGATCCGCAAGTATGCTTTGGCGCTGTCTAAAGAGATGCTTGGCCAAATTAGAGGAAAATTCACCACCATTCCAATCCCGGGCGAAAGCGTGACCCTAAATCATTCCGAATTGCTTTCCCAAGCGAAAGAAGAGCAGACTTCACTGAAAGATAAATTGAGCGAGATGCTTAAGGAAGTGGAATACAAAGAATTGGTTAAATACGAATCAGAAACCAGCGAGGCAACCGCAACGGTGTATAAGGGTTCTCCTTTGCCGATATTTGTGGGGTAATGAACGATGGCAAATGAATGGTCTAAACCCGCTGTTGCTCCACCCCCTCTATTCTTAGGGAAAAAAGAGCGGGACCTTGTTAAACAAGTAAACGATGAGCTTATCGAAAAAGTCATCGGCCAGCAAATTTTGTATTATTCAATTGATATGAAAACGACAGACTTTCACGATCTTTACGGCGAAGCCATTGAAAAAACATATCTACCCCCAGTTCGTGTATTTGCGCTTGTTGAGTTTACCGACTTTTCAACAGAATATCTTGCTAGCGGCGGAATTGACAAAACGTGGGAGATCAATGTACACTTTCACAAGAGAAGATTAGAAGATGATCAAGACATGTATGTGCGAGAAGGTGATTTTGTTTTGTACGGAGATTATTATTACGAGATAGTTAAATTAACTGAGGATACCAAGTTGTTTGGTCAAGTACAACATGGTTTTGAAATTTCTGCAAGATGCAGAAGAGCAAGAAGGGGATTATTCGATGCTACCTAATAACTTTGATTTCGCGCTACTCCCAGAGGGCGCCACTGAAACAACCTTAAAAGAAATAGGAATGCTGGCTTCAGATATAGAAAATATTGATTATTCAATAACTTCGTGGTTAAAAGAAGACTTAAAGCTTTCAGCGCGCACAAACGAGGGCTATGTTGAGGTGCCCGTTTTGTGGCAATCTCCGGAAAGATCTTTTCAAATTAAAAATGATGTGAATCTTCGCGACGATGGTGGCGCATTTAAAATGCCATTTCTGAGCATAGAAAGAACCGGCATCACCAAAGATCCCACCAGAAAGGGAGGATTCCAGGCACAAATATATTCTGATAAAAAAAATGGCCGCACCGGAAGAATGATTCTCGCCAAAAGAATAGTCCCAGATAAGACAAGGGATTTTGCAGTCGCTGCCGACAACCCGGTGTCCGGATCCCAGCTCCAAAAGTGGTCGCCTCGGATCAACAAGAGGGTTGTGATACAGACGCTTTCAATTCCAATTCCAATATATGTTAATGTTGAGTACAAAATAACCATTAAAACCGAGTATCAACAGCAGATGAATGATTTGATAACGCCGTTTATGGTAAGACCCGGGCAAGTTAACGCGTTTATCTTAAAGAGAAACGGACATATGTATGAGTCATTTATCGATCAAAATTTCACCCACTCTAATAACGTGGCTGATATGCAAGAAGACACGCGCCTATTTACAAGCGATTTCACCATTCGAGTGCTTGGTTATTTGATTGGGGAAGGACCCAACGATGACAGGCAGTTAATCCGAATCGACGAAAATGCCGTTACTCTCACCTATCCGAAAGAGACGGCCGCCAGCGCGTGGCCAGGGGGCGACCATATTATTGATTAAAGTGTCAAAATATCGAGATAAAAAACAACATCCTGAACCAAAAGGCTATTTGTACAGATAGTTCAGGATTTTTAGAGACTTTTGACTCCGGAAATACTATTTAATGATGATTGCGGCAACATAATAGCCCACAAGATCCAGCAACAAGGAAGGAAACAAAAAATGGCAGTTACAGATTTTAAGTTTGTGTCTCCCGGAGTATTCATCCATGAGATTGATAACTCTTTCAGACCAAAAAAGGCAGATACGATTGGTCCCGTAGTGATTGGTCGAGCACGCCGCGGCCTGGGAATGCAGCCCGTAAAGGTTGAATCTTATTCTCAATTCGTAGAGATGTTTGGAGATACCGTTCCAGGAAATGGCGGCGGTGATGTTTATCGCGACGGCAACGACATGCAAGCTCCGATGTACGGAACATATGCGGCAAAAGCATTCCTAAGAGCAAACGTAGCACCCCTTACTTATGTCCGACTTCTCGGCCAAGAAGATTCGGCGGCCACTTCTGGTGCCGGACAGGCCGGCTGGAAGACCGACAACCCAATCGGATCGGCTGGAGGCGCTTATGGCCTTTGGGTATTTAAGTCTAGCTCCATTGAAGTCGGAAACACGCAGTGCGCGTTCACCGGCTCGAACGCCGGCCAATTGGCTGCCGTTTGGTACATGGACAATGGAACGATCAAGCTCTCCGGCAGTATTTTTAACACGGCCGAGACAGATTCACGTACTGTAAAAGCCGCCGGCACCTTGGTGCGCTCCGATGCAAATGGCGAATTTAAGGTTGAGATTGTTAACTCAAACACAAGCAACACTGATGTAATTACATTTGGATTTGATGACACGAAAGAGTCGTTCGTTAGAAAGAGGTTTAATACAAACCCGCAGCTACGGTACGGAGGCGATTTTTATGCATCGACTTCTGAAAAAGATTATTGGCTCGGAGAAACTTACGAGCAAGAAATGCGCGACTTATCCTTAACATCCGGAGATCTCGTCGGTGTCATTGCAGGAATCGCCGTAACCGGCTCCCTCTCAACTGGCCCCCACGACATGAAGGGTCAACAAACCCGCGAAGCAGTGGCCGGCTGGTTCATTGGTCAAGATCTTGGCAACGCAGCCGACTTTAATCCTGCAAATGCACAAAAGCTTTTCCGCCTGCTAGGCCGCGGCCATGGCGAATGGCTGCATCGCAACTGTAAGGTTTCAATCGAGAAGATTCGCAGATCAGCCAACAACGCAACCGATTACGGCACCTTCTCGGTCGTAATTCGCAAGATAACCGATACGGACAACTCTGTAGAAATAATGGAGCGATTTGATAATCTAACTTTAGATCCTACGTCTCCTAACTTTGTAGCAAAGAAGGTTGGTACCGAATATTACGAATGGGACGCAATAGAAAAGAGACTCAAGAAGTATGGCGAATATCCGAATCATTCCAAGTTCATTCGAATTGAAATGAATGCAGATGTTGAAGCTGGTGCTTCCGATGCAACACTTCTTCCGTTTGGATATTATGGACCTCCCAAGCCTACGAATGCCACAAATATTAGTGGTACCCTGGGCGCTGCAGCCACCAGCTCTGCTGGTTTTGGTATAAGCGCCGTCATTCCCGCGGGCAATAGTTACGCCGGCGGCCTGAATGCCATTTCGGCGTCGGTAGGTGCCACAGGCCTCACTGCTTCGCTCAACTTCCCAGTTGTCAGACTACGCAGTTCTGCGTCTGATGGCGGATTGAGTGATCCCACGAAGGCATACTTCGGACTTCAAACAACACGTACGGCGACAAGCACCCGATCGGATCTAAGCTGCGCAGACCCACATAGGCTTCCTTATTCTGGATTCGCTAGCGATCCTGTCGGTTCCACCATTACCTCATATGACAGTTATGCATATATTTTCACAATGGATAATGTGTGCTCAAGCTCAGCAACTAACTACTTCTATCGGTCAGGCTCCAGAACTGGTGAAACCAGCACAAGCGCCAGCGGCTCATATCGCCATCTTTTGGATGCAGGATATGACTCTTTCACGGCTCCTTTCTGGGGAGGTTTTGACGGATTCGACATTCGGGTACCAGATCCGATGTACAACACGGGTATACCTACATCCCCCAACGACACGAACAGTTCAATTTATTATACATGGAAGAAGGCTGTCGACACGGTAGCCGATCCGGAGTTTATTAATATGAACTTGTTGGCATGCCCGGGCCTGACAAACGACACATTGACTAGCCACATGGTTAGCGTGTGCGAAGACCGGGCCGATGCATTGGCCATCATTGATCTTTCAAATATCTATATTCCACCTCACGAGACATATAAGTCAGACAAGAAGGATCGTGTCGGAACGACCCCAACAAATGCAGCCACGGATCTTAGATCACGAGGTATAGACTCTAGCTACGGTTGCACATTCTACCCATGGGTCCAGACACGAGATGATCAGAGTGGTCAGCTTGTATGGATCCCGCCCTCAGTGGCAATGATGGGTGTTTTGGCTAGCTCAGAACGCAAGTCAAAACTATGGTTTGCGCCGGCCGGCTTTAACCGCGGCGGCCTGAGCGATGGAGCAGCAGGGATCCCCGTTGTGAACATTACAGAGCGCCTGACTTCCAAGAACAGAGACGACCTCTATACCGCGAACATTAACCCGATTGCATCATTCCCCTCAACAGGAATTGTGGTATTCGGACAAAAGACGCTGCAGCAACAGGCTTCGGCTCTCGACAGAATCAATGTTCGACGCCTGGTTATCTATCTTAAGAAGCAAATCTCGATTATTTCGTCACAGATTCTCTTCGAACAGAACGTCCAAGCTACGTGGTCGAGGTTTAAGGGCCTTACAGAGCCGTTCCTCGCAAACGTTATGACTCAGTTTGGTATTACGAACTACAGTCTGATTTTGGATGAAACCACAACAACGGCGGATCTCGTCGATCAAAACGTTCTTTACGCCAAGATCATGATTATGCCGGCACGTGCCATCGAATACATTGCGATTGACTTCGTTATTACGAATACGGGCGCATCTTTCGGGGACTAAAACCAACAACCGACTATTTACAGTAGAGTATATTTAACAGGAGAACTCAAACCATGGCATTTTGGTCAAATAACTTCAGCGAGGACACCTCGATAAGAGACCCTAAGAGAAAGTTTAGATTTATAGTAAAATTGAACGCTCTTCAACAAGATGGAGGCCAACTATGGTATGCAAAGACTGCTAATAAGCCGTCTTTCACAATTGCTGCAGCTGAACATAAGTATCTAAACCATACGTTCTATTATCCAGGCTCAGTTACTTGGAATGATGTTGTTATTACTCTTGTTGATCCGGTCGACCCAGACGCTACCGCAACCCTTGCAGGAATTGTACAACAGGCCGGCTATAAGCCCCCTACCACCGCAAATGATCTCACCACGATGTCTAAGGCCACCGCAGCAAATGCGCTGGGAGCCGTTACGGTTGAGCAGATTGCCGGCGATGGCACTGTGCTTGAAACATGGACTTTGTGGAACTCCTTTATCACTGATCTTAAGTTTGGTGATTTAGAATATGGTGGTGATGATCTGACTGAGCTTTCAGTGACGCTTAAGTATGACTGGGCTCAGTTGGAAGTAACGTCTGAAAAAGGTTCTGACCTTAAGGAAGCCGAGAAGAAGTTCTTCGCAGTTAATTCATAATATAATATAAGAGGTGTATATTGTCGAGAAATAAAGGACGCGTTGGGTCCAAAAAAGGAGCTTCAAACCCGGCTCCCCAACACGTAATCCAAAATAATGAAAATGGAGCGGCACTGGCATTTGTTGTGCCAACAGAGTTTGTTGACCTTCCATCTGGTGGGCGATTCTACCAAGAGGGCCACCCCCTTCATGGGCAAGATTGTATCGAACTCAAACAAATGACAGCAAAAGAGGAAGATATTTTAAGCTCTAGAACCCTTCTTAAGAAGGGCATAGCTTTAGATCGAGTTATCGAAAGCATTATCGTAGACAAGTCGATTGACCCGAACTCTTTGCTAATCGGAGACAAAAACGCGATCATCATTGCAACACGCGTCTCGGGCTACGGCGCCGAGTACGCGACAAAGGTGACGTGCCCCAGTTGTAACAACACAGAAAAGTATTCTTTCGATCTGAGAGACGCCAATATCTATGACGGCGAAGACATCGACAAGCTTGGGTTAACCGACCACGAAGACGGGACGTTCACAACCAAACTACCTAAAACACAAGTAGATGTGCGTTTTAGACTCCTTTGCGGCCGCGATGAAAAAGGTCTTATCGATTCTGTTACATCTGCGCGCAAGAGAAAAGGCGCCGAGCGCGCTGTAACGTCCCAGCTGGCCAACATGATTGTGGCGGTTAACGAGGCACCCGATGCTGAACTCATAAACTATCTTATCAATAACATTCCTTCCATGGACGCTCGCCACTTGCGCTTAGCTTATAAGTTGGCTGCACCGAATGTTGACCTTGCTCAATATTACGAATGCTCAGAGTGTGAATATTCTCAGGAAATGGAGGTTCCGCTAGGGGCGGAGTTTTTTTGGCCTGACAGCTGATTATATAGAGAATGTATATGAACAGTTCTTCTTCATGAAATATACAGGAGGTTGGTCATTCGCGGAAGCATATAACCTTCCAGTTGGTCTTAGAAAGTGGTTTGTCGAACGGCTGGTTCAGCAGATTGAAAAAGAGAATGAAGCAATTGACAAAGCATCTAAAGGTCACGGCAAATCACAGACACTAACGAGCTATAATCAGCCCTCCGTTCCGCAATCTTATTCTAAGAAATTTTGACAACCTTGTCTTTTTTGTTATAAAGCTATTTACTTGAGAAAGAGGGATTTTTTGTGGCCGATAAAACACAAGCAGAGTTAGATGCTGAATTAGCAACAAAACAGAGGATACTCGATTTAGAGAAGCAGATCAACAAAGAGCGAGGAAAAGGCGGTGATGCCGCGCGCACAACTGGCGAAGTGGTGGCCGGCAATCTTGAGAAGCTTAAAAGCCAAGCAGCACTCTATGATAAAATGGGCGATTCTTACGATGCTCGTGTAATCCAACAACAGCAGGCTATTGCAATTGCCCAAGAAGAGCTTAAAATTGCTAATGATAAAATCGCCAAAGGCGAGATCCAAGGCGAAGCCGCATTAGAACTTAAGCGAACACACGAAGAAAATCTTAAGATTGCCAAAAACCAACTTAAAGTCCTGCAGAACACAACAGAGGCCATTAAAGAAGCCCGGAAAGCAGCCAAAGGATTGGGAGGTGCTCTCGGTGGCGCCATATCTCAATACGGACAGCATCAGTTCTTTAATACTGAGAATTTGAAGAATCTTGTAAAAGCTTTTAGAGGCGGCGCAAAATCGATTGTGCCGTTTATAAAATCCATGGGTTCTGCCGTAATTGGCGGATTCATCAATAGTCTGATTTCGCTAATGTTCCAAGTTAATGATGCCGAATCAGCATTTAAGCGCACAGCCGGCGCCAGTGATGAAATGGCGCGCCAAATGACCAAAAATTGGGAAGAAACTCGTATCTATGGTGTCGAGCTTAAAGAGATGACCGCAACCATGACCGAGTTAAAGAGCACATACACAGACTTCACGATGCTAAACGCCGACGCGCAAAAAGAGGTCTCCAAGACCGGCGCCCTGCTAGGCGAGGTAGGCTATAAGGCTACAGACTTTGCGAAGGGCATGCAAATTGCCACAAAAGCGTTTGGCCAGACGGCAGATAGTGCTGCCGCGGCCCAGCGCGATCTTGCGGATTTTGCGAATGTGATTGGCGTCGTCCCGGAACAAATGGGAGCAGACTTCGCAGCAATGGGAGGCTCCCTCGCGAAGATGGGAGATCAAGGAATTAGAGCGTTTAAGGATCTGGCAATCGTTTCCAAGACGACGGGCTTGGAAATGAAGAAGCTTCTGGCAATTACAGATAAGTTTGATACCTTTGAAGGTGCTGCCACACAAGCAGGTAAACTTAACGCAGCATTGGGCGGCAACTTCGTCAATGCGATGGATCTGATGACAGCAACTGATCCTGCAGAGCGCTTCGGCATGATTCGAGACTCAATTCTAGACACAGGCCTGACATTCGATAACATGTCCTACTATCAGAGAAAATTCTACACAGATGCTCTTGGCTTGGACGATGTTAGTGATTTGGCAGCAGTCCTTTCTAATGATATGAGCAACCTAGCCGGCGCCACGCGGAAATCTTCCGCCGACTATGCAAAACTTGCCCAACGTACGAAAGATATTCAAAGCATCACAGAGAAGTTTAAAAATCTCATGGCAGACATGATCCCCACTATGACAGAAGTAATTGATAATGTCGATAAATGGTACCATTCTTTGAAACCAGAAGAGATTAAGGCAATGAAAAAGAGCTTTAAGCAGCTTGCTGATGCCTTGGTCGAGATCGGAAATAAGTTGATATTCGTTATAAAACATTGGTACATTTTTGGTCCGCTTCTTGCGTTATTAAAGTTCGGCCCAGCTATCGGCGGCGCCCTTAAATTTACTAAAGGGCTTTTCGGCATGGGAAAAGCTGCCGAAAAAGTCGGCGGAACTGTCGAAAAAGTCGGCGAAACTGTTGCCGACAAGCTTGGCGAGGGTATAAGCTCAGTTGTTGAGAAAACCACAGACAGCATGGCAGATGGCATTGAAAATGTGGGCCAGAAAGCCACGAAGTCCGCGGGCGGCATCCTAGCCCTAGGCGGCGCTGTATTAATGATCGGCGCCGGTATTGCCATTGCCGCATTAGGAGTGGCCGAGTTGGTTAAGTCCTTCTCCGGCTTAGGTGACGCCGCCCCATGGGCTGCCCTTGGCCTAGGCCTTTTTATGTTAGGAATGGTCGCGATGGTGGCCTTGTTGTTGTATTTTGCGCCGGCCATTATCGGCGCCACGGGAGTGTTATTGGCCTTTGGCGGGGCAGTCCTTCTTGTTGGTTTGGGTGTAGGAATAGCCGCAGTGGGAATCGGCATGATGGCTGAAGGGTTTGCTGTTATGTTCACTGCGATAGAGGTGGACAAATTGTTAGCATTCGCTGCCTTCATAGCAACAATAGGGATGATGGCGCCACTCCTTGCTGTGGCAGCCGTAGCAATGACGGTTCTTACTGTTTCATTTGCCGCTCTCGGATTAGCGATGGCGATGTTCCCAACTAGCGATCTCATAGAGTTTACCGAGTTCTTCAATTCAATCGGAGCGCTTGAGGCCATGCACTTGATTGCGATAGCAGATGGAATTCACAAGATCAACACAGAACTTGAAAAAATGCCAGAGAAGAAGGCAATGGCATTGCAGGCCACAATGGAAATGGCAGCAACACAGCAGGTTGCCGCCGCAATCGCCGGTACCGCCGGCGCAGTAGCGGATGCGATAACTGGAGTATTCGGCGGAGGCAAGGAAGACAAGGGAGTGAATGTCAAGGTGGATGTCGGAGATGTTCTTCTTGATGGCGACGTTGTTGGCAAATTTGTCAAAAAGACGATGGGCGAAGTAGCCCGCGATAGCGTACGCGGAACAGCATAAGGAGATAAACAATGGCAGATGAACCAAATCCCGGATATTTTAACGTACATAAATATGCAGACCAAGGCGCCGATGGCGCAACTGCATCCGATGTCTCCTATGTGTCACCTTCAGATGTTATGGCCGATGCTAGCTCAGGCCAAGCCCTCATAGTTTCTTTTAGACATGAGCCTTCTCGGACAAGTGTCTTTTTCAAGGCATTTATAACGACCTTAAACGAATCATATAACAGCGACTGGACCGAAGAAGCAGTTTTCGGAAGAACAGACCCAATTCAGCTTTTTAAACAAACCACACGTCGTATATCACTATCTTTGAAAGTCCCAGCAGAGACTATTGGCGAAGCATACGATAACCTGGGAAGGATCTCCTCGTTAACTCAATTTTTATACCCCAATTATACGCAGGTGGGAACAGCGCAATCGATTGCTCAAGGGCCAGTTGTTCGCTTGAAGGTAATGAACCTCATTCAAAACGCTGCGAACTCGGCGCCACCACCGCCGGATTCTGGCGGCGACAAGCCGGCCCCAAATGCGGCGTTTAAGAGCTATAAGTCGAGCGCTGATTCTGCGCAGGGTCTTATGGGAGTTATAACAAGTTTAAGCATCAATCACAATCTTGAGATGCCAGACATAGGAATATTTACTCACGCGACAAATACGATTTTCTCAAGCATGATAGAGATTAGCTTAGATTTTACAGTCTTGCATGAGAATCGTCTAGGTTGGACGAAAACAAAATTTGATCAGCCACTTTTCCCTTACGGCGTGTCGCCCATGTCTGTTGAGGGAGAAGACGCAGTCCGCGTAGGCCAAGCCAAAGAGGGGGTTCCCGCAAAGGATCCCAAAACGGAACAACAACGCCTTGCTGCTCTTAAGAGATATGCAACTTTGGGCGGAAAAGCACGCATGAAGAAGGATCTGATTTGGCTGAACAAAATGTCCGCGAAGGATGAGAGCACTCTTTCAGCCCAACAAAAAGCCAACATGGCACACTTAAGTGAAACCCTGCAAGGCGCCGGGTTCAAAGAAGGTCAGCTCGAGGGCGGCTTCAACACGACTACCGCTGAAGGTAGAAGACAGGCCAGACAAGCCGCCGCCGGCAAACATGAAGAGATGATTGATTCACGATAAGGAAACACACAGATGGGAAGATACAACTCAGAAACTCCTGTAGTAAATGACAGTGAATATTATGATTTTTTGATGAAAAAGCGCGGAGTTAAAAAACTAACGCACTTCGGCACCCCTGTGCTTTATAACCCAGATATAATTGATCGAGCGATGATGCCCACCGACCCGCTTATTTGGTCATATGGCGATCACTTCTATAAGATCGCCAATCAATATTACGGAAACCCTCGTTTTTGGTGGGTAATTGCGTGGTATAATGGATTTCCCACCGAAGCCGACATCAAATTGGGTGATTATATAGACATACCGGTAAATTTAGAAGACGCATTGTTGGCATTAGGGCTGTAAAATGGCATGCGTACTTAATAATCTTCCGATTGACACAGAAAAGGTAAAGCAATGGCTTACCGATAACTGCGAGAAAGTTGTGAGTACCACTGAGGCAGTCAATGAGGCCCTGGCCATGGTTAACCTGCATCACGGCCATGCCAAGGCCATCCCCGTCTCCGGTGGAGGCATGTACCACGGCGGCTACTACGCGCTGAGTTCCGACTGGTCTCCCGCGGGATCGCCCACCCTGGCGAATGGTCTTCTGGCTCCGCTTGGCGTACTCGGTAATGGGCTGCCGGCTGCAATAACAATTAAAGATCAATCATCGATGCATGCTGCTTTCGAGACTTTTTTGGCTGAGAAAGACTTCTCCGGCAAGACTCAGAAGCTGTCTGATGCGATAGGTACCGCTTTGACAAAGGGGGGCTGGTTCTTCAAGGAGAACCGCAACCAGGCTCTATCGAGCGTATATGGGTCCGGACCCGGCAAGATCACCGGGATGACCTTCGCGGAGGTGAAGAGTTCGTTCGACAATTATGAAACCAACTTGAAAAATCTCAAGTGGAACCTTGAGATACTTGAGCGCCTAGCAGAAGATTATCACAAACTCGTTCAAGAGTTCGGCATGGCCGCGTTGGATGCGAAATCCAAGATAGAGGCAGAAATCCTTGCATGCATGAGGGGCCAAACAGGCCAGTGGTATTCCTGGGTGAAGTTTTCGGATACCCTTGTAGGTAAATCTGAAGATGAGTGCACGACCCCTGAACAAAAAGCAAAACTCAAAGATCTCAATGCCAAGATAGCTACGGCCCTGGAGGAGGTCGCCAAGCCCGGCGCTGGCCTAGGCGCCGCCATTGCCGGCTCCCAAGAGCCAACAAAGAGAACATTTAAAGAGCAGTGCCTTCTTCTATCAAATATTGTACATTTTGTTGAATATCGCGATAAGAACATATGGCCATATGAGAAAAAGAGGCTTCCGTATTTAGAATATGCTTCTGCTGACAATTCTGGTGGCGGCCCGGTGGACAACATCCCGGACTCTGCCTCCATTACGGCAAATGCGAGCCTGCTGGCGTCAAGACAGCCGTGGGGGTTCATTAATCAACTTATCCAAGATCCAAAGTTCGCCAATCTTTTTGGAATTAAACCTCATTTATTATCTCAATTGCAGCCGATGATAAGGCTTTATAAGGTTACATCCTATGCTGAGGGGGAAGAGATTGAAACAGAGATAAATTTTGATTCAGTTTACAATCCGGCCCTTGATGGAGTACTCAACTCTACACAAAAAAGAGGATTTGGAGTCGGAATACAAAATTTTGTCTTTTCCTATGAAGGTTCAGATCCGTTCGCAGTAAAAAAGAGTATTAAAGCAAAGTTATCAATTTTTGCTAGCTCCATGGATGATTTGATCAGGCCTCGTCCGGGAAGCGCAGGGTCACCGGCCTATAGATATGCAGATTTAGCACTAAAGACCGGCTCAAAAACATTCAGCAAAGGCACAGGAAAGGCCTGTGGAGATCGTTCGGAAATCGCCCCCAACAAAACGGCAGATTTAAACTATCGGCTTAAGGCGGTTGTTGGGTGGTCGATTCCCGGGAGCTTTAAGGGAGTGACAGCCCACGATGCCGGTATTATTCATGATGCGATAAACAATTCTTACGTAACGTTAAACTTATCTCCCACCATACACGAGTTTGAGATTAATGATATGGGCCATGTTGTTTTTCACATTAACTACTTGGCTTACAGCGAACAATTTTTTGATGAAACTAGTTTTAATATTTTTAGCAATAGCGAGACACACAAAAGCGCCTTCATAAGAAGGAACAAATATAAGGCACTACGCGCAGATTGCGGAGAAGGAGAGAAAACAACAGAAAAATTAAAAGAACTTCAAGAAAAAGATGCAGAAGCCATCGATCTAGAAAAAAGAGCTTCTTTAAACGGAATTTTGCAAAAGTTGCTCGAAAGAGAACAAGTATATATGAAGCCCATCCCCATTGAAGCACTAAGAGCATTCAATAGCCAGGGCCCTTACTGGAAGTTTGATTTATTTTCAGAAGTGCCGGGCGCCGGCGGAGAGACCAAGATTGCAGATAAAGATAAAGTAACAATAGAAACAGAAAAGATTGTGGACGATAATCAGACTGGCAAGAAAAAGCCCGAGAAACAAGGCGAAGATCTCACAAAGACAAAAGTATCAGACGTTAATCAAAAAGAATATATATCTTTCTTTTATTTAAGCGACTTAGTGGACGTTGTCTTAGAAAACATTGACAGTACGTTACAAGTATTATCAAAAGAAAGCCTAAAAGACAAGCCGGCCGAGATCGAACAGCCGGCTTGGGACGATCTTGTTAAAGCAGAGAAGGAAAGACTCAAAAGGGTATATTATAACTTTCAAAAATTTAGAGTAGTATTGGGGCCCATGGAGCTACTAGATACCGTGACACGGGAATATTACGAAACTACCATCGGAGATTTGCCGATATCAACAGCATATTTTATGGATTGGTTAACGGACAAAACTCTCAAACAAAATAGTACGGTGTATAGTTTGCCAATATTCCTAAAAGACTTAATGAATAACCTTGTCAAAAACTTCTTAAATGAAGATCGATGTTTCGATCTTAACATTAAACAAAGAGTACGAGTATTTCAGTCTACGATTACCTCTTATAAATCCCCGGGCTGGGGCAAGCTAAAGAAGAAGAAGAATATCGACGAGATCACAGAATGGACATATCAACAGGGTGGGGGCCCGCGCCTTGACATGACCAAGATGCCCACAGACAAAGGTGGTCACTCCAACACTCCGGTGTTGCACGTAATGGGAGAGAGAAATCTTCCCATTAATTCTCGCGGCCCCGAACACACTTATAACTATATGGTATTTTATGCCGGCCGGGTGCAGCCGCAAGCCTTGATGAACGGGATAGCCTCGGAAGATGTCGGCGCCGGTGTCTTTCACTATGTTTTAGGCCGTGACAACGGGCTTATAAAAACTATCAAGTTAAACAAAACTGATTCCCCGGGCCTCAAGGAGGTGCGTTTTGAGCAAGAAGGGTACGATGGTTTATCTCAGCTTAGAGAAGTCTATGATGCCAACATCACTTGTTACGGCATGCCAAATATCGTTCCCGGTACTTATATTTATATTGATCCGCGCGGATTTGCGCCCGATAGCACCGCCTTTGCTGGGCACTTTGACGCCGATGGCAACGCCATTGACAATGCGTCCCTAACTCGGCTTGGAATCGGAGGGTATTATATGGTGACCCACGCAGAGAACAAGTTCGGACCCGGAAACTGCGAAACAGAGATAACGGCCAAGTGGGTGGCAGCCATTTCGTGCACAAGATCAAATGCCACAATCACAGGCCCAGGCAAGCGCCGCCCAGCTAAGTGCGGCACATAGGAGAAATTTATGTCTAGAGATTATGCCGGAAGTAATGGAGAAACTGCAATGAATGCATTTTATAAAAAATTCATGTATACATTTGATACAAGGGACCGGTCACTTGGATACTCCAATTTAGTAAATTTTGGATTTGCAGAGAAAGCACTTTATGGCAGGGTTAATATATTTTATGTACCAATAATGTTAAATACTAGCGCAGTGCCTCTTAAGAATTCTTCTCTCGCCATCGATGGCGCCAACTCTGTCCGAATGCCGGCATTTGTTGATGATGCCTTCAAGGACTTAACCACACAGTTTCGAAAGAGCCTCTTCGCCGGTAAAATATCTGCGGACGAGGAGCATCTAAGCACCCTTGTTATCCATAAAGCCTATGAGGATCCCAAGCTACTATATGGTAGACACCTTGAGTCTGTATTGTCCGGCATTAGAAGAAGCTTTAGAAAAAATAACGTTCAGTTCGAGGATTTTGATGCGTTTATGGTCCAGTTCATGGGAGCAGTCGGGGCTGTGACAAAAAGATTTCCGTATACTTTCCCGGGATATATTAAACACAGGCTGTGCCCTATTAACGCCTCCGGATTGGCTATCGAGATTGCCGATATGGATTTTTCGAACGACGATGAGAAAATGGAGCAATTCGTGAAGAGCAGAAATTGGAAGTTTTACCTAAATGCATGCAGAAGCTACGGTTTCTCAGTTGATATGAAAGCACCATGGCGGTTGGTCGCAGACATAGGATCGTCAGAAATGCTAAAATATTCGCGTAAGTATGGATATCCATCAACGGATTCAATCCTATCTATGGCATACAAATTGGCTCATTTAGAATATTATGATGGATTCAAAAGAGCGCTCCTGTATTCATACAACTCATTAAAGCTTGAGACATATCTAAAGGTGACGTACTGCAATGATGGTACAACGATCCCAAAGGTTATCAGGCCAAAGAATTATACTATGGAAGATATTGAAAAACGATATAACGAAGAATATTTTCTTCGAGCATACCTCAACATAAGATTACTCGAAGAGGAATCTAAATTTACAACAGAAGACCAAAAAACTTTGCTCGAAGACACCGTGAGGCTATACAGGACGCAAGGTGCAGAAAAGGCTCTCGGTGCTTTTGAGAGAATCATAGGAAGAACAGGAGACTACAGTGGCTCCTTGACAACGTATGAACGGCGTGCTATACTAACTAAAGAAGAAGAAGAAAGAGAGCGAGAGTTAAAAGGTGCTGTTTCAACCTATCGATGACAAAACTCAGTGTATTGGCGTTTACGCCAATGGCAGCTTGATTTTTGATGAAAGCGAGATACCAAAAAACCTAACGAAAACGTGGGGATACACAGGCTCGCTAAAAGAAAAAGATGTCCAGTATGCCAATATATATGCGCATGGCAAGGCCATAGAGGAAGTGTGCCCCGAGCACCTGAGAGACGAGTGGGATGCCGCGGCCAAAAAAATGAGGGCCTATAAAAAATCATTTGATATTGCAAAAATAAATTTGCGAGAACACTGTTTTTTTGATCTCGTACCATATGACGCGTTGATCCAATTCTGCGAGATTAAAAATCAGATCACAGAGCATGTATTTGAAAATTATGAAAAACCAGCCAACTATGAATACATGGCGTCAGCAGCCAAACTTTTACATAAGATAAAATATCAGGATTTGAAGGTCGACGCGTCAGAGTGCCGGAACTTATTTATCAATGGTGGCATGCGGAATGAATCACAAAAGATATTAAATGGCTCGAAACACGTTCATTATAACCTCTTTGGGACGGTCACAGGGCGCTTGTCAACCCACCCACGGTCTTTCCCGATGTTGACCATGAAGAGAGAGCTACGACGCCTTATAAAGCCTCACAACGACTGGTTTTTATCTCTAGACTATAATGGCGCCGAAGTTCGTACATTATTGGCGCTTTCTGAACAAAAACAACCAAAGGGCGATATTCATAAATGGAACATAACGAATGTTTTTCAAAACACCGGCATGAATCGAGAAGAAGCCAAGACCTCATTTTTTGCGTGGCTGTACAATCCGGACTCCGATCACATCAAAACAAATTACTATGATCGCAAAAAAGTACTTGACAAATACTACGACGGGGAATATATTAATACTGTATTCGGCCGCCACATAAAGGTCAGCAACTGGAAAGCCTTTAACTATTTGATTCAGAGCACAACCGCAGATTTGGTAATTGATCGGGCAGTTGCGATTGAGCGCATACTGGAAGGCAGAAAATCGTTTATCTCTCACATCGTACATGATGAAATAGTGATAGACTTTGCAGACCAAGAAAGAGAGATGGTAGGACAAATTAGAGATATGTTTGCTAAAAATAAGCTTGATACTTTTAAAGTTAATTTGAAGGCCGGCAAGAATTACTATGATTTGGAGAATTTGTCATTATGATAGCTATCGTTGGGATTGGCACGGGAGGATCGGCGATTGCTAAAAAGTTTGCTGAGATCCAACAATATGATGTCTATACGCTGAATGACGCTGTAGAAAAAAATACAAAAAGCGAGTTCCACATTTCTTCTTTTGATACTCCGGAGAAATATGAGGACAACATTCCCGATTTAAAAAAGTTTTTTAAAAACCTCAAGGATCATGTTCAGGTATTTATAGTTGGCACGACATATAGCTCAAACTATTCTCTAGGGATCCTACAGCAGATCAAAAGCAAGAAGGTAGATATTTTCTATATCAAGCCGGATGTCGAGTTAGTAACCGGAGAAAGGAGACTCATAGAGAATCTAACCTTTGGGGTTTTACAGGAATATGCCAGATCTGGTCTTTTTAGTTCGTGCACTGTGTTTTCCAATTTAGAGATCGAAAAGAATCTGGGTGATGTACCGATCAAGGGCTATTATGATACCCTTAACGGTTCTATATTTTCGGCGGTCCACTATTTGAACTACTTCGCCCACTCAGAGCCGGAAATCGGCCAAGTAGCAAAACCAGCAGACATCAATCGCATTCGAAGCATTGGTGCGTTAAATATGAAGAATTTAGAAGAAAAATGGTTTTTTGAGCTTGACGCCGAGCGCGATCTGTGTTATTATTTATGTATAAATGAGGAAAGACTTGCGAAGGAGGGGATGTTGCACCGAAAGCTTGTTGATATTTTGAAGAAAAAGCCAACAAACGCTTTCCGTAAAATTTCTTATGCAATTTACGAGACGCCTTATAGTGACTTTGGGTATGTTGTAGCCCATACAAATAAAGTACAACAACAAATAACTCTTGACAAGGTAGATTGAGAGTGTTATATTAGATATCAAGGAACGCTTGATATACTCTAACCATAAACAACAAAAGGAGACACAACATGTCAATTAATATGGAACTAATGAGAAAGAAGCTTGCCCAACTTAGGGGCGAGGGAGAGAGGGAACAGTCAGCTTGGTTTAGACCCGAAGAGGGCGATCAAGAAATTCGGATTGTACCCAGTACAGATGGAGATCCTCTAAAGGAGATGTATTTCCATTATAATGTGGGAGACCACAGGGGCGGCATTGTCTGTCCAAAGCGCAATTTTGGCGAAAAGTGCCCAATTTGCGAGTTTGCTTCATCGTTATGGAAGGGTGGCGTTGAAAGCAATGATGAAGAAAGCAAGAAGCTTGCTAAGTCGCTGTTTGTGCGCGCCCGTTACTTCTCGCCCGTCGTAGTACGTGGTCGCGAAGAAGAGGGTGTTAAGATGTATGGCTACGGAAAGCGAGCATACGAAAACCTTTTGGGCTATATTCTAGACCCAGACTACGGAGATATCACCGACGCCATGGAAGGCACCGATATCTCACTTACCTACACAAAGCCCACGTCACCGGGGGCATACCCGCAGACAAGCCTGAAGATGCGTCGAAACACTTCCACGCTTTTGGAGGACACGGAAGCTATCCCCGCCCTCCTTGATAGTATCCCTGACTTTGACTCTCTGTTTGAGCGTCATACTCCGGAGCAAATCGATGCAATCCTCGATGAACAGCTTGCTGGCAATGGAAGTGCAGAATCACGTTCGAAGGAAACCACTAAATATGATAATGGCAAGAGCGATGTGGACCGAGCGTTTGATGATCTGATGGCCACCAAGTAAGGCTTGCGTGAGACCGCTGGCACCCCGGTCGGGAAAATAGGGTGCCGCATTTTTAAGGAGGGAGTATGGGTGCGACAGCACTATCTCAAAGAGACAATTGGCAACAGGGCGCCCGCCTTGTGGGCGATGCCGGCGAAAATGATTTCGCCACATTGCTGGCCAAGGAGTTGCCGGCACATTATATCGTCGAGCACAAACCAAAAAAGCTGGTAGTGTACAGCGGGGGAAAAGGCATCAAGCTGGATACCCTTGTCACCAATGGCCTTACAAACAAAAACCTTTACGTGGAGAAGAAGACGGGCAACAACGGCGGCAACGCCCACGAACGTGTCTATAAGTTTCTTTCGCCATCCCTCAAAAGAGTGGTTAGAGAAAAATACAACACAGTAATGCAGCCATTCTTCATGGTCTTTTCGGGTGCCACCTTCCAAGGTCAAAAGTATCAAGATGAAATTTCTTTATTGCTTGAAAGTGAAAATCATGCCATAATGGAGCCTAACTTTGCTAACATTAAGCAAGTAGCCCTGCAGATCACGGAGATTGTGTGAAGCCATTATTTATGTGGGCAGGCGGCAAGACGCGCATGATCAAGAAGTACGGCGAACACCTACCAGAGTCGTTCGATCACTACATCGAACCATTCTTGGGTGCAGGCGCCATGTTTGTGTGGGCTTACAATAAGAACCCCAAGGCTACGTTCGTCCTCAATGACTACAATGAGTCAATCATGGCGATATACGGCGCGATCAAGGATGACTGCGATAAGTTTATCGAACGTGTGGATCACCTCTCCGCACAGTATATGCCTCTAAATAAGGAAGATAGAAAGAAGTTTTATTATGATCTGCGCGAAGAGCATGCCTTCGATTATGAGAAATGGAACAAGACCGAAGAAGCCGCTTCGTTATACTTTTTGATGAAGACCGGTTTCAACGGAATTTGGCAGATCAACAAGAACACAAACGGCAGATTCGGCACGCCGTCAGGACTGCTCAATCAGAAAGAAAAGGTATACGATAAAGATAACGTATTGGAATGGAACGCAGCCCTCAGATCGTGCAAGCTAATGAGTGGAGATTTTGAAGGCACCCGAGACGAGGTAAAGGACAACACATACGTGTTCCTTGATCCTCCATATAGGGGCTCATTCACACAGTATGGCGTGGACTTTGATGATGCCATACAAGAAAGAGTGGTTAATTTTTTGAACGACTTGACAAAGGCAGGTGCCTATGTTATGCTTTCAAATAGAGATGTTGGAGATGACTTCTTCGAATCTCGAAAAGGCAATAATGAGATTGCCTATTTCGACGTTACGTATACAGCCGGCCGCCGAAAGAAAAATGATGATGGAACACATAGCGCCAAAAAGGCTAGAGAAATTTTAATGATAGGAAATCAAAAATGAGAGCACTGAAAGAAGCTAAGAGCCCCGAATATTACGATAAAGTCGGCAATGATATTAGTTCGTTAAACTACAACAAGCCATCAGAGGATGATGATGATCGCCAACGCATGTGCTGGAATAACGCCATGATTAACGGTTTTGATTTGAAAGTAGCGAAGGCGTGGAATTTTAAAGATCTCGCTGGTCCCAATGATCCATACTATGAAACGATGCAAACCCGCACAAAAGGTGAAGAAGGCGTAAAGGACCATTACGAGGATTTTTATGTAAATGGGGTTCGTCAGGAAAGAATTATTTGGGGAATTAGAATCGCCGGAAAGGTTTACACCCCAATTGGCCACAAGCGCACCGCAGCCCACGTTATGGGCGTCAAGAAGGGTAATGACTCAAAATGTGATATTCTCATGGTCGACCCAGGCCCACTTTCCGAAGAAGAATTGGTAAAGATTGGCTACGACCTTGCGCTGGTTGGCAATGAGCCGCGCACCACTACGCGCCCACTCAATGAAAGCGACTACAGGCACCAATTGATTAAGGGTTTTGAAGTCGAGAAAGCTCTAAAGCCCGAAATGAAAGATTGGGGCGAAGATCTAGTTATCGAATGGGCCAAGGATCACTTAGGGAAGTTAGATAAACGATACAAACTGCCCAAGATGGCAACTCGCGCCGGCCGCATTTGTAGTCAAGCTTTCTCTAGCGCTGTTGGCCAGGTTGTTCCGATGCCCGATTCAGCAGAGATTGCAAAAAACTTTAGGATCTTCTGGCCCAACAATACATGGAATGAGGAATCTGTAGATCCTCATATGATCGCCATGTCAACGCACAAGCAGAGCCTTAAGAGTCAAATTTTGCACCCCTGGGCCCTTCGTCTATCTTTTACTACCGTAAGAAAAGAGGCATGGTTATCTTTGCGATGTGGAACGACAAAGGATGCCAAGATTACAAAACAGGATACTATCGACACTGATCGTGAAAATACCATAGCCGAGCTTGCGGCTTATAACACAAACGTGAATCACATTGGAGCAGGATATCCTCTGGTTACGCGTGTGATGTTCGTCAAGCAAATGAATATTGATGTATATGTAGCATATGAGTGGAATGTTCAAACCCTACAGTTCGATAAAATTTAATAGGAGACAACAATGGCTAGAAAAAGCAAACAAGCAAAACCCGGCCGAGTTTCAATGCAAGACTTAATGAGTCTTGTAAATAAGAAAGCCGGCCGCAATGTCGCCCATGATCTAACAGGCGAGAACCCAACCGAGGTAAAAGAATGGATCTCAACAGGGTCCCGATGGCTTGACTCCATCATCTGCAAAGGAAAGGTTGCCGGCATTCCAGTCGGGAAGGTCACAGAACTAGCAGGCCTGGAGAGCACCGGTAAATCCTACATGGCAGCACAAGTGGCCGCAAACGCTCAGAAAACGGGCAAGATGGTCGTCTACTTCGATTCTGAGTCTGCCATCGACCCAAGCTTCTTGGAGCGCGCAGGATGCGACCTAGAGCGTTTAATGTACGTTCAGGCGTCCTCTGTGGAGTTTGTCTTGGAGACAGTGGAAGAACTGTTGGGGGCGACCGATGAACAGTTATTGTTTATCTGGGACTCTCTGGCGCTTACCCCGTCCGTGTCGGATGTAGAGGGAGACTTTAATCCTCAATCCTCGATGGCGGTAAAGGCTCGCATTCTCGCCAAGGGAATGTCAAAGCTGATTATCCCCATTGCCGACAAGCAGGCAACGTTTATTGTACTTAACCAGCTTAAGACAAATATTCCAAGTGGCCCTAACGCTCGCATTATTGCGATGACCACCCCCTACATGACACCCGGTGGCAAGGCGATGCACTATTCGTATTCGCTGCGCATCTGGCTCACCGGCCGTAAGGCCAAGGCATCCTTCGTTGAAGATGATAAGGGCTTTCGCATCGGATCAGAAGTTAAGGTAAAGCTGGAGAAGTCACGCTTTGGAACACAAGGTAGAAACTGCGCATTCCGTATCCTATGGGGCACCGAAGATATTGGTATCCGTGACGAGGAAAGCTGGTTTGATGCGGTAAAGAGTTCCGATCACCTGACGAGTGCCGGCGCATGGTACACACTCAAGATGCCTGACGGTTATGAGAAGAAGTTCCAGCCTTCCAAGTGGGCCGAGATCATTCAAACAGACGAAGAGTTTAAGAACAACATCATTAAACTAATGGACGAAGAGGTTGTTCAGAAGTTTGATCGACGAGAGGGATCTGCCGATCAGTTTTACTCTGATCCCGGATAAAATCGCTTGACAGCCCTCCTGTGATGCGTTATACTTATGTATAAGCTTGTAGGAGGGCTTTTGTCTACCATGGTCCAAGAATATACCTCAGACTATAGTGCCGATAGATTTCACAAATATTCTGGCAAGGTACGGCGCTATATGGAACTAGCAAAGCGCATGGCCCATCAGTCGACTTATCCTGATTATCGCCACGGCGCGGTGCTGGTGAAAGGTTCTATCCGCAACGTATCGTTCAATAAGAACAATTACTGTGCATTTGGCTCACGGTTTCAACGCGAGCACCAAGGAAGAACCACATTGCATGCAGAACTCGGCGCTATCCTTGGGATGGATCGAGAGATTACAGATGGCGCCACTGTGTATGTGGCTCGTGTCGGCAAGAAGGGCGATTATAAGCTATCCAAGCCGTGTGCCATGTGTCACGAAGCACTTAAGCACGTAGGTGTTAAGCGTGTCGTATATACTATTAACAACAAGAAAGCAGGAAGTTATAAACTATGAAAAGAGTATTGATTATTGATGCCCTCAATATGTTTTTGAGAGCATACATTGTGGATCCAAGTTTGTCCACGAATGGCGAACCAATCGGAGGATTCAAGGGATCTATCAAGATCGTGCAGAAGCTAGCTCGCATGATAAAGCCAGATGAGATTGTGATTGTTTGGGATGGACCTAACGGCTCCCAGAAACGCCGCTCAATCGACAAAAACTACAAAGAAGGCCGCAAGCCAATTCGCCTCAACAGGAATGTCAAGGCACTTAGCGAAGATGAAGAGTTGCGAAACAGAGTGTGGCAGCAGACCCGGTCCATTGAGTACTTCAATGAAATGCCCATTGTGCAGGTAATGCTTCCGGAAGTGGAAGCTGATGATGTCATCTCTTATCTTACTCGGATGCAGTACTACGACGGCTGGCAAAAAGTAATCGTTTCTAATGACAAGGATTTCTACCAGCTGTGTGACGAAGAAACTGTGGTATATCGGCCCACAAGCGATATAGTATATAACAAGAAGCGCATTGTGGAAGAGTTGGGGGTACACCCGAGGAATATGGCCCTGGCCCGCTCCCTCGTAGGCGATGCCTCCGATAATCTCCCGGGCATCAAATCAGTAGGGTTTAAGACCATCCAGCGCCGTCTTGGATTTTTGGGCGCCGACAAAGATTACACTATTGATGATATTATTTCTTATTGTGAGAAGATCGACAAAAAACTCAAGTTTCACGATAATATCATAGCAGGAGAAAAAATTATTGAACACAATTACAAGATGATGCAGCTATATTCTCCAATGCTTTCTCCTCAGTCAAAGGACTTTGTAAGGAACGCCGTAGAGAACTTTGAGTGTAATTTCAACAAGATAGAAATCATGAAGAAAATGCGTGATGACGGGTTTGGAGAGTTGAACTGGAAGGACCTAGAGTTGCGTTTAAATAAAATTAATTCTGAGCGCTAATTTGCTTGACTTTACAGACAATTTTGTTATATTTACTGTTAGCGCAACCCGAGATGAACCGTGATCGAAAAAGATAGTTTTAGTCGGTATGGAAAATCCTTCCAAGAAGGCCTCGTACAAATTATTTATGAAGACCGGCCCTTTGCCGATCAGATTACTGAGGTACTCGACGTAGCCTTTCTGGAGTTAGAGTACCTGCGCGTTTTTGTGGGAAAGATCATTGACTATCGCGATAGATACGGCACTCATCCATCTGCAGAAGCAATAATATCTATCTTGCGCACTCAGCTTGATGGCGAAGATGAAATAGTGCAGAAGCAAGTCAGAGAATATTTTGCCAAAGTTACTGCAAGAGAGCTTTCGGATATAAAATATATTAAAGAGCAGTCGCTTGATTTTTGTCGCAAGCAGAATCTAAAAGAAGCGATGCTAAAGTCGGTCGGGTTGCTGCAGACATGCTCATTTGATGAAATCTCTAAGACCATCAATGATTCTCTCAAGCTTGGATCGGATAATAACTTTGGCTATGATTATATAGCCGATTTTGAACAGAGGTTTGTCCCAAAGCACCGTCTTCCGGTCACAACCGGATGGAAAGAGATAGACTCCATTTGTGGCGGCGGTCTTGGAAAGAGCGAACTAGGGGTGGTGATCGCCCCTACCGGCGCCGGCAAGTCTTTTTGCCTTGTGCACCTTGGGACCCAAGGAATAAAGGAGGGTAAGGTAGTTGTTCACTACACCCTTGAACTTCAAGACACAATTATTGCAAACAGATACGATAGTTGTTTAACAGGATACCCTCTTTCTGATATCATTAACTTTAAAGAAGAAATATACGAAGAGATTAAAGATATCGAAGGAAAGCTTATTATCAAGGAATACCCCACCAAATCTGCAACAACTAATACTATTAAATCCCACCTTACTAAGTTGTTGAAGAGAGGCATCAAGCCGGGGATGATTATTGTTGACTATGCCGATCTTTTAAGGCCGGTAACCGTGAGGAAGGAGAAGAGAACAGAGTTGGAATCTATTTATGAAGACCTCCGCGCTATATCCACAGAGTTTGGTTGTCCCGTGTGGACCGCCTCACAGACGAATCGTTCGGGACTGAGTGCAGAAGTAATCACAATGGAACAGATATCAGAAGCGTTTAATAAATGCTTCGTCGCCGATTTTATATTTTCTGTTTCACGCACAGTTGAAGACAAACAAAATAATCAAGGGAAAATGTTTATTGCCAAAAATAGAAATGGTCCCGATGGGATGATCTATAATATATTTATGGATCCCTCCAGTGCTAAAATTAAAGTTATGCCAAACACCACTTCTACCGCAGCGATTCCGCTCAACCCCGTGGCTTTAACCGCTAGCATGCAAAAAGATCTACTGCAGAATAAATACGAGAAGTTTAGAAAAAGGAAATAAACATAATGAGAACTATAGAAAACATACGCAGATTCAGACTATCAGATACTTTTATCGAGCCCTACAAAGATGCCGAAGTGCCATGGGGGCCCTTGGGGTATGTCACATTCAAGAGAACATACTCCAGACGATTAAGTGAATTCGATCCAGACGCCACCGGCTCAGAAGAATGGTGGCACACCTGTCGCCGGGTCGTGGAAGGCATGTTTAACATGCAAAAACAGCACGTATTCCAGCTTGGCTTGGAATGGAACGACGGAAAGGCACAAAAGACCGCGAAGGAGGCCTATGAGCGCCTCTTCAATCTTAAATGGACACCCCCTGGCCGCGGCCTGTGGATGATGGGAACAAAATTCGTGGAAGAGCGCACAGCGGCCGGCCTCTTTAATTGCGCCTTTCGTTCCACCCGGGATCTCTCCACAAAGGGCGGCTATCTCTTTGCGTGGATGATGGATGCGCTCATGGTTGGCGTTGGGGTGGGTTTCGATACCGAAGGCGCCGGTACCGTCACCATCCAGGAGCCAGCATATACTAACGATACGTTGGTTATTGACGACTCTCGCGAGGGGTGGGTGGATTCAGTACACACTCTTCTTGATGGGTTCTTCTTTGGCGGA
>Ga0080013_1001492_pt2 | contig 27560 bp, 39 predicted proteins | sample ETNvirenome_6_85_FD_69236 | JGI IMG/M metagenome (GOLD analysis project Ga0080013, IMG submission 69236) | Marine viral communities from the Pacific Ocean - ETNP_6_85 (SPADES assembly) (version 2) | ecosystem: Environmental > Aquatic > Marine > Oceanic | place: Pacific Ocean | collected 2013-06-19 | reverse complement strand
CTGCGAGAAGTGGATCTTCATTGTCACGGTTCGACCCTCGGGCCATTCGTTCTGCTGCTTGGTCATCGGTGTGACTTCCTATCAACTGATGCCTCAGTATACCCACGGGGTTGCCTGCTTGTAGGCCAGCCAGGGGCCACAAATCAGGCTGGGCTATCACTCAACCGCAAAGCAGGACACAAAAAAACCGCCCCCGAAGGAGGCGGCTGTGTTGCGGGTTAGAGAGGGTTCTAGCTGGAACGCCGACCAGTGTTCGGGTTGACGTGGTAGCGCCCGGTCATAATCGGCAAGCCCTTCCAGCTAACCCCCGTTGCTGTGGTGTACGGCGTTCGCTTGGTTCCCCCTGTGTTCCACTTCGCATCGTCTTCCCAAATCTCTACGTGTCGAGCCACGCCGTCATCGTCGAGTTCCCGGTAGATGCTGACGTGATGCTCTTGGCTAAACTCAATGGAGAATTCCTCGGTAAACAACGGCGCGTCAGCCTTGTTCACAATGGCTCGAGTCTGTACGCAACCTCGACCAAGGTATTCATTTTTCAGTTCTCGGCAACCACCAATTCGGATACCAGCGTCTTGCAACGATTGTTTGAACGCCTTGGTGTTGGTCGTAACCGATGGGTGGTGGTTATACGCCCTCGTGATCTTAAGTCCTAGCGCCATGTCGGTATTCTCTATCAACTGATGAACTAATGATACAAACGGGTTACCAGACTGTCAACCATTCCGGCGGCTTAGATCAGCCACAATGTCATCCATATCCGTCTCACGCCATTCGGCCCAATCACCCCCAGCGTCCATGATCGAATCACGCCAGAGTTCCTGCGACTGGCTCAGCTTGTTCTTGCCCACCTTGAGTTCTCGGAACAGCACCCGTTCGCGCACCAGCACCAGGTCAGGGAAGCCGCTGGCTGACCGGCGTGAATCAAACGTGTGATAACACAGCCAGCCCAGCATCTTGGCAACCCGCATGACCTCAGCCTGCAACGCCTTCTCGGTCATGGGTTAATACAGCACGCCTTCTTCGACAGGCCCGAACCATTCCTCGGCCTTGCTGTCGAAGTACCCATCAGGGCTTTCGGTGAAGTTGGGAATATCACCCTGGTTGGTCGGCCCTGCCAGAAATTGCAGGATGTAGAAATACGCCCGCTGTGCATCTATGGTCGGGTCTTCTACCACGTCAAAGATCCTGCCCTGGTAATACAACTCAAACGGCCCATATTCCAGATGAACGTCCAGGGCTATCTGCGTCAGTTCATCGCCGCCGGTTAGCTTGCCATCCTCATACGTGATGCACATGGAGCCGTCGCTGTAATGGTCGCCGCATATCGTGAACATCAAATCCCTGCCAATACGCCGAGAACAAATTGCATCAGTTGTTTGTCCTGCCGAATCAGCGCATGGCCCGCCTCTGCTTGCAGTTGACCCGTACCACCTGGCCCCAGCAGGGCTTCCACTCCCATCGTTAGCACCTCGCTGGTTTCATTTCTGAATCCTGCCTGATACCCATAATCCTTGCCCATGTAGTCATGGGGCCACGGCGGGAATCCATCTCTGAACTTTTCACTAGCGTTGTATCCCGCCTTAGTTTTGAGCGAACTTTGCACGCCCTGAGGCGACGTGGTTCGCACCTTGTACAACTCTTGCGTGATGTCGTTCATCCGATCAAACACCGTGATATCCGCTGGCCCTTTGCCACGGGCAGAGAACTGGACCCTGTGGACCAGTTCGTGAAGCGATGTTTCTTTATTGTACTCGGGGGTTGACCACATTTTGCTAGGGGTCTGCTTGCCTGACGTGTTGATCCGGTCTTCAAGGGGCATGTAATTGCCACGGGGCTTCGATGTCAGCTTCACCGCTCCGCCGTTCCGCTTTTGTTGCATCAGCACCAGCCAGTCTCGCGGCAACTGATCTTGCGCCCATTCAAAAGCCTCTTTGTTCACTTTGATGGCCCTTCCCCGCACCGGCACAGTGCTGGCTTCCCGAGCAGCCCCTGTACCTCGGCCCATCTCACGGGCGCGTTGCAGCACGGTTTTTGTTGCCTGATTCGCTAGTATGCCGTGGGCGGCCTCCGCTTTACGTTTCACCTCGTTGGCCGCTTCAGATACACGCACCGCCTTGAAGTACGCCTCTCGCAATAGTTCCCTTCGCTCACGCATAGCAGCGGTCATCGGACCCCCACGGATTCTGGTGTTAAACATGACATTTACTGCATGGGCCTCTGCTCGTGCGCGGTCTGCCTGTTCTGCCTTGCGTGTGGCTTCGGTGACGGCTCGCTGGGTTCCCTTACTGAGCGCGGCGTATTCCTTCTGCCAGTCTTCTTCGAGTTCTTTGCCCAGGGCCAGCGCATCATCCAGCGTGGTCATGGACTGGTTCGCCCGTATCTCAGCGGCCCGCTCATACACGGTGGCTGTCGGCGTTGGCACCGCTTCCTCAATCACCTGCGGCGCTGGTGGCTTGGGCGGTGCGGTCACTCGGGTTCGGGCCATGTCCCTGGCAACGCGGGCGCGTTGGGCAGCGGTCAGCGGACGGGTGATAAAGGCTTCCCGTTCCATTGGCGGGGTTGTGGGCTTGCGGACCTGGCGCAACGGTAGAAACACGCGGCGGCAATTCGGATGCGCCACCTGCCAGTTGTTGGCTTCCTTCACTGCGATCTTTTGCCCGTTGATATCGTCGGATGAACTCTCACCTGGTCGAAGTCCCTGCACGTGATGGGTCAGGGCGCAACCAGGGCCATCCGAGACTTCCACCGTATCCTGCCCCCACTGGCTGTAGCGATGCAGGCTGGCCCCGTTGTTGCTGTAGGCCAACTCGGTGCGGGCAATGCACTCAGGACGGCCTCGGTACAGGCGCTCAACCATCCCCTTCAATGGCCGGAAGCCATCCTTGCGGGTTCGGGTGGACCCGTAGGCGATCTCATAATCCGAGTACCCAGCCGCCGCCCCTTTCACAATCGTGCGCTGCACGCCGCGCCTGGTGGCATCGTTGACCTGCACGACACGCTGGGCGCTCTGGTCGGTCAGGAACAGCACCGTGGGATCAGTGCCAAGGATGTCGGGTTGCTCCTTCAGGGCTTTGGCGGCTGCCACCCTGGGCGCTCCCACCAGGTCACTGGCGGCATTGATCGCGGCCACCGTCATCTCCAGCACATAGGGGCGGGATGCGGCCACTATCGCCGTGTCCTCATTCACCCCGAGTAGCTGGCTGGCCGGATCTTTATATTCCCCATCGGCATGGGCTGACAGATACCCACCGGCATCCATGTATCCCTTGGTCACCCGCTTGGCTTGGCCCACGAAGAACTTCCGCATGGCGTTGCGGAACTTGCGGCCAATGACCTGTTCGGTGCGCCGTGTCTGGGCCACGATCTGCTGGCGTTGTCGGGCTGTGAGTTCCCTAGCCTCGGTCGCCAAGAGCAGCAGCCACTTCTGCGGGGTCATCCAGTGCGCCGTTGCTCGAATAGTCATGTGCGTGATCCGCGTGATCCACCACCACGTCATACTTCTCATCGTCTTCTGGGGTCGGTGGCGGCGCATCCCCACCGATCTCAATCAGGTTCATGGGCATCAGGTAGACATCATCCCCTGGTTCCACTGGCAGGTTCAGGGCGGCCCGTGCTTCGGAACGCTTGGCTATCGAACCCTCAACCAGTTCACGCCAGCGGCGGGCCATGTCGGTTTGGTCTGCCTGGAGAACCCGAACATTTTGGTAGTCGAACACCACTGACGCTGTTGGGTCGTCATCGAAATCTGGCAGCAGTTGGCTCGATAGGTCATCCGCAATCAGCGACTGGATCGGAATCAGTCCAGACTCCCAGGCCATCTCACGGGCTTCGGCCATGTTCGCAAACGTGCTGCGATCCAGCCCAGCACCCAGCCCAGCCACAATCGCCGGAACACCCAGCGCCCCACTGACCCGTTCTTCTGGGATGCGGCGTAGTTCGCGCAGGTTCATTTCTTGTGGGCTGAAGCTGACCGTGGTCACCTTGGTGGCCCCCCGCATGATCATCAGCCGCCCTCGGTTATCACCGCCGAACTGGTCGCCCCATCGGTCACGTATCTGGTTCAGGTCTTCTTCATTGACTGCGCCCACGCCCTCACCTGGGGCCAGCACGACACCAGGGATGGCCGAGTTCCTGAGCAGCGCCGCCGTAAAGTTGGCGGCCTCATCGTCGGTGAACAGTTCTCGGAACACTGAAGCCAATGGGCTTCGGCCCATCCTCGTATCGTCGGGGCTGATGCCGTAGCGGAAATGAATCACATCCTCTACGGGTAGCTGGGTTGATGCGCCCGATCCGACGCTGTAGTCATAGTGACTGATGAAGGCGTTCTCTTCATCGGACCCGTAGCCGCGCTGGTGTTGTCGGGATGTGGTGGCCGGGGTCAGCGTGCTGCTGGGCGCCCACCAGAGTTGCACTACACTACCGTCAGCCGAACGCACCTTTATCAAAAACGCATTACCCGTGACGGTAAAATCCGTACACAACGCCATCCGTAACAACCGGCCCGAGAAGTGCGGGTTCGGGCGGTTCAGTAACACCCGCAGGGGATGGTCAGGCACCGCCACCGTTTGCTGGGTTGTCTCGTCATATCGGCGCACACTCAGGTCAGCTTCCGGGAATGTTCGCGCCATCCAGTTGACGCAACCGCCCACGATGGAGTTCTTGAGTAGCGCGGCCTCGCTGTTATAGCTGGCCTGGTAGTTCAATCGGGTCTGGGGCAGCAGCGAACCAGCCCCCTCGGTGTCGGCATTCGTGAAGAACTTCTTGAGTCCTACGGCTTCCCAGAATCCGATCAGACGGCTCCCCATCTCTGTGGTGGATGTCGCCACCGTGACACGGCCAGGGCCAGCGAATCCACGCAGTCATCGTGCGCCCCGTCAGGGGCAGCATATCGTGTGCCGGTTCTGGTGTATAGAAACTCGAACTGCTCAAGCTCACTCGTGATGGCCCCTGGTGGGAACTGGATGGCCTGTTGCTGGATCGCGACAGCCAGACCCTCGAACATCTGCTGCTTGGAACTGCTGCTGAACTTGACGCCTTCAAAGTTACGCCCCAAATACGTTACGTCACCATCACGCCACGGCTGTTGTAACGCCTCAAGCACTGGGTCACCCACACCCGTGCTATCCACCAGCGCTGATACGTTGGCGGTTTCACGGCGTACCACGTCAATGGTCTGCATCCAGGGATGCTGGAACCGGCGCAGGCGGCAGACGGTCCCGTGTTCATCGAGGCCGATGCCCACCGTCCAGTCCACACTCTTGGCTAAATCCCAGCCCCACGCTATCGGTTCCCCATCCCCATCCCAACTCGACCACGCCTGCTCGGTGTCGAGCGTACACGCCTGGATATGTTCATCACCGAACGGGTTGCCGGTGTCTACGGTTGGCATGGCCTCATAGAGTTCTTGAAACACATGGGCAGGCAGATCAGTACGGGCCTGGTTCACGTCATCCGGCTGTAGCACGCCCGCCGCCACTGCGTCATACGCCGTCAGTCGGCTGTAGCTGTAGCCCTGCTCCCCAGCCTCAGCCCGTCGGCTCAACTTGTAGAACCAGTTCCTGCGCCCCTTCACATTGCCGATGATGCGGATGGGGCCGTGCGTAGCCGTCAGGGTGGTGCGTACCGCGTGCCAGCTTGCCTCACGTACCCGGCTGGCCTCATCAATCACGGCGGCCCGTACATCTTCCCCATACAGGGCATCAGGTTTCTCGGCTGACTTGAACCAGATGGCTGAACCATTGCCCAGGGTGATCCGCATTTCGGAATCATTGGCATCCCAGAAGCTCCGGTCAATGTATCGCTTGAACCGCTCAAAGGCGATGCGGGCCTGCGAATAGATCGGGGCTATCCACCAGAACGCAAAGCCGGTGCGCCCAGTGTTCATGGCCTGCTCGGTCAGCCATGCCAGGCAGCCCACGGTCTTGCCTGACTTGGTGCTGGCCTCGATGCACACAATCCGCTCATCACTGAAGATGGCCTGCTCCTGCGCCGCATACAATTTCTCGGGCCGAACCCACGGTTTCTGCGGCGCGGTTACCTGGTCCACCTGGGTGGCCCGAACCAGCGCCGTGCGGTTCATTCGTTGTCGGACAGTTTCATGGTGGCGACCAGTTCCACCGGCCCCGAACGCGGCCCCGTGATCTGGAACCGTTCGTTGTAGGTCTCGGGGTCCAGGCACTTGAGCAGGAATATCAGCGCCGTGGTGTTTCCGCTCAGGGCTTGCGCCCGCAGCGTGGCTTCGAGCAGTTCAATGGCTTCCTCTTTCGCGCTATCGAAGTCAGCCCTGAACATCTCATCCTTCTGAAGCGTGAGATACACGTGGCCCCGACTGACCTGCGCCGCCAGCGTGGACGCCCGCATGTTGCCGCTGTTGGCATACGCCGCAAGGAACGGGCGCTTCCACTTGCCCGCTGATCGGTCATTGGCAGACCTGCCGCCTCTACGTTCAGCCATCAGGAGCCAGACTCGGATCGCCCACAAAGTCCGCATACCGCTGCCGGATCACGTCCACGTATCGCGGCTCGATCTCCATGCCGTAACAGGTGCGGCCTGTTTGCTCGGCGGCGATCAGCGTGGTGCCGGAACCAAGGAATGGATCATAGACATCGCCTTCGTGGTTGCGGATCGGCTTCGCCATGCACTCGACAGGCTTCTGGGTGCTGTGACCGCCTTCCACATTCACATCCAGCGTAATCTCCCAGATTGTGGTTTGCCGCCGATCCCCGATCCAATGTGCGGTGCTGCCGCGTTTGACGGCATACCAACATGGCTCATGCCGCCAGTGGTAATGCCCGCGCCCGATGGGAAAGTGTGGCTTGGACCAGATCACCTGGTTTCTAATTTCAAAGTCAGCGGCTTCCATATTGGTCTGCACGTCCCCCGCAAATCGACCACCGTGCCAAACGTATGCAACGACTGACGGACTAAGCCTCCACGCTTCGCCCCAATCGGCCCTATCGTCGTTTGTAACCCCCCCGAGGCGTTTACCCCCGAAGCCCGCTGCTGCTCGCCATGCCGGATCGTACTCCACGCCGTACGGCGGGTCGGTCACCATCAGGTTCGGCACCTCGCCGCCCAGCAGCGCCGCCACATCTGCCGCGCTGGTCGCGTCCCCGCACATCACCCGATGTGGCCCTAACTCGTAGACCACGCCGGTTATCGACTGCGCTTCCTCTGGCACATCCGGCACTTCATCGGGATCAATTTCACCGTCCTTCGTGCGCCCCAGCAATCCCAGCAGCGTCTCGTTGGCGGTGTCGATGCGTGCGGCCAGCGTTGCGAATGCCTCGTGGTCTTTCTGTGCCATTGCCCCGATGGGGTCATAGGTTGCCAGCACCACGTCGGCCTCGGCTTCGGTCAGGTCAGTAACCAGCACCGGCACCGTGGCTTCTCCTACCATCTCGGCCCTGGCATGGCCGTCGATTATGACCAGCCCGCCATCCTCATCCTCACGGGCTATGACCGCGCCGGCGAAGCCAACCTCATCCAGCACGGCAGCCAGCGCCCGTTGCTGGGCCTGCGGATGCCTGCGCCAGTTGGCCGGATTCGCTATCAGTTGATCAGCCGGAACCAGCCGCATCTCGGTCACGCGATCCTGTACGTTCATCGGCCCTTCTTTTTTATCTGTCGTATTTTGTCCGCTTTACGTGATTGTACCGATGCACGAGCAATGTGTCCCTCATGTTGTGATATCGCCTGTATGGGCATCCTCGTGGCCTCTACGTGGCTGGAATAAGAAAAGCCCCCCCAGTTTCCCAGGGGGGCCAAGAATGGCGGGCGGGTTACTGTCTACCTGTGGCATCCCTGTCAATCACGAGCGCCTCCAGGTCGGCCAACGGGATGGTTCGCCCGTTGCGGAATGCCTCGTCCTTCATATCCTGAAGCTGCTCACCCAGGGTCTTGATCTGTGTTTGGACCCTGCGGATAGCCGCCTCGTCTTCAGGCCGCATTTCGCGCATGACCTTACGGCCCTCGGCCCTATCCCCTACGCAGAAGCCCTCGCCGCCGATTGATACGTCATAGCGGTTTGCATACTCGCCCACGACCTGCGTATTTTCGGCAACGAACAGGCCGTAATCCTTATCGGGGCCGAGCCGCTTTTTCTTCTGCTGACGCCTCACGCGGAGGTACTCAGGATCTTTCATAAGGTGCGGCAATGGAAGCACTGCCGAACCCCTCCGCGTTCTCTTGAATATCCAGTTTGCCATTCCCAACTCCTGTTCCTATCAACTAGCCCTGCCTCATAGTGCGGGTTGGGCAGTTCCCGCAGACGCCTTGCGGCGTTTCGGCTGGCGTGGTTCCTGTTAGACCAGCCGTTCCCCATAAATCTGTATCCCACCGTGCAAAAAGACAAACTCACCAGATCCTTCGTTAATAGTGGCAATCGCACAATCGGCGTGCATAAGGCAGGGAGCATTGTCGAAGTCTACGATCTCTGCTAATTCGTCAGCCTCGCAATCGACTCGGCTTCCGCATTTCCCACATGATGCCTTGCTTGTTTGCCGTGTTCCCAACCATTGCTTCTGCCACTGTTTCCGATACGTCTCATGGCCCATGTCTGACCCCCTATCAACTAGCCCTGCCTCATCAGTGCGGGTTGGGCAGTTCCCGCAAAGCCCCGAAGGGCTTTCGGCTTACTGGTTTGCCATTAGCGGTCTTCCCATTTCTTAACTTGGGCTGTAATGGCATCATCCGTCTGTCGATTTTGGGTCTCGCACAATTTGTGCAACGTCTCGCTAACGACTTCCCGCAATTCGTCGTAATTTTCTTCTACCCGCTTGAGCCTTGCATTTTCAACTGCCATGCTTGCGATTTGATCCGCTTGCTCTTGAATCTTGCCAATCAGTGTGGCCGTCGTGGTCTCTGTCGCGGTCTGGTTTGCCATGTCTGATGTCCTATCCACTAACTGATGCCCTAACCATACTATTCTAGTTTGCACTCTGTCAACCTACCTACAGCACAAATCCGACTTTTTTAATAGGGGAACTTATCGTGCGGCTTTTACGGCCAGTGTTTGTCATGCACCATGATCGGGGCTGGCAAGCCTTCATAGCTTTGCAACGAACCCATCACGTTGAACTCGAAATAATCAACCGCGTCATCGTAGGACCAGCCGTTCGATTCCATCAGGACTTCCAGACATCGCCAGTAGCTGTAGACCAAAGCGTGACCATCGCCTGAGTCGGCATAGCCCAGGGTGGCTGCATCGTACCCGTCGATCTTAATGGCACTGATTCCGGCATCGGCCAATCGGTCATCCAGGTCATCCACGGGGCGGCTCATCGTGATAGCCCCATGCAGGGCAGAAGCGCCCGAGATCTGGGCGCATCCTCACCATCACGTCAGCCCTGCCGAAATACGGACCCGACCTATCGCCGTATCTGGATGGGGCCGCCGCACCCCAGCCCTCCCGCAGAATCACCGGCTCCATGAGATCCCAGTTCCACCACACGCCGAATGGCCCCGCGTCGATCACCGGAAGCAGCCGAAAGGGTCCGTACGATCCATCGGGCTGCTGAATCCGCATCTCCACCCACGTGCCTAACAGGGCAGGGTCTCGTGAGGCCACGCCGTAGGAATCAGGGGTCATCACCGCCCATTCGTAATACGGGGAGTCGGGCTTTCGCATCTCTGGGGTGGCACAGTTCCAGCCGAAGCTGGTCCTATGGCCGTAGTACCCCGTCCATTTCCACTGCTCATCCGACCAGTACCCGCCATCCCAGACCGATTCAGACCCGTAGGCACTGGCATGGGACCACCACCACCAGGGTTCATCATCAGCCAGCACGCTGGCACTTTGCGTCAATACGACGCCCGCGCACACCAGGCCGACAAGCAGCCGCCGTGCCAGGGCCGTAGACCAACGCTTCCTCGTCACCACAACTCCGGTTGAATGGCCTGTCCTGGTCCATCGTGTTCGGTCACGTCGCTGCGGATGTATCCACGGCCCCGGCAGGTTGGGCAAAGCTGGCCGCGTTCGATGCCAATCTGCTGCTGGTATTCCACCGCAGCAATCGCAACAGCCGCGCCGTCACTCATGGCGTCGTAAATGTAGGCCATCCGGCCTGATGGGTTCCGGCGTTGCTCGCCCATGCCCAGCGGTGGCCGGAACATTCGCCGCCGCAAATGACCTTCGGCCCGCAGTTCCTCGAACCGCGCTGATAACGCCCCGTAGGAAATCTGGTGGCCTTTCCACTGGATGGCATCAGCGGCTTCCCGCAACGTGGCCCCGTCACCCTGACCATCCCACCAGGCCAGCACCGCATAGCGCTGGGTCTGGCGGTTGGTGCTGGCATGGGCCTGCCGTGATGTCTCGGTGGTTCCCTGGCTGTAGTGGTCTGGCAGTCGCATCACAACGCCGCCTTTCGGTCGAATATCTGGGCCAAATCACCCCGCGCCTTTTTAATCGTAGACGCGCTGGCCTGCTTCGTGTTTGCCAGGGCCGCCATCTGCGCCTGGGCTTCCTTGTTGCGTTGCTCAAGCCGTCGCCGTTCACGATCAGCAATAGGCTGATCCTTGGCCGCGTCCTTACTGGCCCGCTGCAACCAGTTCATAGCAAAGCGGGGCAAGCTGGCCTTCGGCACTTTGGACTTCGGTGCGGACTCCAGATAAATTCGCATTTTCTCTAGCTCCACATCCAGATTCAGGGCAGGGAACAACCCCCGCCATTTCTTGCACTCTGCCTCGGTGATCGGGGTCAGCGCCTCATGTTCCAAGACCACATCATCATCATGCCGGTTGGCTGGCCGCTGCGTTCGTTCGTTACGTTCGTTCGTTACGTTCGTACGTTCGTACGTAGCCCCGTGACTAGGCGTTACCGGTGCGTCACCACTGACGTTACTAGGCGTTAGCGTGGCGTCAACCGCAGGGATATCAGGGTGATCGACCAGCGGAACACCCTTTTTCTTCTGTCGATAGCGCCGCTGCCGTTCGCGGTTGGCTTCTCGCTGGGCCACCAACTGCCCCTGGTGTTCACCCCAGTCATGCAACGTCAGGCGTTTGCCGTGTCGGTCCAGCAATCCAGCAGTCAGCAGGGCTTCGATCAAGTCCACCTGGACCAGCGCCGCCTGTTGGCCCACCCCTAGCGCCGTCAGAATCTCATCACTGGAATACTTGCTCAGGTCGCCATCGCCGTCGCAGTAGTCCACCGCCCAGGTCCACAGGTCCACCAGAATCCCGATGGCCTCGTGTCGCCCGATCCCCATCGCCTTGGCGAATCGGGCCACCTTGGGATGTCGGGTCAGTGAGCAATCCAATCGTATCCAGGTCACGATTCACCTCCCGCCGCCTCCCCATCATCCCCTGGGTCGTCCAGCCCTGGCAGGTCATTGATGGTGCCGCCCGCTTCCAGGTGCGACTCAATCGCTACGGCCCGCTCTGCCGCCTGGTTGCCCGCAATCGGCAACTCCTTGGCGTGACGGGTCAGCACCGTCTTACGGACCATCCTGGGCCATGCCAGCGGGTCACGCCACGGGCTATCCGGTGCGTTCTTGCCTGGTGACATCGCCTCGGCGGTATCAAGCTCAGCCCTGCTCATTACCTCGAACGTGGTCAGGCCATTGGGCGTGGTCGCGATGCTGTAAACGTGTCGCACAAGGCCATTCATGATCTGCTCAACGGCGGCAGGCGTGGCCTGGTCACCCAGTTCCTTTATCACGCTCAGCCGCACATTGTCATCAGGGCGGTGGCGCAAGGTCTGTTCCGACCCTTCAGCCCATTCCCACGGCTCACCTTCGTAGTGCAGCCTGGTCTTGATGGTCAGGCCCGATCTGCCCAACAAACTTACCCATCCTTTGTAGCCGATCACCGGCACCGCATCCACCTGCTCGGTGCCAGATTGTCGGCTCAGTTTTGAGTTCTTAAACGGCAGAATCCATAACTGACCGGCGGCCCCAATCGGCAGGCCAAGCTCAAGGCTGACCTGAACGCAGCGCCACAGCGTCAGGCGTCTACACTCCAGCACCCTGGGATTCACGGCCCCCGCTTCAATCAGTAACTGGACCGCCCGTTCCGGCGGCAAACTATCCTGGGCGACTCGGGCCAATCGGCCTTCGCGCTCACTAAACCACTTTTGTAAATCATCAACTCGTTCGGCTAGTTGCGTTGCCATTGGTAACTCCTATCAACGCTATAAATACATATGCCTATTTTACCGTGAACCGCTTATCCCCCTTCCGTTATTGGCTTAACTACCAGGCGGCGCTTGCCGGTCTTGCCCACGCGGTGCGTGGCTGCCACGGTCCCATCACGCCGGTTGATCTGCTCATAGTCATCACCCATCGCCTGCACAATCCGGGCGTCCAGCCGCTTGACGTGCTGGCTGGCTGCTTGCTCTTGCAACTTGTGCGCCCCGCGCTCATCCAGCACTGCATCCAGGTCATCACCAGCGGTCAGGATCAACCCCTGCTCGGCTGGCGCCCCCACCACGATATCGCTGCGCTGGTCGGGCAATGGCACGTCATCACCGTGGACATATTGCATGAACCACTCATCGGCCCTGGTCGCCCATTCATCGAACCACTCGGGATTCGGGCTGACCTGATACTGCCGCCAATCATTGCCCCCGATCAGGGCGCAGATCACGGCGTCCCGCGCACCAACGCATCCCAGTTGCCACCATGCCTGTTGGAGGTAATGTTCTGGAATGTTGCCCAGGGCCTCGCTACCTGATGCCCCCCATTCATCGGCCATCCATGCACTCACGTTCTTGCACTCGATCAGCGTCACGGTATAAGGGGCGGCCATGCTGCCGGCTAAATAGTCCGGCGTTGCGGCCACATGATTGATGTCGGGGTGCGGCCACGGGGTCACATAATCCTCAGCGAAGGCTGCAACCGGGCAGCCGTGAAGCTCGCCGTACCTAGCCGCAATTAGCGGTTCCAGCCGGTTCCCCCAGTAGAACAACTCGTTCGCCTCATCTTCGGTCACGGGCTGCATCTTGTCGGCCCAGACACTAAACGGGCCACCCCATGAAGCCGGGGCTACGCCCGTTAACTTTGCGATATCCGAAGCCCCGATATATAACTTCCGGGCTTCTAGCCATGCCATGCGATCCATATCAAACTCCTATCTAACGTAATTACAGTTTACAGCCTGTGGTTCCGGGCGAATATAAAGCCATTGGTGGGGCGTCTCGGAGGGCATCCACCCAAGAAATGATCCTTGGCACGTTTTGGTCGGGAGCATATATGGCCTTTGTCCCATCCACGCTATGACACCCCGCAATGGCGGCGGCCTTCAAGCGCCGCCATGAGTTGACGCGACCCATATGCACCCACTTTCCCCGCTCACGTGCCTCAGCGATGAGCGCATAACTGGCCGATGACAATTTCCATTTGGTAGTGCCGCCGACAAACCACGCATCAAAGGTGTCCCATGCTATCGGGGTGTCCTCCACGCCGTCCTGCGCGACCAGCGCAGCGCGATACCCTGCGCCGCTTATAAGCGGCAATACAGGCTCGGCTCGTTGCCACGTCTCGAATGGGTCACCGACGACATCAGGCGCCGTAGCAAACAGGCAAAACTCCTGAAAGCGGCTCTTCGTTTGAAGCCAGCGCAAATATGTTTGGGTGTCATAGCCTTCTGGGTCCGCAAAGCATCCCGTGTCTGCTGCCCACACAAAGCCCTTGAACCGCTCATTGGCCCATCCAATTCGCGGCGTTGCCATCAACCCTGTGTTCGCTCTGCCCATAAAGCGCTCGTCATGTTTACCTGACAAATAAATCACGTCGGTTCCTAACAAGCCATATCACCGTGATCGCGGCCAGTGTCATATACGCCTTGCCCACGATTTGGCCCTCGATGAATTGGAACGAACCGAAGGCTAGCCATAGAAACAATGCGGAGTCTGCCACCATACCAACCGCATTAGACGCAAGAACAGCGGGTATCCAACCGCGCTTTCTCAAGGGTGTATAGACCGCAAAATCCAAGAGTTCTGAACATGCGAACGCAACACCACTGGCAATCGCAAATGTAGGCTCTATGGCGTAGGACAGGGCCGCGCCAACAACAATGGCAACTAGCACCCATGTGCGCCCCCCAATTTCGTGTAGCCAGTCGCGCAAGCTAAACGCGATTCCCGCCGCAAACACCCCCGCCGGGGCTGTCAATCCCAATCCAATCGGCACAATGCCGAAGGTCGCCAGCGCCCAGTTCGCCCCGACCACCGTGGCTATAAACGCCCCTAACGCTATCAGTCGGTATGAAACGTGCATGCTAAGCATCCCTTTACTCCCAATTCCCTTCCGGCAACGGGTCAGCCTTCGGCGGTGCGGCCCGTTCGACCAGCGGCGGCAGGTCAGATTCCAGCCAGTACCTCGACCCATCAATCGGGTGGATTCGGGGATTGCGTAGCTTGCCCAGTCGCACCCATTTATAGACCGCCTGCCGGGTTATCCCGTGCCGGTCTGCAATCTGCGCGATGCGGAAATAAGGCGTGTCCTTCACGATGCCACCGTCCACCACGCCAGCAGCATGGCGCTGAAGACCATCACGGCTACCGTAGCCAGGGCGTCCTCGACCCACTCGGCCCGCGTTCCCCGCGCCACCAGCACACCTGGAATCCTCAGCGTGTAGATGCGCTGCGGTTGTCGCAGCGGAATCGTGGCAATGTGTTCAATCATCAGCGGGTTCATTGTGCGGTTCCTTTCGTCGGGTCATGCAATACCCATTCAACACGTCCGGCAGCCAGTCGGGTTCGCCGAAACAGCGCCAGCGCTTCCGGTGATCGCATGGCGCTCCGCACATCCTTAACCTCCACATCCAGCCCCACCACCTGACACTGGGCGGCAATCGTTTGGGCATCGCAGTGATAGTGCCGCAGCAGCCCCTTGCAACGCTCAATGATCAGCGCATGTTTCTGGTCGCGTTCCTTGCGTTCCTTGCGTTTCCGCACGGTATAGCGCAACGCCCGCATGTCAGCCTCCTCATCCTGGATATAGCGAACGCCATTGATCTCAACAAACGAATCACTGGCAAAGTACTTGTTGAACCGTTCCCCCTTAGCTCGTGGCGGCATCATCAGCCTCCGCTTGTCGCGCACGCTGGCCGCGCTTTCGGAGACGTTCAGCCGTCCCGTCCTCTCGGCAGGTGTCGCAATACTGCTGGCGGTGAGGGTTGGGCTGACGGCTCGGTTCATAGAGATCCCCACACCCATCGCAGACATACTGGGGCTGCTCGCCCAGGTGGGCATTGATCGCGTCGCGTGCCGCGATGAGATCCTCACGGGTCACACTCATTATTGAAACGTCAGTGAAGCCCGTCTTGATCATCAGCACATCAAAGTCCTTGATGGTCGCAACCTCGAATCTGTACGGTTCAGGCTCAGGCTTATGCGTGTCGGGGCTATAGGTCCAGTCACGGGAGATGTTAAGCGTTGTCACGGCTGGTTTCCCCTCGTATGGCGAACCGGCAGTGGACGCCGCTGGCGATCACCTGCTCGGCCCACTGGGTTAGCTGATCCTGTGTTGGCATCTCATCGTCGCCATACACGCCCGCGTACTGCTCCCGGAACTCCGCAAAATAGGCCCGCACGTCGCGGGGATGCCCCCAGGTGTCGCCCTCCGCAAATCCGGTGGCGGCATTGATGTGGTCGATGTCGGTCATGTCGCTCCTCCAAACTATCAACGTATCCCCATCATACTGACCTGTTGCCATTATGCAAACCCCAAAGGTCACGGCCCAACAAAAAACCGCCCCCGAAGGGGCGGCCTTGTTGGTGGCAGCTTTGCAGCTACCGCCTTAATGGGGATGGCCCGTCGTGCAAGCCCACGAACACTGGGCGGTCAGCCACGATGCGTTCCAGCGCCTGCTCAACACTAATCCCTTTACCGCATGGCAAATCAGCCGTACGGGGCCGATATGTATCCTGTTTGGACATCAGGAGCAGATGGGCGATGCGCTCAAGTTTTTTCTCGGCTCTTACGGCCCGATTTCGTTGCTCTCTGACTTCTTCGCTCTGCATATCTCTGGGGAACTTCGTCATGGGTTCGTATCCCTATCAACTGATGCCCTAATAGTACAAACGGGGTTTGCATAGTGTCAACTCTCACGGGGATCACAGCCCAACAAAAAAACCGCCCCCCGAAAGGGGCGGCTTAGTTGTCCTGCGGGTACGTTATCGGCTTAGTGCTTCGTTGGCCTCCCATGTCTCTTTGCGGTCATGTAATGCAACGGCGTCAATTGCTGTGTAGATGTTTTCACCCGTGATCTTGCAAATTGCCTCACTCCATCGCGAATCGCAGGTAGCGACGAATGTTCCGCCTGACATATAGCCGGTGTGCGTGTCGGAGGTCTTCCCATCCTCTTCAACTGGGATCACTTTGACGGTGCGAGGCAAATTGCCCGGAACCAACAGAGCGGCTGGCGCGTGGTCGGCTGGCTCAAATGGGCCATCCACATTGGTGATGGTTAACTCGCTGACGCGCTCTGAGATGCCACCGTTGGCGCACTTGCTGTAGAGGCTGTTCCTGTAGATCGAGACTGTCAAACCCATGATCAACTCCAACGAACTATCAACTGATGGCGTAATCATATAATCGGGGTTTGCATGGTGTCAACCACTATCGGGCCATAAAAAGCCAATCCCCCTGCCGGAGCAGAGGGGTCAGCCCGTTGATAGTGTGGACGCATGGCAATGCAGAACCACGAACCCATTCTAGCGCAATCAGGGGCCAGCCTTACCGCACGGGCGCGACAAACCCGAACAGCAATATCCAGCACGTGAGAATGAGCAGGACAGCCAGTCCCACCCGCTCATCGTTGGTCAGGGGGTCGCATTTTCGCACCGTCCCTGGGGCCACCCAGGTGTCCGGCCAATACAGCCTGCTGTAACAACAGCAACCAGCGGAATTGCCGCACGCTCCCAAACCAGCGGAAGCCGTCAGGCGGTACACGCCTCGTACGGCGGCTGGGGTTCGCGTTGTCGTTTCCTGTAGGTGGCATAGGTGGTCACCGCCAACACAGCAATCAGAACGAGGCTATTTCTTACCGTGATCGGCAACGCCCTGTCCCACAAGGTAAGCCGACACGATGACCATCAAATTCTGCCCGACCTGCTGGGCCTGCTCTGGTGAGATCCAAACGGCCAGCACCTGCACAACCAGACCGACAACGGCAACCCACAATTTTCTTGATTGGAGTCTCGGTGGAATGTTCACATCACGCTCCTAACGCTGCTGTGCGCCCCATAGGGGCGATTTTATCCGCTTTTGGGGTATGTGTACCCCTAAATCTTTCCAGCCCATTCTGCGTTCTCAGCGGCCAACCGTTCGCGATCCTCTGGCAGCACACCGTCACCGGCACGATTCAGCGCCCTGATGGTCGGTCTTGCCGCACTCGGCGCAGGAAATCACGCGGCCCCGGCCAGCATCCAGATAAGCGACGCCCAGCCCCCGAGATTGAGGGCGCCGATACTGATCGCCAAGCGCATCGCCCGATTTTCGGAACTGGTGATTCGTTCCCTGAGGTTACGTTCGCGAGAGTCTATCTCTGAGCGCGGCACCACTACCCGAGTGACCTCAACCTGAAACGACGCGAGCTGGTTGGTTAATTGCCTTAACTCGTCGCGTTCAGACAGCACCTGTGGCGCTATCGGGCAGTGGTCGAGGCTCACGGTTACCGTTCCTGCGTTCGCGGCAGACCGTCCGGCCATGCGGCGTCGAGGTCATCGGCGTTCGCGTGCGCCGATAGGTCGAACTCCTGCGGAATATCCCGCAGGGCTTGTTTTTCCACACTGGCGTCATCCTGTGCATCGGGGTCACCGTTCTCGACGGCTCGCATAAACGTGACGTCCAATTCGGCCAGTTGCTTATCGCGATCCACCCGAATGGCGTCCATATGGATTTCGCGAGCCTTCGGCATATCTACATCTACGGTCGCGCCATCATCGGCCCATGCGTTACGGAACAGGCGTGATGCTGGAATCTCGTTGTCCTCGACCACGCGATGCTCCACCCCGTCCGGCACGTTGCGTGCTACGCACGCAGCCAGAAGCGCGGCTTCATCGGCGTAAAAGCCTTGATCGATTGAATCATAGACCGGAACCACCACGCAGAGATTACCCGTCGTAGGGTCGGTGTAAATAATCTTCATACCTGTGTACCCCATCCTGCTACATGAAGATAGGTTCCGTCGCTTAGCGTGCCGTTGTTATCGGTGATACGCATGGCGACGGAGCCAGCGAGTTGCCCACTACCACTGGGAACGTCCACGTTGGTTGATCGCGTGTACGGCGTCTCGGTGCAGGCGGTCACTGCCCAGCTAGCGCTGGTGAAATCGTCAGCAATCGTGACCGTGAGTAGCCCGGTGCCAACGTCAGTAACTGAGGTGACGTTATACGAGGCAAGAACCGAGGCATCGTACCCCGTCTTGACCCAGAATTTCCCCACTCCCGGACTGAAGCGAATTAGGTCCGGCGCCGCGTATGTATCTTCGTTGGTTTCGGCTTCCAGCGCAGCCTGATTCGCCTGCGAAGGACCGCCGCCTGCGCCGCTCTGGATCTGGCCTGAGCCAATTTTGAGCAACTCCCCCGGCAGGTCAAAAAGCACGCTGCCAGTCGAGGCGTGCGAAGTCACTACAACACCAACCCGTTGACTCAACTGCGCTGAGCCGGTAAGTGCGGTGGCGGTCCAGCCGCCCGCAGTGGCTGACAGATATATCGGGTCACCTACTGACGAACCACTGGTGTCGAGGCTGCCCAGCGTATACCCGCGAAATGCGTAGCCCGCCGCGCCATTGGCGATGTCGGCCTGCAACACATACTCAGCCAACCGACTGTCGCCGTCGGCCTTGGTGACCTGCGGGGCGCTCGTGCTGGCGTCATACCCTGACACGTAGACCAGCGTTCCAGCCGTAAGCGTCCCCCCCGTGCTGTTGTCGACGGGTATGCCCAGCCGTATCGACTGGATATGTCCCGTGCTGGTTTGCCCCGCAATCCACGCTTCGTTGCTGACCACGCCATCCCAGATAACCTCCGTCAAAACGTCCCCCGTGGCCCTATCCAGGGTATCGGGGTCACTCCACGATTCAGTCACGGCCATGATTTATGCTCCTATATATCCTTCGCCGACGCCGGTCACGCCGATGATAAGTGGCCCCGTGGCTGGCACCTCACTGAGTAACCAGTCCGTTCGCAGGCGCGAACCACCGCCGAAGACATCCGCAGTATGACTAACCTGCTCGATGAAATACTGCTTCGCCGATGTCCCACCAAACGTCTCGGTAATCGTTACACGGTCATTGAGGTCACGCGCCAGCAGGTCAGCCGTGCTGCTGGCTGCCGATACGAAACCTGCGCGGGCCGGGGTCTTGGGATCCTTGAAGCGCAGCACCCGCAGCCTGGCACGGCTCAGGGCTTCGGCGTCGGTGTCCAGGTAGGCCGTGGCCGTGTCGCCCATATCGCGCTGGCCGAACGCATTGATGCTGTCGGTGTCGCTGGCGCTTTGCGTGCTGCCGCCGTCACGGGTCACCGAGGCCGCATTGAAGATGGTGGCGATATCGTTGGACGAATCCCATCGCATCAGGGTATTCGCAGCCCCCGTAATGGTGCTGCTGCTGGTGGTGCTGGCGTACCTGGCGTTGCGGTTCTCAAAGATAGCGACCCCCGAGCCATTGATGTAAAAGACCCCCATCTCGGCTTCGAGCAATCCATTGATCAGGTCGAGGCTGCTGCTGCTGCCATCGGCGCTGAAATCCGGGATGCTGTCGCCGGTATCCAGTGACCGCAGGCTGCCAGGCCATCCAATCTCATCCAGCACGGCCTTGATCGCGGCCCCCGTGGTGGTGCTGCCCAGGGCGCTGATCGTCGGCTGCCGTTGTGATAGCCATGAAAACAGGTCGGCACATTCCAGCGTTGTCACGGGCCGGTTGGGATCGGACTGGGAGTGGATCGACAGCAGGAACCCGTAAAAGATCCCGTAGGTGGTGCCGTCATAGGCGGCCTTAATCCGTATGGCCCGCATGGGCTTCACGTTCGGGTACAGGCTGCTGGACGTGTTCACGGGGTTGTATTTGCCCGACTGGTCCCGTAGCTGAACCGTTGCAGTACCACTGAGTAGCTGGCCCAGGTCGTCACTGCGGCCACGGGTCAGGGTGAATAGTTGGCAGTCCTCGGTGACGTCCTCAAAGCCCGCATCGGCAGGCCAGCCACTGATGACATCGGTGCCGCCCACCGTGCTGACCCCAATCCGAAAGAGTCCCTCAACCGAGCCGCCCCAAGCGACCTCTACGGTGTATTCGATCCCCATCGTTGCCATTACACCACCACCGCGTTCACGTTCAGCACGCCGTCATTCAGCCGCGTGGCGTTTCGCATGGCGTTAACCGCCAGCGTTTGCAATTGCCGCTCACTGATGACGCTGCCCTGCACGATGATGGTCTGCTGCACAGCACCGCCCGCTTGCCCGGGCCGGGTAACGCTGACCCGTTCACCTGGTGTAGCCGCAAATGACACCAACTGCGAATCAGCCCCACCGCTGCCAGGCACCGTAAATGCTCCACCCTGCTGGAACGCCATACCCTGGCCGAAGCTGAAACCCGCCAGGGTCCCCTCTGCAAATTGCATCCGTTGAGCCGCACTCAGTCCGGCGATCTGGCCCATCGCCCGCTCAAGTTCTCGCTGTGCGTTGGCCTCGCTTAGCGCTCCAAGCCCCACCTGTCGCGCCTTGCGCTGGGCCGCAATGGTCCGCGCTTCCGCAATGCTGACCGGTCCCCTCGGTGGGGCCACGCCTGCTTCTTTCGCCCGCGCAACATCAGCGCGGTGGGCAATGCTCGCGGCAGCCTCGGTTGCACGGGTGGCTTGTACCGTCGCCTGCTGTACATCCCGCTGGGTCTGGGCCGCAACCTTGGTGGCTTCAACCTGCGCTTCCTGGCTGGCAATCACCCGTTCATTCGCCCGCTTTAAGCCGTCCAGCTTCTCAATGAATCCATCCACACTCTTGCCGGATTCCTCACCCCAGGCCCGTATGGTCTCTTCCAATAACTCAAAGCCTTCCTTGGCCTGTTCGATCCCAACCCCGGCCAGTTCACGATAGGCCTGGTCCAGCACCTCGGCTTCCAGCCCGATGGATTCCAGCGCGAATTGAATATCACTGGTGGCGCGGTTGAGGCGGCGTGTGGCTTTCTCAGCCTCCGATAAGCCGCCCGCGTAGCGCCTGATACTCCGATCCGTTTTCTCGGTTGCGGTGCCAACCCCGTTTATTTCCTCATCAAGATCCCCCAGGGAATCGTTGAAATCTTCAGTGGCAATCGTGGAGTAATAGAGTTCGTTCTGGGCGTTTTTCAGTGATCGCTGAAGCGCCATTACCTCTGCGGTGGCCTCACCCACGGACAGGCCCGCCTTGACCAGCCCCACATAGAGAATCTCAAGCTGCTCGCTGACCGTTGGCATCGTCGCTTTTGCGAGCGTGTCGAAGATGCGCTCAGAGATCTCGTTTTCAACATTCAGATTCCGCAGCGCTTCTTCAGCCGCGTGAATTGCATCCACATGGGCCGTCCGTGCCGCCGCCAGTTCTTCTTCTGCGGCCCTAGCCCCCTCTGCCGCATCTTCGGCTTCCACCTGGGCGATGATGAGTTCGCGGGTGGCACCCTCCACCTCCCCCGTGGCAGTCACATTGACGTTAAAGGCTTCGGTGGCATCTGCAACCAGCCGGGCATACTCATCGGTCGCCTGGCCTGCCGATACCGTGATGCCGATGGCGTCGGTAATGCCCTGGGTCATGTCCCGAACCGTGCTGCCCAAATTGCCCATTGCATCGCTCAGCCCCACGGTGTAATCGCCCCACCAGCCGAACTTCCTCCCAATGTTGGCAATCGTCCACGCCAGCGTAGTGATGGACGCCACCACCAGTAGCACGGTTGTGGCTGCAACCAGGGCCGGGGCAGAGATGGCCCCAAACAGGCCGATCATCGCAGGAAGCGCTGCCGTTTTTATCAATATCATCGCCTGTGCCAGCGCCTGGAACCCTTTGACCACGGGCGGCAACACGATGGAGGCGATCCCCAGCACTCCTGCCAATACGCCGAACTTCGCGATGTTGTCCCGCAACTGGGGATTCATATCGGTGATGAACTCCAGCAGCCTGTTCACATGCGGCAGCAGCTTGGTCCCCAGTTCAATGCCCATGATTTTCGCCTGGCTGGTCATCTTCTCGAACTGGCGGCTGGTGCTTTTTTCCATTTCCTCAAAGGCTTTCTGAGCCGCACCCCCAGCCTCGCCCATGTTGTCCACGTTCTTGGCAAAGGCTTCAGCGTTATCGCCCGTGATTCCGAGAATGGCCTGCACGCCCTCGATACTGCCCAGCAGCTTGGTCATTTCCGATATGGAGCCGCCCGTGGCATCGGTCACAATTTTGGCGGCCCCCGCCAGTCCCAGTTGACTGACCGCCAGTTCCCCAGACTCGAACCCCTGCCGCCTGAAGATCGCGGTGAGGTCATCGCTGGGCTTGGTTAGCCCCTGGATGGCGGCCCGTAGCTGCGTGGTGGCAACCGTGGTGGGCGTTCCCTGGGCTGTGATGGTCGCCATTGCTGATGATATTTCTTCAAACGAAACGCCCGCAGCGTTGGCAAGGGGAGCCACGTTGAACAGCGCCCCCGACAGTTGGGCAAAGTCGGTCTTCCCGGCCTTAACGGTAGCGAACATAACGTCGGCAGCCTCTTGTGCGTCGATGGATTCACCACTAAAGGCGTTCATCACCGTTGTCAATCCATCCACAGCCGTCTGGGTATCGGTTACGCCCCCAATCGCGGCCTTGGATGCGATCTCCAGAAATTCAAGGGCGCTTTGACCGGCAGGAACACCGGCGCTGATCGCCTGGTACATCGCACCCGTAGCTTCTACCGCGTCAATCCCCAGCGACTTGGATAGATCCAGAACGTCCTGCTTGACGGCATCCAGGTTCTCAGACACCTCGGGCGTCAGGGTGGCAACCTCCCGCATTCCCTTGTCAAAGTCCGAGGCCATCTTGACCGATGCCCCAGCCACGCCAATGGCGGCCACGCCCACCAGGTTCAGCGCCTTGGTTGCTTTGCCCAGGGCATTGCTGGCGTTGTCTTTGGCGTTGATCAGGATCTGGAGTTCAGATTTGCCCACCGCCATCAGGGGTTATTACTCCTTGCGTCACGCTTGGCCCAGCGGTCCTCGGTCTTCTGGTGTTCGGTTTCAGCCCGCATCACCATCAGCCAGCCATCAATGACCGCCGCAGGGGTTCGGCAGAACTCCCGCCAGGACACGTTCATACGCTGACACAGCAGCAACGGCATCAGTTCCTGCGGCCATCCGGCACTCCCGAGGTAATGGCCTCGGAGCGCCCGTTCGACTTTCCCGCTTCATCCTCAGACCAGCAGTTCAGCTTGATGATTTCCCGGCCCAGCCACTTGGCGGTTCGGTCATCCAGCAGCGCCTTGTTCTGCTCGGTCAGATCCTGTTCATACGACCACGTAGCCAGCCCGTATTTGAGCAGGGTGCCAAGATCATATTCATCCAGCGGGTCATCGGATGAAGGGGCAGCCGTGGCATCCTCGGCCCGTTGCGGCAGCGCGGCCATGATCTCGGGGTCAATCCCCTCCATCACCGCAAACGACCGCCGCGTGCGGGCCAGCTGTGCTTCGTCACGTTCCGGCCACGCCAGGAGCCGAAGACCAAAGCTGGCCCCAGGCTCCCAGGGTGGTGAGACTTCAACCGGATGCTCATGATTGATCAGTGCCATTCTGTCCTCCTGAAATGGCTAAGCCGGAAAGCTGGCGAGCGCGTTCTGCACGACATATTCCACATCCTGGCCGGAGGTCGAATCGTACTGCGACACAAGATGAAGGCTGACCACGCTGTTGCCATCACGATCTGCCCCCAAATCCTGGAGTGAGTCATCCGCGTGAACGAACGAACCCTTGAGGTCAATCGTGTGGTATCGCCCGTTGTCAGGCGATGCGAACGCCGCACCCAGCAACCGCAACTGAATGAACCGCTTGCTGCCCGAAGCCTTGGCCGCGATTTCTGTCTCGTACAGGTTTGATGCCCCCGTGTCGAAGGTGGCCTGGATCACCAGGTCCGTGGTTCGCGTTTGCGCTTCCACCCCAGCCCAATCGAGCGCATCCCTGTTCTGGAGATACCATTGCGGTGCCACAAGAGGTGACTGGCTCCATGTGAAGCCGTAGACCTGACCGTTGATGTTAGTCGTACCCAGGTTCGCCCACGTGGTATCGAGGCTCATCTGCCAGCGCAGGTTCGATGCGTACTTCACGGCTGGAAGCGCGATGCCACTGGTGTAGGTTGACTGGACGCTTTTTCTGGCATCCATTGACCACGTGATCTGAGGAAGGGATTCTGTCCCTCCTGTGATTTCGAAGCTCGTGGTCACGCCGAACGGAGCCTCCATCTGTTGTTTCGCATCGCCGTCATCCACCACGAATTCTATGGTATATGGATCAACCGACGGCGCAGTCTGGGATGGCGCGAACGTCCACAGGCGGGCTTCACCTGATCCTGGAATGGATGAGGTCACCCCGCCCTTGATCCCACTGAGAAGGGGGAGAAGCACCTGGTTGAAGTCGAGGTCTGTTGAGATCTCAAGCTGCGATGCCTCACGGGTTAGCACGGGCGATGTCGCGGCCCTGGATAGGACGCCGCTCAGTTGCCCCTCGAACATCTCCTGGGTCTGCATGTGGCGATAGGTGCCACTTTTGGTCAATATGCGCCGTGTGGCGGCCACAGCCGTGCCGTCGGTCGATTCCTTGCCCACCTGAATGAGCGTAAGGGGTTGAATGCCAGCAGCCATTACTTATCTCCTGCGGCTTGTTTCTTAGCCGATTCTTTCTTGTACAGGTCGGACGCTTCCACGGCCTCCTGAATACCTAACTCTTTAACCTCTTTATCGCTGAGGTCACGCGCTGGAACGCCAGGGATGAAGTCCCCTTTGCCCATGTATTTCCAAGCCATCAAAACCTCCTTATTAGGTGATGGATACCGCCGCTTTGAGTTCAACATCTAGCAACAAGTCGAGGCCCACGAAATCAACACCAGCCCACGACAACACGCCCAGCGTGGGGTCACTGCCCCTCAGGATGCTCTGGTTCACCGAACCGCCCAGCGTCACGTCAGCGTTCTGGGCCGTGATGATGGCGTTCATGTAGCTGGATGCGATATCAGCCGCGCGGTCCTGGTCGGAGTCGTGAACAATCAACTGCATCCGAATCGTGTAGAACAGGATCCGCAGTGAGATGTCCAGTTCCTGGCTGGTCAGGGTCCAGGTGTTGAGGAAGCACGGCGTGTCGGGCAAGGCGCTGCTCATCGGCGGGGTGTATTTGTACGCCCGCTTGATGCTGCTGTTGATAGGCGCGGTGATGCTCAGGCCTTCCTGTAGGGTCACCAGGTTGGTCAGGGCCGTTCGGATATCAGCCATCAGCCGACCCACCCGCTGCCGAACCGCTCGGCCACTTTCTTCTCCAGTAGTTTCATCTGGAACGGCATCTTGATCATGATGGCTTGGTGGGCCGCCTTCATAAAGAAGCGGCCCTTGATGCCGCGCCGTGCGATGGCTCGGGCCACCACAAAGGCCAGGTTGGGATTGCCCAGCTTGCGCCGCGCCCATCCACGCAAAGCGTTCGGTGGTGGCATCCGCGCCCCTTTACGCCGTCCGAACTCCACCGGCACGGCATACGCCTTGTTCGAGAATATGCGGGCGCTCATGGGCTGGGCATCACTGTGGATGCTGCGCTTCAGTGCGCCGGTATCACGGGGCGCTCGCTGCTTGGCGGTGCGTTCCCCAACGGCCGCGATGGTCTGAAACATTTCAGCCATCGGCTCACGGTATAGCTCAGGCCGCAGTTTGCGCTTCAGGGAATCCAGCCCTGTCATGTCGATGTCGTACTTCATTAGAACAGGGATCGTTTCGCGTACACGTTCATCAGGGCGCTGACAATCTCCTGGGCCTGTCGGCTGGTTTCCAGCACCGTCTCAGCCCCCACGTTGACCGTACGGGTGGCCCGTGGTGTCTCTAGCCGTAGGATGCCGGTCAGTTGTACGCACGCCTGCTCGATGGCTGACGGCACACTGGGCCAGCCGAAGGTCGCCGTGACCTCGACCCGGTGCTGCCCCCACTGGTTCTTGCTGCTCCAGGACGGGATGAAGATTTCGGTGTACGGCCCAGGTTCCGGGCCATCGGCGGCGTTCAGGGGCCGCAGTTCATAGTCGGTTGATGCCCACGCAGACTCATCGGAAAAGCTGCCATCGTCATCGGTGTCCACCTTGATGCTGGTCAGCGTCACCAGGTCGTCGATATACAGCGCCTTGGGCTGGTTGCTCAGGTCGGTCGCCCGGTAGATGCGGGCCACGGCGCTGGCATCGGTGGTGAAGAACCGCCCGAGCTTGCGCTCCATGTACCGCGAAATCGCGGTCAGGTCGGTGAGGACTTCCGCATCCTCGCCAGTATCAGATTTGGATATAAGGCCGCGATAGGTCGCAGCCGTTGCGTATGCGTCTGTTACTGCCACTTGCTAGCTCCCGCGTAGGCGTTAGAGCCAGCAACCGACGTGCAGGGAGGACTCCTACACGCCGGTTACTGGAAAGGTTCTAATAGCAACCATCTCAGGCCGCTGCTGTAAGGGCGATATAGGTGAGGTCGTCACCCGCGTTGTCGCAGATGCGATAGACGAGAGACAAATTGCCAATCACCAGGGTGATCTCGTCCCCCGCATCAAGCTCGATGCCGGTGGTGGCGTCAGTGGTCCCGTCAGCGACGGTGACCCCGGCCCCACCGAGGTAGACGTTGCCAGCGTTCGATGCCAGCGCCTTGAACGTCACCTGCAAGCAGTCGATGTCCGGCCCCTGAAGCGCCGAGGCAGACCCTTGCAATTCGCCCGATATGACCTTGCTGTTAATAACCGCCATCGGACTATGTGAACGCTATCGCGTCGGACGCGATGACCAAACCCGTCGGCGCAAGGATGCACAGGTACACGGTCCTGGCACCGGTGTGCGTCATGGTGATTTGGCAACTGCCGCTGTCGTTCGTCTGCCAGCGAGCCGACTTGGACGCTGAAAATTGGAAGTGCAAGTTACCATCGCCACCGTCTGCCCAGCCACCAGAAAGTGCGGTTGAGGTTTGCCCCTCGCCATCACTGGCTTCGGATAGATAGGCATCGAACACGACTGGCAATGCCAGGGCCTCGGAGTATCCGAGAACCTCCACCTTGACGGTGATCGCATTGGCGCTTTCGGTCCCTATCGTGAACGTGACATCGTTCCAGGGCGGGATCGACGCACCTGCGGCCTGAGCCGCTGTGATCTGTTGTATTACGGCCATTTATTTCTTCTTTCTCGGTCGGCCCCGCTTGCGGGGTTTGGGTTCGGCCTCGGCCTCGGCCTTCGCCTCAGCTTGCCTTGGTTTCGGTTTCGATTCCTGGACACTGGCATCCAGTTGGGCAGCCACGCCAAGAGCCTGTACGTCAGCAGCCTTGAGCGTTCGACCGGCATCTGCCAGTAAACGCCCGTCCTGCTGGCCGGACTCCCCAATCAGAGAACCATCGTCAGCCACCACCACCCGTTCATCGAATGTGTAGGTGCGCTT
>Ga0080013_1001765_pt1 | contig 27571 bp, 31 predicted proteins | sample ETNvirenome_6_85_FD_69236 | JGI IMG/M metagenome (GOLD analysis project Ga0080013, IMG submission 69236) | Marine viral communities from the Pacific Ocean - ETNP_6_85 (SPADES assembly) (version 2) | ecosystem: Environmental > Aquatic > Marine > Oceanic | place: Pacific Ocean | collected 2013-06-19 | reverse complement strand
CGAGGATAGAGTGGCGTTGTTGAACCAAACTTTCCCGGCCCCAGAATCTGAATCCGCAGTATCTGAATCCCAGAGCATATCAAGCCCCGCATGGATGCCGTCGTTACCTGTCCGGTAGAATTCCACCGAAACAGGGTTGGCATCTGTCATCGTACCGCCGGTTGCTACATGAGCGACTGCTATCTTAGAGTATGTACTGGCGGATGTAACCACCCCGTCAATATTAAATATTACGAAATTAGCTGGGCTGGCAACTTCCCTGACTACAATTGTACCGCGTAATGTTGCGCTAGTGGAATCATCCCAAGTGTCGACAAATGCGTTGACATCCGCCGAGTTTACATCCACATCGTCCATATACAGAACTGTCGCCGAGGAGGGTGTCGCATGATTTAACCATACTTTACTTACCCCTTGGTCTGTGTCCGTAGTTGTGGACTCCCAGAGCATATTCAGCCCACCGAGTCCTTTAATACCGGTGCGAGAGAATCCCACTACTAGATTATCCGAGGCCGTGAACGACCCACCTGAATCAACATGGGTTACCGGGATTTGAAGCCAACTTGTGTTATCGGTAATCGCCCCAGTGATGGCTACGGTCAAAAAGTTTGACGGTGTACCATCTTCGTGGATCATTAAGTAACCACGGACAGCGCTTGATGTTTCATCATCCCACGCCGCTACCCAGTCTGATATATCAGGGCTACCGGTCTGTGAGGACAGCCCGGAGACTGCTAAATTTGTAACGGACGCGAGCGTCGCGTTGTCGAATCGTATATCCCCGGTTCCGGGGTCTGCCATTGAGGTTGATGAATCAAAATCCCATTTCGTCGCTGTGCCCAGTCCGAGGCTAAGATCTGACAGTGTTACGGTTTCCAGTGTGGTTCCGGCGGAATCCCAACGTACCATAGAGAGGGCAACTGGGTCGCCTATTTCAATGTCTGTAGATGTGGAACTCTCTGAAAACTGTATGGTTCTGTCTAATTCTTCGTCCAACTGTTGCGCCAAGCGGACGTTCTTATCAAGCCTAGCTTCGATGGTTGTTGAAGGCAGAGAGCCTCCAAGGGGCAGTGAAGAAGTCTGCGTCAGTGGGTGGGAACTCTTAATTGTGAGTGTTTCACCACTGGCGGGGGTGTAATCCACTGGGGAAGTATCAACAGTCAAAGTGCCTGTAGCCCCGTCCCCGCCCGTTAGGGTATATTGAGTACCGTCAACCCAAGTTGTTTCCACACCTGTCGTGTCATTGGATAAGATTACCTTGACGGTAGAATCCTCCCAGTATATGAAAGTGACAGCGAAACTGGCTGTTGACCCATTTCCCGCATACGCTACTTTATTAGTTGTGGCTGTTAATGTCATTTATACTAACTCCGGAAATTTCGCCCATTCTGGCGACTTCTATTATACATGATTCTGCGGTTCCATCTATTTATTTTGCTGTTTTTCCGCTTGTAATAAGGACTTTTTTATCATATCCCATGAAACTTCTAGCTTTTTTCTGTAATCGGTGTCTTCCACGCCCTCAATTTGTGTCAACCGGCCTATGAAAAGGTCATCATCGCCAAAAAGACCACTAAAAAGGAGGCGGATTGTCTTAATGAACGCTTCCCTTCTCGCTATAGCCCCTATTTCTTCACTCATCACATCTCGCAGGGCTTGTGCGGTATGTGGGTTCGCGAGAGCGGCGGATAAACCCCGACCACCGAACAAAAAAATAGATATAGCCACGAGAGTTTTCACACTAAATATCCCGCGACGGGCTGTAGCCCCTGCGGTCACGCCGGGGAGAATACTGCCGATGAAGGATTGCGTACCGCCAAGTAGGGTTCTACGAAGAACAAAAGACGACGCGGAAGGGATCTCAAAATTCTCGATGACCTTGGCTATCTCCACCAGTTCGTCGAGTTCCTTCATAGACAGACCCCCCGTCTCGTCTAGGATGGCTTTCATGGCGTTACGTTTATTCCCTAGTTTCCGGTTTAAACCCAATTCCCTTGAAAATTTCGTTACATCAAACAATTTGATGCTCTGGCCCGTATCAACTATAGACTTGTCAATAGCGTCCTGTATAATTTTCGCCCCTATTTCTTTGTACACCCGTGGGGTCACAATCTTCGCCATGTCCTTCATACTCTGGGGGCTTTCCAACTTGACCAGTAAATCCGCTACTTTATCTACGGGGGTCTTCGTCACTGGGTCAACCACGGACGCCCTCAACCCCTTCTTCGTCACCCTCTCGAAAGATTTCGCCAAGGATGTACCGAATAGGGACTGGATTGTAACAGCGAAATCCTTATCTATATTTCTAAATCGCTGTGTGATCTCCCCTGCGTTCCTGCCACGGGCGTTTTTTAATATGTCGAGGATGCCTTGAGCGCGAATTTTACCTATTTGCCTTTTTGCTAGTTTCCGTTGCGCCGGTTCTAACGACAGGAGAAACTCATCAATTTTGCTAATAATTTTATCCATCTGTTTTAGAGTCTGTGGGGTCTTCCTTACAGGTATAATATGTTTCTTGATGAATCGGGTTACTAATCTATCTGTCTCGCTCAACTTACCGGGTACTAACTTGCCCGTCTTCTTATCCAGTACCCTTGGGGTGTTCGTCGCTATCTGATGAACCGTTTGGGACGCTTGGCTTGTCAAACGCTTTGGTATGACAGTTACGTCGAAATCTTCGGCGAGTTTGAATAGCGCGTCATACTGTTTGTTAAATTTCGCCGCTGTGTGTTTAGCTAAATTCTTTGCGTCTCGAAACATCGCCAACCCAAGCTGGTCTGCTGTCCTCTGCGCTTCTACCAACCTCCCCGGCAAGGACAAAATTTCGCGCTCCAACTGGAGTTCCGCTTTAGAGGCGGATTTGACGATAGGGCCGGATATTAGTGGGAATTTCCCGAAAATGAGTACGGCTCCCCTCATTATAGGTCGAGAACCCACTGTTACCATAGGTAGGTCGATACCTCTCTCTTTCGCCCTCTTTGCTAGTGCCTGTTCCATAGGGCCGACGCCCGAAAAGAACTGAGTGCCTATTCGGGTTGCTGTGCGGAAAGCAGACAATACCCCCAGAGTGGCTATTTCTAACAGGGTTTCCCCTTCTAACACTTCCTGTAGATCATCAGGGCCAAGTAAAGGAAAATTTTCTGGGGAGAATCGGTTATCATCCCCCAATAACCCGGTGTAGTCTACAAACCTTTGGACCAGTTCCGGGGCGATGGATCCTGCTCCGGTCCCGACCACTGTCCCCACACCCGCGCCGACTGCCATACCGAACGGGCCAAAAAACAAACCTGCTCTAGCACCAGTGATGCCCCCCACAACACCGCCAGAGATAGTAGTCCCTAATCGCATGAAAGGAACAGGGTCGTCAACGTCTTCACCAAGGGCGCGGGCCAAAATTTTAGTACCTACACCCGGCCCTTCCGGGGGTTCTGGTTGCCCCTGCGTTATTTCAAACGTAATCTCTCCGTCATCATCTACAGGAGGGGGGCCAGCAAGTGCTTCAAGCTCGGCGTCAAGTGAAGTGTCTTCCACGGGTTCCGCAAGTGCTTCAAGTTCGGCGTCAAGATCCCTTGCTCCGGGTTCTCTCCCCACAAGAAAATCAATGGCCTCTCGACCCGTCTCCTTCGCTGATTCAAAACCTTCTGCGATAGCCGCGGGTGCGCTTTCAACTGTGTCTATGAACGCCTGTTTGTTCGCCGCTACTTCCGGTGAATCTTCGACGATTGTGCTTGCCTGTCCGGGGAGTGTAGCCATTTATTTTTTCTTCTTCTTCTGTTTGCGTGATTTTTTCTTCGGATTCTTGCGTTCACTAGCCTCCTCCATGAATTCTGTCAGTGAGCGCAAAGCATCCTCATAAGCGTCCCAATCATAGGACTCCATGGCTTTTGTCATTTCAGCTAAGTGGCTATCAGCAACAGCGGCAATTGATGGGTTGCCAGAAAATATTTCTTTAAAGTCAGCAACAATCTCCCCTACGTCCTCCAGTTCGCGCTTAAACTTTTCCTTTTCGGCCTGAATTGCCTCATCATAAGCCCGGTCACTTTCGCTGACATGGTTCTTAGGAACCGCCGGAGAAGGAGCCTTTCTAGGAGAAGCAACGGACTTCTTAATAGCCTGAGGCTCAATAGGAACCGCCGTGGACTGTTTAGGTTTCGGTGTGTCACCTGCCCTAACACCTAACTCTGTTTTAATAAGTTTCTGTTGGGCGTCATTGAGATCCATCATAGTTAGGGCTTCAACCAGTATAGACAACGACAACCGAGAGAAATCCCCTGTCTTAAGAGCGAGGTTTACTGCGTCCAAAGCAGGTGTGTCCACTCCGGAGTTCTTTGTTTCTTCGTTTGGCTTAACTATTTCGGGTGCCTGTGGAGTCGCTGATGATACTTCCGGTGAATCTACTGGCGGGGTTACTAGGGGCGGTGCTGTCTCTATTGTTTCGACAGGGGGTTCCTCCGGGGCAGAGGTACTTTGCCCTTGTAATAGAACTTTCAACTGTTGCTTCTCCTCCGCGCTCAGCTTTTTATGATGCCCGCCTTGTACAAAGGTTCTCGCCTCTTCGGTTGTAGTAGGGAACGGAGCGGTTTTTGTCGTTTTAATATGCCCGGCTATGACCTCCTTAAACGATCGAGGAGCCGTTCGAGATGTTTCTCTCATGGCCTCTTCTAACTCGGGGGTTATAATAGGGTCGTTCTTTTCTAGCTCCAACACTTTTCGGAAAAAAGACTTTTTACCCCCGCCGGGTTCCAGTAATCCGTTGTTCTCTTTATCCGCTAAGTGAGTTTCCATCAAGTCGGCTATCTCTATATCCCGGTCCGCCTGTCGGTCTATAACTCTGGCGATTATCATATTACCTTCGGGTGTCCTAAACAAACCGGGTAACGAGTCCTGCACAACCTTAATCAACGCCTGTGAAGATCGTCCTGTTTTCAGCCGTTCAATCATAGACAACGCCATTTGTTCGGAGGCCGATTCCATTGTATCCGCCGCCGCTGGGTCACCTATAATATCCAAATCCAAAAGAGAGGTTACCCCAAATAAATTAGCCAAACGCCCGATAGCGAGGCGGATTCCGGAACCTGAGCCAGTTTTGAAATTCCCTTCTTGTAATACAGTGATGGTTCTGGCTATTGATGCCTTTGTTCTAAAAGCGGTTTGTGCGTTTTCCCTAATCGTAGGGATGTCAGTTTTTCTTTCATTTTTAGCCTTCTCTTTAACCACCGCCGTATCCAGTGTCTCCCCCAAATTGAAGATGTCCCCGCCGCTACCAGCAAACATCTTCTTTATAAAATCTTCATGCTTTGGGTTGTTCTTAATGAGGTCTTGTGCTACGCGGAACAGATTAGCTTTCTGGTTGGCGGAACCTGCGGCTGGTTCTAACGTGCGACCAAACGACTTACTCTGCGGAACAGATATAATTTCCCCTGTTTTGTCGTCAACCACGCGAACAATCTCTTCTTGCTCCAATTCACGGATATCTTTTTCGTATTGAACCCGGACTTCGTCTTTCAAAAATAATCTTTGGAAGTATGGGTCGTTAAGAAGATCATCCGCCGCTACGAGGTTCCCTGTGTCCATGTAACTTTCTATCGTAGTCCGGGCTATCTTGTCACGGGCCTTTTCCATTTCGGCTACCTCCTGCCCCTCCCTCAATTCGCCCTTAAACAGATCCAGTGATGATTCGAGTGCGTCCAGTGCTTCTAAGTAACTCGCCGGGTTGGCTTTTACTTTCGCGCTCACATCATCAACCTTTCGATCTATTTGATTCTGGAGTTTCTTGTTTAGGTTTGTAATCGAATCTTTGCCCAGTGCTTCGGCTACTTTCCGGTTCGATTGCAATGCTTTATTATAAGTGTCCGCCGCCATCTGCGGCAATACCCCCGCGTCCAGAAGTGCTTGATGGAACTGGTCTGCGCTATCCCTCATCTCCTGACCAAACCGCTTCAGGTTGTCAGGGTCGGAAACGTCATTATTAACGCGAAATGTATTTACCCTTTTATCGGATTCTGTCAAATAATTATCCATCCCGATAGAACTCTTAATCGTCGAGTTTCGCTTCTTGATCCTCGCGTCGGCTTCCATCATCCGCTTCCGGGTTGCCGCGTCTTGTTTAAAAGCGGCGTCGGCCTCTATCATAATCCTGTCCCCAATCTCTTCAACGGCGGCCCCGCCTTGGTCGAACACACCGGTAGTGTCAAAATTATCAAATTGGCGCCTATCTGGCGCACCGGCAACCCTCTCTATATTTTGTCGCGTTATTTGTTTAGGTGGTAGTTTGAATCCCATGTCAGCCCTCTGTTTTTCTCTTTATTGTGGTCACTCTCTGTATATTTTACTTATTGTACTGGCCCCGGAAAACAACTGCCCCCCAGCGCGGAAAGCACTGCTCCTCGTCGCGTTTCTACCTTTGAGAGCAAACAGTCCTGCTTGTGATTGTTGTTGTCGTACACTATTCTGTAGAGCATTAACATTAACCGCGCCTTGGTTTCTTACTCTCAAAGCATTAAGTTCTGATTCACCGATGAAGTCGGAAGACACCGCTAGAGGTGACCCTGTCGTCGGGTCTATATTTGTTTTACCAAACAGTGATCGTCTCGAAGCGAACAAATCGCTTTGCTGTCTCCTAAAATCATCTTCGTCAATCTTCGCTTGCTGTGCGGCCCGTGTAGCTTGTTGCTGTGCCACGATAGCATTGTTGTTAGCAACCCCCGCTTGGAACCTAGCTTGGTCGGCGGCGGCCTGTCCTTGCATGACCGTACCACCAATTGATACCAATGTTCCAACCAACGCTAAATTAGCGGCTACGGCGGTTCCCCCAGACATAAGAGCGCCACCGGCGGCGGCTGTGAACGCCGCACCGAAGCAGTGGCACTTCTTACTAAACATTTCGTCTACATCGTATTCATCTAATAGCATGAGCTTTTTGTCCTTCTTTGACATACAATATGCTCTCGGTGCCGAATGATACCTCCTGCTCCAAGCATTGTCGTCTTATATTTTCGCCCCATTCCGGGTCGTAGGGCCGTTTGTAGCCCCAAGTCTCTGGCACGATGCCCACTGCGTCGATGCCTTCAAAATCTATGTCCGTGCTAAATGGCCCGAGTATCGGAGCCATTGATATGACTTTGGTTTTGGCTGGCAGTTTCTTTAAAATGTCGATTCGCCATTCATATTCACCAGACTCTATTGGTACGGTCGCGATGATGTTGTCCGTCCAAGTAAACTGCGGGCTGTACAGGTGCATACGCGCCACGCGTTTAGTTCCGACGGAGAACCGGTGCCAATGTGCTTTATTCATTATCTCGAAAACAGACTGCTGAAAAGCAAGGGTAATATCACCATGGAAAAGATCAGACCCAAAAGCTACCTCATAAGTTGATGGTTTGGGATTCATTAAAGGTTCTTCTAAAATCTCTGGGTGTTCAACCGGGTCGTAACTTCTGCCTTCTTCCATATACTCCCAGTATGATGGACAGCTATTGCAACCTTCGGAGAGCCGGTAGCAACCTGTCACAACAGGCCAGTTAAGTATTTCGCCTTGTGGAATATTCATATCGCCCAAGCCCTCTTTATGTCAGGATTTTCTAAATACACAAGACCGTCTTTGCCTTGTGCGATTGCCGTAGTTGGGTTCGCCATTATCGCGGTCGTAAGCCCTTCGGCTTCCGGGTCAACATTCTCCACGTCCATAAGTACAACATCACCCGAGTTCGCAGAGGCATAGGGAATTTCGGAATAACCCATGTCACTAAAAATCTGAACAGTAGTCTCCTCAAGTCCACCCCCCGCGAACTGCTTCAACATTTTAAAAGCACTTTTCTTATCTGTGTATTTTCCTCGAAAGTGATGTGCTGGGTCAGACCCATTCATCACCTGTATCGCATCTGCGGCGAAAAGGGTGCAGTCAGACGTACCCCACTTCATAGGAGTCGAGTCACGTTTCGCTAGAAAATCCAATAGTCTGTCAGGCCAGTCTCGGTATCTAAGCATCGTGTGTATTGTACCCGTTTGGGCGTTTATTTTAAAGCGTTTATTTTTATTTCCGGCGCGATAGCCAATAATGTAAAGGGCGCAGGATCATCACTCTCGATAAATATTCTCGGGTCAGCTAACCAGTTCCCTTCAAATTCAACTTCCAGTTCCCCCGTATACAAAGGGGCACCAGCATCCATGGGGTCTGCGACGTCTCTAAAGTCGTATTTTATAAGACTTGACGCTGTAGGCCCAACTTCTAAAGTGTGGCTATTAAGCACCACAAAAGTAATGCTGTTGATTCTTTTAGTCTTCCCAACAGAGGTGCCAGCTTTATTGCCCCCCTCTGCTAGTTTCAAAGTCTTTAATTTGTGGGTGAAACCTAACCCAATTTGTACCGTGGACGCTTCTACATCCAGCGTAATACTACCGCTAGAAACTGTTTTATCCGCCTGTACAGCGTTGTCCGCCCATACTTTAACCGATTCCCCTTCCAAATGTGTTAGCCCGCTTATGGTGCTAGTAGCAGAACTGTCATAAGTAATACATGAGTCACTGTACACGGCATCACTTGCGTCTTGACTACTCTCATAATCTCTTTCCATAAACTCAACGTACCGAACTGTCGCGGAGTCGATAGTTCGTTTGACTTGTATCCAAACCTCATCCCGCTGTTCAGAACTGTGAACCTGCCCCACGGCATTTGACCCCGGTATGACTACCACACTCTCTACTACAGTGTCCCCTGAACTAAATGACCCACCTAAAATATGTCTCGCCCATCCGACTACATCCTCTTGTCTTCGGAAAGTCATAGAAGGGATCTGCCCGTCTTCTCTGACAACCCACACTTGCGAATCGGGTTCCTCGGCATGATCCATCTCGACGATACCACTCTCAGTAATGTGCTGTGCGAGACGTGTCATGTCAAATGCTTGATAACCGTCTGTCTCAAACGTAAAGCCAAATTCCCTAATTTTTCTCTTCGCCCGTTGTACAAACAGTACAATATTATCCACGCGGACGGGCTGAGTCTGTGCCGACCCATGAGTTGTTTGTCTTCTAACGGTAATATCCGACGGTGTTATTACCGCCCCAGTGGAAGAAGGAATCCACTCTCCTCCAGTTGTGCCGATAGAGAGCGTATCTTCCCCGGCAGACATCCAGCGGATAGCATTAACATTGTCGGCAGAAATAGTAAAATCAAGAGCATCGTCATCTTGAACAGTCCCATCCCACGTCCCTGCCGTGGGGTCTGAGTCTGGTGCGTGATTTTCAAAGTCTCCTGTTTGGGAAGCCCAGAAGGTCTGGGGTTGGTCTGTATTTCCCGCCGAGTAAAGCCGTTGTTCAAAAAACGCCGCTGTCGAGGGGTATCCGCTAGTGGCTGACCATGAGCCAAGTCTCCACTTCGTCTCTGCGGTTGTAACAGTAAAAGTTCTCTCGACGTCGACGGTAACACTTGTGGTACTGGCCCGTGCGGTGATAACACCCCACCCCCAGTTGACCGTGCTGTCGTCCGTGATACGAATTGATCTACCTATGTCCGCTGTCTGGAAACCGTCTCCCCCGTTAATCCCGTTTGTAGCCGATGCCGTAACTGTTACCCCTAGCCCCGTAGCGGCGGAGGCAGTCATGGTTGTGGAAGTTGTATTCTCTGATAACCACGGGCCATCCTGCCAAGGCACTTCAACGAGGGACCAAGTAGTATGCCCCCGACGTTCTAACCGGTAAGTCGGGTACGACCCGTGGAAAAAATAAAGTATGTCAGCGGACTGCGGTCCTTCCAACTCATATAGATCCGCTTCCGCGTACGGAGTGTTTAGCTCTACGGGGGCGTCATCCAAAAGTGCTACGTTGTCGATCTGTACAGTCTTGCCCAGTTCATTGTGAAACCGGATGTAAAAATTTGCCGCAGTTGCCGTAAAGGAATAACAGTGGTAGCCCACTTCCGCTATAAAACCATCAAGTATTTGTGAGCCACCACTGGAAGTGCCTACACTAAAAAAGATGTAATCCCCCGGTGCGCCTATGACTTGAAATTGCAGGACGTGTTCTATCGCGGAGGAGTTCGTGATCTGTTGTTCCGCCTCGGCCTCTGTAGTGCCGTTCGATACTAAATTCATTCTGTCGTTCGTAGCATCGTGAGTTATCGACGAACCTGCACCGGAATTATCCGTCCAGCTTGTTATGCCGGAAGGGAACGTACCATTTGCAACCCCCGCTGTTATACTGGGGACTACAATTTGCCCTTGATCCCGGTAGAAACGGAAGTTACCCGCGCCCATTTCTATGATGTAATTTTGTGTGGTTGAGAATTCAAATTTCTTGAGGCGTGACTTAACCGTAGCCCCGGTCTTGGTAGCCGCGACGTAACGAGATCCCGCCCGTCTAGCGATTCCGCCTTCTGGGAGAGCTATAAAATTTTCTAGTGTTTCGACGCCCGATGGGTACTTATTGAAATCGACTCTAGCCGCAAGTCGGGGAGTCAATTCCCCAGTGTTCATCGAAGGTGTTATAGGATGAACTTTTGGCATTATCTAAATCCATTTCGAGAGTTCGCCCAGTTGCCTCTAGGGCGTGGTTCTGGGAATGACCCCATGGCGTCTAAGGATTTTGCATGAGCCAGATCTTTCGTGGCCCGCTTGGAGAGTTGGTCTTCGAGTACGTTTGAATTTGCTACTGTGATGGCGAGATCCCGTGCCAGTGCAGAGGATAAAGCCCTGCGAAAAGCGGCAGTCATCAGATTTGGGTCAGTTTCTTTATAAGTGTACACAATGTATACGCTAGTACAGTCTGTAGAAATTACGTTTTGCGACCCTATTTGTTCGTGTCGGTAATCAATTTCACCGACACCCCCATCATTATCATGGACGGAAATGGTGAATAACCAATCGGATGGAAGGGTGAAGGCGTTGTCGTAACCAAACGCGGGAGATGAGGCAGATTGAGCCAGTTGTACCCGTTTGGTCGCAAAATTCCACGGGAATTCCAAAAGGTGATCCCGCGTTTCTTCATATAGATCTTGGACTGCGTTGGCATTAGGAACCCCCTGTGTCAGAGATGTAATGCGTGTACCGCCAACCAGCCGCAAGGCCATGTTAGCTATATCAGTTTCACTAGGCATATATAATGTCCTTATACAACTACTGGAATCGGTCTGTCCCCACGCGAGATGGCGTGTGCTTCCGCCTTATTGTCAGTGAAGTAAACTTGTTTCCCGTCATCAAGAACCGCATAGCCCCGTTTGCCAAGATTCCATTCCACTTTACCGTTGCCTTTAATAAATTCTGGGTCTGGCTGGTGTTCTGTTTTATTATCCTCTGTAACCTTTGGCGTACCGAAGGTTAAAATCTTATTTTTGAGAGGGAAAAAGTCTACCACCCAACCTAATTTGGTATCCTCAACGTGTAAGACAATGCCTTCACACATCTCAGTAATACGTTGTGACTTGTTGTTGATTCTCAGCATCCGGATAGTATCACCCGCCATAAGGTTACCGCCAATGGAGTTGAAGAATCCTTCTTCAAAACAGACTTTTATATCATGCTGGTCACATATGTAATTCCACACTTTGCCAAAATTGCCGTCTTCCGGTTTATTCAGCTTATTTGCCTTCGCTTTCATAGCTTCTCCTGTAGGTAAAAAAGTAAGGGGGCCGAAGCCCCCATACCGTTAATCTGAATCCGCATAAGAGGCGTTCAGAACATTATCAGATATATCGACCACGCCAGCAGATGTGACAGCATTAACTATATGCAAGCCCATCCCGGCTATTGTACCGGTGCGGACAGCAGTTGTCCAATCAACGGTATAAATTAAGTCGCCAACCTGAAAGATCTGGTCGTCATCAGAGTTATTAAAATACCCAGCCGCGTCCACTGCTGTGGATGCTTCCAGAGTATCATAACGCCAATGATTAAAGCCATTATACGAACCCATGTTAGTTAGATCTGCCGCTATAAACGCCATTTCGTCTCCTAGCTAGGGGTCAAAGAAAAATCGAGGGGCCGAAGCCCCCCAATCAAGTTACGCAGTTGGGATTGCGGCGGTGTCATTGAGGTTACCTTCAATAACTCCAGCGTCGTCTATCAATACCGCGTTGCCGGACATTGCGTGATTCACAAAGTGAGCCGCGCGGTCGCCGTGCCAAGTAATATCCGCCCCTACGGAAGTTTCCCCGCCCATTGTACCGGCGAGATTAGCAGGGGTTTTGCCAGCGGCGTAGCCGATAGCGTTTTTGTTCCAAATGAAAACTTTGGAAGTTGCTGTTCCAACATTCGGAACACCAGAATGTACAGTCCAGAGAACCTGTCCCCAGCGTTTGTACATACCAACAGCCGCGCCAACATTATACGGAAGTCCGTCTGCGCCGACATAGTCGGAGCTTGCGAATTCGCTAATGGTTGAAGCAACAGCCCAGAGGTGTGGTGACATTACGCCATACATTGCTCCGGGTTCGTAAGCGTCATTGGCTATCATGGCTTCCACCATGTCCAATAGACCGTTACGGCACTGGTTAGAAGTGGTTACCGTAATAGTAACAGTTGATTGGGTAGTGGTGTCCAGTTCGGTGAGAATCTGGCTATCCACCTTTCTGCCGAGAGCCATTGCACCGCCACGGGCCAAAGCGGCTCGTTCGTCGATGTTGATTTTAGCTTCGTCGAGTTTGTCAACCCAGTCACCGGCGTAGAAGTCGGCGAGAGTCGTTGAAACGGCAGTATGAGTCTGGTTCATAGGCGTGATGGTGCCGTGACGCGCTTTAGTCGTCGCGGTGCCTGTTCCGATTTTCTGGAACGTCGCCACAGAGCCAACAACGTCAGACTTAAACCGAACGGAAGGTTTCAATACAGAACCCTGTCGTTGGAATACGTCGTGAACGTCACGCTCATACTGCGTAATAAACGCATTGTTAATAGATGTAGACATTTAAGCCTCCAAGAATTTGTAAAACATTAATAAAATCCTGCTACAATTCCTTCGGAAGCCAAAAAAGTTTTAGCATCGGGAAGCTCGTTAGAGGGCCGTGCCTACAACTAGAATGGGGCGTTGGTCATGTATACTGCTATTGAGGGGGCCGTTGCCGGGAAGCCCTCTTATCTCGACTATACAAAACATAGCCAAAACTGTCAACTACATATTACGGGTCTTAGACCCAACCAGTGGGTCGTCTCCGTAGATCTTGCCGAGCATTTCTCTTTCACGTTCATCCCACTTACGGGCTTCCGCGTTATTGCCCTTGGCATGGGCTTCCATACGCTTGTCCCGATAATCGTTGGCCTTCTCCATAAGACCTTCTTTCTCTTCGGAAGTAGCGATAGCCCCGATAGAACCTTCCCCCATTTCTCTGCCCAAACGGGCGAACATTCTAACCATCATAGGATTATCGAGAATAAACCTCCCGCTCTTGTCTTCCATGAACCGAGCGTCCTCAAATTCGTCCCCGAATAACTTTTCACTGGCGCGGGTCGCAAAGATCAAATTCTTCTCATACTCGTCGCCCCAGTCTCGTTTCAACTGAGCTTGGGCTTCCTCAGTGACAACACGATCCGCCTCGACCTGTTGTTCCATGATCTTTTGGACTTCTCCCCTAAATTCTCCTACAAGTGTGTCGGCTGTTTCTTTGGGGATGTTGTGGTCGAGAAAAATATTCGCCCAGTGGTCCTCGGCATCCATCATCTCTTCCGTACGTTCAACACCTTCTGGTAGAGGGAAATCATACCCATCAACGTCTTTCGGCACTCCAATAGAATCCCGATAGTCGCTCATCTCCTCATCACTGGCGTCGCCTTCCGGCTTCTGCACCGCTTTGGACAGTTTCTTCCGTGCGTCCAAATTGGCTTGCACCAACGAATCGAGATCCGTAAAGCGTTCAGCATGGCGCTGTAGCCCATCGTCCTTAATCATACCGCGCCAGTTTGTGGTATCCTGCTCTTCTATATCTTCAGAAGACTCCTCCTCCTCATACTGTTCTGTTTCTTCATCAGTCTCTTCGACCGCTTCTTCTTCTTCTTCGCTCATCTACTTTCGCCTCGATTTTGTTGTTGAAGGTGGGGGTGGAGGTGGCTCGACTGTTGCCGTCTTATGAATCATAAGTGCCAGCTTCCGTTCCCCCGTTGAGATTAAAGTGGCGTTCTCATCAACGCCGTATTTATTGTACTTGACAGGGTCATTCAACATATAACCCATACCAAGGATTTCTTTGAATACGCGTATACCCTGTTCGGTGCTAAAGAATAACTGTGAGAAGTCCTTGTACCTCGATATGTTGTCAGGGTACTGGGACTGTCTCTCCAGTAATTCAAAATCATCCGGTATAACCAACTTCGCCTTGGTTTTCCTTTTAGTTGCCATTTAGACCTCTCGGGATCGTTTTCTTTTTCGTTTACCCACTTTGAGTTTTTTGGCGCTATCTTTCGCAAGTCCTCTAAGTGCTTTGGCGCTACCTTTCGCAAGTCCTCTAGTCGCCGCTCCGGGTACTAATGACTTTATTGCCTCTTTTAACGTTTCTTTGTCAACCTTCGTCTTTTTCTTCTTCGCTTTCTTTGTTATATTTTTAATCATGGAGGCTTTGTCTTGCGTCTTTTTCTTCTTCTTTGCTTTAGAGGATTTAAAATCGTATGTAGGCCCTGTTAATCCGATAGGGGATTCAAAGCCCTCGGCGGCATAGTCAATTTCTGACGCGGCACCCCTTATACCCAATCCTCTCTCTATCCTCCTTATATTTTTAATCTTCTTCGCTCTCTCTGTTGCATTTTTAATCATGGAGGCTTTGTCTTGCGTCTTTTTCTTCTTTTTTGTTGCCATTACGCTGGTACTCCCTGTTGTGGTTGACCGTCTCCGGCTTTATCGGGGTCTTGTATCATCCCTGCGTTCTTCATTGTTGTCAGCTATTTCCTTTTCCGTTTAGCTTTCTCCTTGACAAACTTAGAGGCTTGTTTTGCGCCTTCAATCTTACCCAGCTTCCGAATGTTAGCTCTCAGACTCTTTCTCTCTAAAGACTCGGCTCTCCGAGAATTTTTCCCCGGCGGACGAATCCCCTCAACTTGGTCTTCCACGGAGCGCCGGATTTCTTTTTTGGCGTCCTTCCGGGCTTTCTTCTCGGACTCCGGTATTTTATTCTTCTTTGGGGACTTGAACCCACCTTTCTTAACTTTCCGCCTAAGAAGTTTTTTAAGGAGCGTGGCCCCTAAACGAACCGCTACCAGTGGTGTTATCGGACCCGCCATTACGCTGGAACCTCCTCTTGTTGTTTATCGGGGTCTTGTATCATCCCTGCGTTCTTCATTGCTTTGGAACCCTTCTCAGCCGCGCCAGCCATTTGTTCCATAGCTTGCATCTGCATCTGTTGTTGACGCATGGCGTTCTCGGCCTGAACTTTCTGCTGGATTTCGTCGCTGGTATTCAAGATATCATGTGGCAGGGCCGCCGCGTCAGCTTTAAACCGAGCCAATGCTTCGATGTTCACCATATGTTTTGCTTCCGGTGCTATCTGTGCCATCTGTAATACTTCCGCGGCCCATTGGCCCGCGGCGGCAGATTGGACCTGCTTTTTAATTTTGTTCACTGGTAAGTCAAATTCAAACTTGATATTTTGCCCAGCGAGAGCTTCGGGCACTTCCCCAAACGCATCTTCCCTGAACATAACTTTGAACGATCTTTCGGCGAGTGGAAGGTTGTAATCTGTTTCAAACCGCCCGAAAACTGGCCCAACTTCACGCAGAAACTCTTCTTTCCGCTGGTTTATCTCTGTAGCCGTCATTTGAGGCCCACCTTGCGGTAAGTTCAAAATGTTACGGAAAAATGCCGCCGCGACTTGATTTCTGATGTCTGTTTGCATATCCCTAGTGACCGGGAGATTTGCACCTGAAATCATAGGGAAAAAAGGATTTCCCCCAACTTGTGAGGCCGTTTCAACGTCGTAATAGCTCATCCCACCGGGGAAAGTATTGACTTCTTGAAAAGCGCCATCGTTTGGTGCCATAATTGGTGGATCTGCCAGCCTTTGCCCTGCAACCAATATAGTTTCCCCCATAGATTGCAAAGTATTACTGTCCGGCAGGGCAATCATACCCGGGGATCGACCGTATTCTTCTCCCGAGGATGTGTCCCAACGCGGTATTACAAAAGGGAACTCGTGGTAACCTTTCTCCCGCACAATATGTTTTGCCGCAGTTTCCATCCAGAGTTCTTCGTAAGGAAAATTCTTGGACATCACCGGGCTTTCTATCTTCACCCCTTTACGCTTGGCTACAACATAGAGAAAATCAATTTTCTTGTCTTTCCCCCTACCTTCTTCGATCATCTCCCGCGTTTCTTTAGAGAGATTCTCTTTACCAAACATCATTTCAGCTTGCCAGAGGAACATCTTCTTAGTCCGGTATATCCCCACCGGATTACCTTCGTCATCAAATAGGGGATAGCCGTCCTTGAGATGTACGCTCTGATACAGGAGGTGATTCTGTGCTTGCCCCATTCCGACAAAAAGAATACCCGTCCCTAGTACCACGAGATCGAGGTCGACCTCTCCGGTCGCTTGCCGATATCTGGCCTTGGGGTTTCGTATAGCTTGGTTAAGATTCTCGGTAGTCCGACCTGTCCAATCTTGGACTTCTCCAATCTGGTTCAGGCTATCGTCTTCCGCCTTAATCTCAACTACGTCCTGCCCCTCGGGGCGAATCATCGCCCCAACAGTATTTGCCAAACTCCTCGCCGCTTGCATTGGGGTGCCATCGTATACATCTTCTACACGTTGGTCACCGTCAATAGTTGTCGAAGTGAATCCTTGTCTCCTCGGCAACAGTACTCTCGTCAGATCATCCCAATGTTGTTCAAACTGGGAACGGCGATTCGCGGCATCCTTCTGTCGTTTGATATGATCCTTGACTTTATCTTCGTCTGACTTGCGTTCCATAAGCTAACCTAACTTAGTTTCGTCTCCAGAAGCTCCTGCTCTGGCAACTACGCCAAGGCCACTGCCTTTTCGACCAGTAGATAATGTTCCGCGTCGCCCTGCGCGTCGGCCCTCAACTAACTTGCTCGCCTGTAGTTTGTCATCCTTCTTCCCTTCCGGCTCTGGTGGCTCTGGGGGTGGCGGTGGCGGTGGCGGTGGTGGTGGCGGTGGAGGCGGTGATGGCGACCCTCCGCCCGGTATAATACATTTAATGGTCATGTTGTTATCCTAGTTTGTCGCCGTCAGCACTGGGTCGGTCGAGTTCTCCCCCAACTGCCTTACTGCCACGGCCTGTTAGTAATGATGCTTGTCGTCCTCGGCGTCTTGCTTCACTCGCCGCTAACGCTTTTTTTGATGCCTCAACCGCTGGGTCTGTTCTCTCCGGCGGTGGCGGCGGTGGTGGGGGTGGCGGTGGGGGCGACGGCGCACCTCCAAATCCGGGGAATAAACTCATTATCTAATCCTCTTATAAAGTTGATATGGGGTCACTGCCCACGAATTTAAGCCTAAAATGGCTTTGACTAATCCGACACAATTTGCTACGAAGATGTTACCACGAAATAAATTGAAGTTAAACTGTTTATTTATCTCTTGCTTCCTCTCGACCGTTATGTATCCCTGCTCGTGATACCACGATTTTAGGTCAAAATCACCTGCTTCTCCGGGGATCATCCTAACAATAGGCACACCAACGGCGTAATCTATCTCGACCCAGTTGCCTCTGTCCTCCACGGCGATAACGACGTGTTTGAAATCCTCGTGCAACATCCAGCCGAGGGGATGGTTCCCGTATGATCTAAAACTTACTATTGTTCTCATGCACCCGCCTGTGGTCGTTTGACAGTTCCGCCCGGTGATGGGTTCGGCTTCTTAACTATGTTAGGTCTTTCCTTCTTCTCTTTCTTTGACATTTGCTACCCTAGTTTGTTTTTGGTTTTGCTCGTACTTTCCTTATCATCCAGTACCGACTTCGCTCTCGCGGCTTTTCCTCCAGAGTTTGCTCTGGTTCGTTTAACCAGCCCGGTGCCGGTCGGCTTGTTAAATCTCTTGTTGGGTTTTGACTTGGCTTTGGAGTTATCCTTGAGCGGGTCTTTTCTGGTTTTAGCTTTCCCTGACGCCGCTTCTTGACGTGCCTTCGCGACCCGGCTAATCCCTGTTGCGTTTAAATCATTAATAAGCCCCGTGCCAGATTTGATAGGATCGCTCGGTCGAGCTTTAAATAACTTCTTCTCTGATTCGCTTAACGGTTTACCGCCGACGGTAAAACCGCCTCCCTTAGCTCCCGGCATCTATCTTCTCCAGTTGTGTGGATTGTATTTATGATTCTGTTCGTTAGGGAGACGCACTTTCTTAGCTTTCTTACTCATCTGCCTCTCCTAACTCGTCTGGAACCCCGACGAGATCTGCGGTTACTGGTACTTTGCTTAACGCCTGATGTGGAATTTCTAAGAGTACCGTGCTTACTGTCAGAGGGGGCGTCCGGCGAAGTTGCGACCGGTCGGTTAAAGGTTTCAAAGCCTCTGTTTTCGTTTTGCGCTTGGTTAGCACGTTCCTGCAATCGTGTTAATTCTTGTGCTTCTCTAAATGCAACGTCCTCTGCTCGACGTTTATCACGGACATCAATGCGCTCCGCTCGTTGAACCTGTCTCAAATCAAATTGTTCATTCCGTTTGTTTAAAGCGGCAGTATTAGCGGCTAGATCAGGATTCGAGGCTGTTGGTAGTTGACCGAATCCGGGGAATATACTCATGCTACCTCCTCCAGTTGTGTGGATTGTATTTATGATTCTGTTCGTTATCCTAGTTTATTTTGATTCTTATTTTTACCTTTTTGACCGTCGTACAGAACTGACCCCTTACGGGTAGAAGGTAACTTAGCTCTAGCCCGTTGGCGTTTGACCATGGGGGTATAATTTTGTGGGCGCCTCGACCGCTTTCTAAAATTGGTCGCCGAGGTCTTTTTAACTTTTTTGCCTTCGGTGGAGGTTTTAGATTGCTTATCCCCCCGGGGAGCTATATCTTTCAACTCCGCGGCAAATACGCCTGAATTTTGTGGACTCAACCCTGTCGCCCATGCGTTCCCCGCTTGGATAGTAGCTCTATACCCCTCGGGGCTAAATTTTTTCTTTATTCTACTCGCGTTTTGTTTGATAAACATAGCCGCCACAGCCTGACCAAGTCTTGAACTCATATTAACTACCTTCTCCAGTTGTGTGGATTGTATTTATGATTCTGTTCGTTAGGGAGACGCACTTTCTTAGTGTGGATCGTTCGCTCCTGCGCCGTTTGACGCCCTATAATATAAGCTCGAAGTGTCTCTTTTGTCCAGCCATTTTTAATCTCATCGTCTGTGAGAATCAGGTCAGTATCAGCCATCAGACAGAGGGGAAACCAAATCCAAACCGATCCGGAAACAGCGGGTCTTTAAAATTTCTCTCCTTCATATTGCCTAATCCGGGCGAACGTTTCTCCGCCGCTTCTAAAGCCTCTTCTTCACTGGCAAACTTCTGCGCTTTTATGCCTGTCTCCGGATCTACACCCTTATTTTTCTTGAATATCTCTACGGCTTCGTCAGGAGTATGTTCTACACCCCCGAAGATGGTCGGGTAGTTGTAACACTCGGCATTACCTTTCCCAAAACAAAAAGTAGTCGAGCGTTCAGAGGAAACAGATGGCCTACCTTCCTCGTCTAGTTCATTCTCATATATGTCTCTACCTTCCGATGTCTTGCCGACAATACGGTATGTCAATGCCGGGAATTTGTTTCGCTTTCGTTTCTTATTCGCCATTACTTATTTCCTCCATTTCCTGTTCGGATTATATCGGGAATTGGTGCGTGACGGCATTTTTCCAGCAAACCCGCCCGTTCTCTTGCCTTCCAATAAGGCGTAGACGCATGAATCCCCTTTGCCGGGGCTTCGCCCAAGACGTTTTTTAAGATCCCCGAAACCATCTTTGCACTCTGTTGATTTACCTTCAACTTGTATCCCTCCCCCAACCAACTGCCACCGTGGGGCGCAAAGGTCTACCTTCAACTCCCTGTCAGGTGGTAAGGCTATACGCTCGTCGTTATCCGGATTGAGAGCTTCTCTCATCCTCCACCACATCTCGCTCCGCTTATTGAAAAAACCAAGGGAGCCAGACATTTCACGTTGATGACTTTTGTTCCTGCCATCGACCTTAACGACATTCATGCCGTTGGTCACCAAGTGATCGAGTATAGAAGCGCCCGCACCTCCAATGATGTCCAGCATGATCGGTGCCCCGTTGCGCTGATATGTAGTACATATCGCCGCGCCTGTTGGGCCATCTGGGGTGTTTTTACCTCTATGCACAATCTGTTCGCCAAACCAGTTGCCGTACCTCGGTGTTATGACAAAGTCATCTTTGCCACCCCGTGCCGGATCGACCCCGAGGGCATCCATCTTGGAGCCTTGCGGTTTGTCAACTGTCCATCTCTCCTGTGCCATCTCTACCCATAGGGTAGGTATTACTTGCCACGGGTCATCTTCCACTCCTGCGAGGAAGTCGCCCATCAACATCTGTGATCTTAACGGCTCCGGTAATGCTTGGAGCGCGGCTTTGTAACCCGATTTAACTAAAAACGGGTTATCATCTATGGAAGACGGTATAAAAGTACGGGATCGTGGTACGACCCAATCCTCGTCTTGCCAAATGGGGTCGCCTGATTCGACTTCGATGTCGTTCCCCTCAGAATCGGAAATAAACCAGCGTAATTCTCCCGGGCGAGCCGGGTTTGGATGCTCTTTGTCAAGCCACGGTGCCCAGTAGTCAACCACCCACTGACCCTCCGAACTGGTGGGAGGGTTAGTCGCACAGACAATTCTACATCTTTGGTTAGGATCAGTCGAACGGTTCCATGTGGTAACATATCGAAACTGGCTCTCTAAGAATTGTGTAAGCTCGTCAAAGCAGATGAGATCTCTTGGATCTCCTTGGTACGCCACTTCATCCCCGGCGTACTGCATACCACCGAGTCTAATGCCCCGGTTTTTACCTAAATCGAATCTGTGTAATTGTCCGTTAAAACCCTGCCGGGTTTTTCTAAGCCGGATGATCTCCTCTTCCATTGGGCCGAGTTGCTTGACCTCCCTTCGGTAAATGACGGACTTCGTGTGCGCTGTTAATGCCAGTCCTATCATCAAGCTAGATTTGCCACCGCCAGCCGCACCCCCGTATAACAATATATCCGCAGGGGAATCATACGCCTGTTGTTGCGGTGTAATCTGCTCTGGGTTGTCAGGGTTGATAAGAGGTCGCCACGGTACATCTGTAGCATCCTCCAACAACATCTTGTCAATCTCCTGCTTATCAGCAGGAGATAAAGCATTATACTTCTCTAACAGAGAAGTGTAATCTTCGCTCACGCCTTTTCACCTCTGTCAGTTAGTGTTCTTTTTGACTGCTTCCTTCTCTTCTCTGGCTTCTATCTTCATAGTCCGGTGACTTCCCATCAACAAAACACCCTGCGACTGCGTTGGTCTGCTCCGCATTGAAAACCATCGCGGCTGTCAGACATTCATCAATGGTGCCGTCGTATATTTTCCTCTCGCCATGCAAGTCACTCAATTGAAGAACCCACATGATAACTAAAATCTTCATTCGCCTCTGGCCTTTTTACGCTGTCGCTTCGGTTTCGCCAGTTGCTTTTTTAATTTTTTCACCGTTTCTTCCGGCAAGGAATCTGGATTAACGCCATATTGACGCATGAAATGTTCTTTCCATGTGGTTGGGTGATTTGCTGACTTCAACATTTCACCGCTTGGCAACGCACTTCCCCAATGGTATCGGTTGTTGTCATATGGATCACGGACTGGCCTCATTCCAGCTTCCCACGCCTTACGGTAATCATAATTCGGCCCCAGCCTTGGATCGTCAGACATTGGCCTCAAGTCAGGCGGTTCACCATATTGTTGCTCAAATTCTTTATACCAATCCGTTGCTTGTATGCCAGACATAAACTCTCGCTCTTTTGTCTCTGCCATGTCGCTGTTTGGCCTCGTCCGCTTCCGCTTCGTCTTTTTCTCACTCTTCTTCTTAGTCATCGTCTGGCCTTTTTACGCTGTTGCTTCTGTTTCGCCAGTTGCTTTTTTCTTTCTTCCGGGGTCTGCTTCGTCGCTAGGTTTGCGGCTGTCCCTATACCCGCCCCTGTAGCGGCGGCTTTAGCCGCGTGTCCAAAAGTCAGATATTCTTCGTTTTTAGCTCCCGCTTTCTTCATCGCTTTTGTCATTCGGGAAACCTCTTGGGAAACCTCTGCCTTCTCCAATTTTGTCCATTTCTTCTTCTTCTTTATCCGCGTCTTCCGCTCTTTTTCCTCTCGGTCTTTCGTTGCCAATCTCTTCTTTATTCGCGTCTTCCGCTCTTTTTCCTCTCGGTCTTTCGTTGCCAATCTCTTCTTTATCCGCATCTGCCGCTCTTTTTCCTCTCGGCTTTTCTCTTCCCTTCTCTTCTTTATCCGCGTCTTCCGCTCTTGTTCCAATCTCGTCTTTACCCTTTCATTCGTTTTTTCCTGCTCTTTTCGTCTTTTCTCTCCCGCTCTCTTCTTTGCTCTGGCTACTCCTTCGGAGGTCTTCTTGAGATTTGTTTTAATCAGTCCTGCGCCACTTCTCCCTCCGGCACCGCCTCCACCTGCTCCGTGAATTGGATTAATAGGAAAATCTCCCCCACCTCTATTCGGATTCTTTTTAACTGTCATTATTGTACACTGTAGGACGCGCCGTTTTTCCTCATTGGCACTGCTTCCTCTCCATTAGATTTAGCTTCTTTTTTAAATGCTTTCTGTAGTACAGCAAGCATCCGTTGTTCCTTATCTGTATCCGTAAGATTCACTAGACTCTTACCATTGGCTCCAGTGAGTTCCAGTCGGTCAGCCTCGCGGTAACCGGCTTGTGATTTGAGCCAGAATATTTGAGCCGTAACATTTCCTTCCATTGCTTTCGAGAACAGCGCGCCAGCGACTCGTGCGTTCGCTCGAGTTTTACCGTAGTCCAATTCACGTCGGTAATACTTTCGCAACGTGTTATCATTCGTACCTAATATTTGTGCTTGCTCTTTGTGCTTCACCCCATTGGCAGACATCATCACAACCATTTCGCGATTCTCGTCGGTTGGGACATGGCTATTCTTATTCGCCGCACCTTTTGGTCGCCCACGTTTTCGGCGTTCCGGTGTGGGTTGCTCGCTCTCCTGTGGGAGATCTGTGAATATATTATTATCGGTCATTTTTGTTTCTTAGTAGATGGCCTTTTACGTTTCCCCTTGGGCTTGATGGGGGTGACAGTTATTTTCTCCGGCTGACCTTTCTTCCAATTGAAGCGTATACCGTCATCTTCCGGGGGCGCGCTTTTCGACCGAGGCTTTCCCTCCCGCGAGAGCGCGGGTTCTAGGCGCAGAGCATCCCGTCGTCTTGTCTCTCGCAAATCCTCCTCTATATCTTCCCGCACTTTTTTATTTTTTGCCTTATCATCTCTTTTCGTCTGGCGGAAAAACTTCGCTCTATTTGCTTCCATCACCATTGCCTTAGCTTCCATTGGTGACGCACCATCGCGGATAGCTTTAGTGTATATTTTGTCGTCCTCCATTTTCTGAACTGACAGGCTTGAGATTTTAGACGGCCTCTTCCGCTTCGCCTCCCCTTTCTTCTTTTTCTCACTCTTCTTCTTAGTCATCGTCGACATACCCCGAAAATTAGTTTACACCCACCGCTCAAACTTCTGCGGATCTGGCCCAAGGATACCATACCTTTTATAATATTCAATCATAATAGCGCCAAAACGGACTCGTTCTGGTTGGAACTTCAACAGCCACGAACCCTCTGGAACCGTAACTTCGATGCCACGTCCTTCTGCCAATCCGAGCAGGTACTCCACGCATGGGCGTTGGTATACCCACTCGTCGTTGCCGTGCATATCAATACCATACACCGCGATATGTGTCGGGTTTAGGCTGATGGCGTGTGACAACATATAAGTAACCGACGATATAAAATAATCTCGAGTCGCCGAGATCACTTTCTTGAACGGATAAGAAACTACGCCGGGAAAATATGTGTCGTGCATATACAGTGTTTTATTTTTGTCTTCCGCCACTTGTTTTAAAATTTTGAAATAATTTTGAGGCCGGTGGGCTTGTGTCAATATTTTTTCACCATCCCACTCTTCTGTTAGAACGACAGAATTGGAAAGCTGTAATACATTCTGTTCGTGCATCTCATATAGCCGGTCGTACTTCTCCCACTTATCATCCCACGGTAAGCCGAATTTTTCCCACGAAGGGTCGTCGAGTGGAGCTTCTACATTAGTAGGGCCAAAACCCATAACGCAGATCTTATGTTCTTTCATGCCTTTTCTCCTATTTTTGTTTTGTTATGTATTGGGTTGAGGGACTTCGCTGTAGTAGAACGTATCTATGCCCCACTTTTTTCCGACCCTCCGTGGACGTTATCGCAGTGCGTAAGTGGTCAGGATTCACACATGATGTCAGTCCACAAGTACGTTGGACGACATATCCTTCGGGTATGGGGCCGTTAAATCTTTCGTATGAAAACCGGGACACGTCGAAGCGTTTCCCTTGTATCAAGAACTTTCCACCTTTACCTTTTTCGATGTATCCTTGCCACACCCAACAGCCGTTGTCGTGGACATCATACCGATCATCAAACCGTTGCTCCGGAGTCATGTGACTTAGTTCCGTATGATCCCTCCACAGTTTTTTCATATCCGATCTCCAAAAAATTAGTCCAAGCTATCATATTTGGGGGGTGGGGTCAATACCCTTTCGGGGGGTATGTCTCAAAATTCGAGATAAAGTGTGTAACACGAATTAAAATTTCTACGGGGGACGCGGACTTGGGGGGTGGGGTTCGGGTATCCGAAATATCCGTTATCCGAAATATCCGTTATCCGAAATATCCGTATACGGATAATCAGGCCATATTAGGCCATTAGCCTATTATGGCGAAAATATCCGTATACGGATAATCAGGCCATATTAGGCCATTAGCCTATTATGGCGAAAATATCCGTATACGGATAATCAGGCCATATTAGGCCATTAGCCTATTATGGCGTAATTATGCCATAACAGGCTATAGCCCGTTGTGGCGATAATATCCCATAACGGATAGCATAGTTCGGTAGAAGGATTATTAACGGTTTATTGACGCTTGCGTCAATATTTTGACAAGGTTGCGTAAACCGCTGTTTTATAAAGACTTATAGAGACAATACTTTGACGCAAGCGTCAAACTATTGACGCTTTTAATCCCTTATAAATCAATAGTTTAGGAATATACTTCGGAACTCCGATACTGATAAGGGAATAAGGATTTTATCGCCAAAATAGGCAATATGGCCTGAGACGGCCTGTGTATCTGTTTAAGACCGTTTTATAGGCTGAATGGTAAGGCATAAACAAAGGTTAAATAATTGAATACAAGGCAATTCAGGCGTTCCGCTATTGGGATTTATCGTTCCATTAATGGGCTTCGATAATGGGATTTAATAGGCGATGCAATTCATGCCAAACCCATTAAATTAATTAAACCCTTATAATATAAAGGTTTATAAAATAATTCTGACTTTGGCACGGTCGGTGCATTATATAATGATAAGACCGAGGCGCGAAAGTAGCGCAAAGCGGTTGAATCAATACACAGTTTGGGTTCGCGGGCGTACCGCGATTCGAGGGGAGACACGATAGACGGTCTTAGATCCTACCCGACGACCGCCGGAAAGCAGTCGGTGCAAGAAATAGCCTGTCGCGAGCTAGAAATCGCGGTAGTTCGAGGGAGCGAGGCGAGGTTGCGCCGTTTTCACGAATCGAACTACAATACAGGAATAGCGATAACGGGAGAGCGCGCAATTGCGAGGCTCTCTCGCGCGGAGACAGCCTGTTACATCTAACGCTAGATTGTAATAATCTAGCAATTTAAACTCTATATTTTGAGGTATCTATCATGGCTCGAACTAGAACTACCGGCTCTCAAATTTTTCGCTCTCTAGAGGCTCTCAAACGCGCCGAGTTAAACCTCGCGCACCCTGAAAATCCAGTTCACCAGAGGTCAAACGAGATTGCCGAGGTTGCCACTCAATGCGCCTCGGTTCTCGACGATCCCGCTACGCGATTTTTCGACAGTGAAGGTAAAGTTATTACATTCGCCAGAAAATCGCTAGAACGTATTGGAGGCGAGGGAGAGGGAGACTACATCTCCGAGGACGGGAAGTTTGAGGTTTGGGGAAAAGACGGTTCGGAATACCGCCACGAATTTCCTCTACAATTATTTGTAGACGGGAAAGAGCATAGCATCGCGAGCGGTAGCGCGGGATTGATGGCATATTTTAGAGGCTCAAATGCCTCGAGAACCCGCGCTCTCGCGGGAGGGAAGGCCTCGGTTCTCCAATGCTTAAATGGCATGGAAACGGCCCTCGCTCTCGGCGAGGATGTAAAAAGAAAACAAACTGGAACCCTTGATATCAGAACGATTTTTCTACAGGGTTTAGCGAACCTCGCTAAAAACTATAGAGGGTTCGGAGCCGATATTGAGGCTATGCAATCGCGAACTGTAAATCAGAAAGAAGTTGCGGAGTTCTTATTGGCTTGTACCCAACTTCGTTATAAATCATCATCGATTATCAGTTGGAGCGATTGCGGAAAAGTTTGGGATATTTTTAATGATACAAAGTCGGATTGGTTTGCAGACGATAAACCGACAGTGTGGAGGCTCTACAACTCCGCTACACGATATGCGGAGAGCCAATCGAGCGCGGAGGTTCGCGAGCGAGTGGCGAAAGCAGTTTATTACCCTCTCTCTACCGCGGGCCTATATGATTTACCGACAGGCCATTATAGCGCGACTTTCGCGAGCCTCGCGGGAGGGTGGAAACAAGATAACCACGCTACACGAAATGCGGAGCCTGTCGAGCCAGATCCGCGCCAAGTCGAGATCGAACCCGAACATTATCAGGTTCTCTCGAACTAGCAACCGAGGGAGGGAGGCGAGAGCCTCTCTCCCGATTTTGCTTTTTTTATTTTAATTTTCATTTCCTTTCTATGGTACGCGGTACGGTTCGCGCCATCATAGATATTTCAATCTATAGAGTGGGGAACTACAGAGTTTACTACAGAGTTTACTACAGAGTTTACTACAGAGTTTACTAGGTTGTTTACTACAGAGTTTACTACAGAGTTTACTAGGTTGTTTACTACGGAGTTTACTACGGAGTTTACTACAGAGTTTACAATGGAGTTCCCAACACATTCCATATAAGGAAATAAAACAATGACCGCAATCTGTGATAACAAATCAAAAATGGGTGAGATTCTGGATAACTTTACAATGGAGCAACCTAAAAAGAGAAATTGGGGAAACTTCAAAATCATTCAAAACAAAGTTGTTTACCGAATGAAAAAAGAGAAAATCTGGAACCCCCATACGCAAAATTATGAATCAAACCCAGAAACAACTGAAAACGTAATCGCTATGCGATTATCGGACGGTTCGTTTTTAGGTAATGCTTCCATTTTGCCATTGGTAGGTCAAAGGTCAGCATGGGGTAACACAACTCCCAACTATAGGCAGACCGTAGTTCAATCTTTAATGGAAACCGACGACCGTTTTCAAATGGTTCCGTTC
>Ga0080013_1001763_pt1 | contig 27584 bp, 23 predicted proteins | sample ETNvirenome_6_85_FD_69236 | JGI IMG/M metagenome (GOLD analysis project Ga0080013, IMG submission 69236) | Marine viral communities from the Pacific Ocean - ETNP_6_85 (SPADES assembly) (version 2) | ecosystem: Environmental > Aquatic > Marine > Oceanic | place: Pacific Ocean | collected 2013-06-19 | reverse complement strand
GATAGATACAAACAACGAACAAACAGTCGTCATCAGTCCCGAAGATGGGCAGATATCCGCATCAAGTCATATCACTGCGGGCGGCAATATCCGACAATATATAACTACTAACAATAATGAGTTTTATTCTAATACTGTTTTTCATCGCAATTTAACTTTCGGAGATGATGCCATATCTCCCACTCCCAATACAATAAATAATTACGCCGAATGTGTGGGTGATTGGCGCCCCAACTCTACGGAAGCGTACGATTTGGGCAGAACTCCCACGAGCAGTCCCGGCAGTGGATTCCGACGATGGAGAAGTCTATATCTTAAATCCACAGCAGAAATGGCTCATTTATCTGCATCCTCGGGCGCGCAGATTACAGGCACGTTGGACGTTCGAGGACCACTAGATGTCTCAGGTTCAACTAGGTTTGGAAACTTAAGCAGCGACAATCATATTTTTACCGGAAGCGTCATCCTCACCGGATCGCCAACACCGTTCCGCATTTCTAGTGACACTCACACAGATGTGCTAACGCTTAACGGCAATGCATGGGAAGTCAGTGGTACAATGTCGTGGTCCCTCCCGGCATCTACCAGCGAATTTGTATTCACTAAGGGCGTCACGGGGCAAAAGGTCATGGCGGTCACGGGAACGACTGTGCAGATCGGCGCCGCCAACGGCGCCAACATCAACGCCACCCTCAATCTCGGGAACGATACGTCTCCCATTAGCGCCGACGACACCACTATTCAGTGGTTTATTGGGAGCACGGCGCGCTACCTAGAGGGGGTAGATAATGATGACGGGGATAGTTATTCTTTCCAAGTGGGAGGCACCGAGCTGGCAGGAGGCAATGAGAACGTCTATGAAATCGATACTGCTGGATATTGGGAATGGGGTATTAACTCCGTCGTTGCTTGGGGCGCCCCATATGAGAGCGGAATGTCCACGAGCATCGATGCGCGAGGAAAGACATTTGTTTTGGTGGGAAATGGAATGCGTCCAACGGGACCCTCCGTCACTATATCATCTATTCATCACGTCCCTAAGCAGGGACAACAGATCGTACTTCTCTGTGACCCAGACCTGACTCTCAATGCTGGAGTGTTTGTTATTGCTGCTCATGACGCTGCGCTTGCCGGCAAAATGATTTTAAGTGGGGCGGTTGATTTCGAAATGCGACCCGGCGCCACCCTTTCTCTGGTATCTTATGAGGATAACTGGTATGAGACGGGAAGGAGTAATCCGACATAATGGGCGCTGGTCACATTCGCAAAGAGGATTTTCGAAACGCACTGGTGTCTCTGGAGGTGCCCTACCGCAACGAATATATGGGGAAGTGTCTCGTCGTACACCTTTTGGACAAGTATGGACATGAAACTGGCGGAATTATGATGGCATCACGGGAAGAGGAAGAGATAAGGGAAGAGGTAAGAGCACTGTGCGAGAAGTATAATCCTCAAAAAGTGTTGGAAGTTGGATTTGGCATGGGATTTACGGCGACGCAATTTCAAGAATGCGGAGTGAAGAAGCATGTGATAGTAGAGGCAAATGCTCAAATGGCACGAGATGCACGGGTCTGGAAAGAGCGATACCCCCACCAAGATATTGAAATTATTGAAGAGTTTTTACAGGATCATATATATAAGGAAGAAGATTATGATTTAATTTATGACGATAGATATGACCTGTTGCACAAAAACAAGGACCTGCGTGCCACATTACACTCCCAAGGGTTCATCGGGAGAGAGGGTGGAGGCACCTTTCCATGCTGGAAAGTTATAAGAGATAGGGGCAATAAGGAATAAACTTAGAGTTTAGCACTTTTAATAACTATTTACTGGGAGATAGATCTTTGTATATGAGGAGACGTGTATGTCATCAAATAATATGTTAAAACAAGCGATTATCGATGCAAACGCTTTGCGCGAGATCGCGCTTAAGAATGCGGAAGCAATTGTCGTAGAAAAATATTCTAACCAAATCAAAGAAGCGGTAGATAGTATGTTGGAACAGGAGGACGAACTCCTAGATGCGGAATTGGATGTAGTGGACACTGGAGAGGCAGATGCCGAAGTCCCCCTATCTCCGTCTGGGGTGGACGATCAAGTCACGCTCGCCGCTGTGGATGGGGAACGACTTTGCCCATGCCCGGACAAGACAGATACTATCGAAATTAATTTTGACGAACTGCAAGACATGATGCAGCAACTAGAAGACGGTCCCGAAGGGGCAGCGGAAATGGAAATTGAAGATGCGGAAACGCTCCCTGAACCTACCCCCGAAGAAGTCCTCGATGATGATGAAGAGATGATGTTTGAGTTGGACGATCTCATAAACGAAGTAGATAACATGGGAATGCCTGAAGATGTAGAATCCCAAGAGGCAGAAGAACATGCTGCCGAACTCGCCGAAGAGGATGAGCACGAAGAAGATATTCATTATGACGACGCCGCCAAAGATGATTGGGCGCATATTAAAGCACTTGCTAGAGATGCCCACGATGATCGGGAGCACCGAGACGACGGCGAAGAAGACGAAGAAGATCGAGATCGCCATCGTGACGCCGCTGAAGATGATTATGCTCACATCCGTGACTTAAAGCGAGATGCTAAAGATGATCATCGGGAAAGAGAAAGGTATATGGAGTCGCTCCGACGCACCAAAAAGATTCTCAAGGAGAACACCACTCTCACTAAAACGAATTCACAAATGCTTACCGAAAATAAGCAACTCTTACGAGATAATACAGATCTTAAAAGTCTGTTGAAGAAACTTTCCGGCACCTTGGAAGAGGTAAACCTCTCCAACGCCAAACTAATTTATACGAATCAGGTTCTTAATAGTGCCTCCTTGAATGAGCGACAAAAACAACGTATTGTCGAGTCTATTAATAGTGCCGATTCAGTTGAAGCAGCGAAGTCTATCTATGAGACGCTTCAGAGCGCGGTGGGATCCTCTCTTAAATCGAGAAAAGATCCACAATCACTAAGCGAAGCCATCACTAGAGGAAAGGCGACGATGCTGAGACAAAAACAACAAAAAGCAAAGCAAGATCCTCATATTAATCGTATGAAGAAACTTGCAGGCATTAATTAATTTCATTTAAGGAGGAAAAACACAATGTCTATTTTAGAAAAATTGACTGAGGGTATCGTTGATCGTGACCTCAGCCGAGAGAATCACGCTCTTCTCGATAAGTGGGAAAAGACTGGTCTTCTCGAAGGTTTGGAGGACGCCACTAAGCGTAATGCTATGGCAGTTCTTCTCGAAAACCAAGCGAAGGAACTTCTTCGGGAAAGCACATCCAGCATGGCTGGTGGCGATGTCGAAGGTTTCGCAGCGGTAGCATTTCCTATCGTTCGTCGCGTATTTGCAGGTTTGATTGCAAATGATTTAGTGTCGGTCCAACCGATGAGTCTGCCTAGCGGTCTTATCTTCTTCCTGGACTTTACATTTGGTGGCACTAACACCGATGGCGGGCCTCGTCTGGGGCAAGCGGTAGGTGATTCACTGTACGGTGGTGGAGCTGTTGGTTCCCAAATCACTGGTGGTGTCTCGTTGACAGGTGATAACACGTCCAAGTCGTTTTACAACTTGAACAATGGTTATTCATCTCCGACGGGTTCCGATGCCAGTGTAACTGCTGTTGCTTTAGCATCAGGCACTATTGGCGGGTCAACCGCGATGGACGCCCTGTGTGCAGAGTTGTGTCAGTATGATCCTGATATTGCTTCAGGTACTAGCGTTGCGATTGCTACAATCGATGCCTCTCCAGGTAACGATTTGGCACAATTGAATTTTGATGATTTGATTACTATCACCATGGAAGGGTTAGGCGGAGTTACTCCTACTACCAATGGTCGACAAGCACGACGATTATCACAATTGAGTGGCACTTCTGAAACATCCATTTTGGTTGTGAATGTCGCTAGTGGGTCTGAAAGTGCATGGGATCTTCAAGTTGCCTTAACTACGGCACAAGAAACAACCTATGCCATGGTCGATGATTTCGTCGCAGGCGGCGCTCTTGGTTCCATCCAAGGTGATGCATTGTGGGGATTGGAGAATAATCCTGATATCCCAGAAATCGACATCAAGGTCGACAGTGTGGCTGTAACGGCAAACACCAAAAAATTGAAAGCAAAGTGGACCCCTGAATTGGGACAAGACTTGAACGCTTATCACAACCTCGATGCCGAAGTTGAATTGACAAGCATTCTGTCTGAACAAATTGCTCTCGAAATCGACCAAGAAATCTTGGAAGATTTGGTTAAAGGTGCACGAGCTGGCGTTTCTCATTGGAGTCGACGTCCTGGTAAATTTGTAAATCGAAGTACTGGCGCGTCCATTGCTCTCGAGCAGGATCCAGGCGATTTCACCGGGAACGTGTCGGAATGGTATGAGACTCTTCTCGAAACCGTTAACGACATCTCCGCTCAAATTCATCGTAAGACGCTTCGCGGTGGTGCAAACTTCTTAGTTTGTGGTCCCGAGGTATCTAACATTCTTGAGTTTACCGCTGGTTTTAAAGCACGCGTAACTCATGATGATGATAAAGGCACTGGTGGCGCTATAAACGTCGGCAACATTTCCAAGAAGTGGGATGTCTATGTAGACCCCTATTTCCCACGTAATGTCGTCCTCGTTGGTCGCAAAGGTAACTCTTTCTTAGAAAGCGGTTATGTTTACGCTCCTTACGTTCCGTTGCAAGTGACTCCCACGATCTTCGGCGTTGAAGATTTCGTACCCAGAAAGGGTGTGATGACTCGCTACGCTAAGAAGATGGTGCGTCCTGATATGTACGGTTTGGTTATCGTAGAAGACTTGTTAGGTTAAGACCTTCTAGTTCTTTAGACAACTAACTTTAAGAAAAGAGTCTTCATATTGATTATGGAGGCTCTTTCTTTTTTTAAAAAACTAATTACTTTGTACAATCTTTAGCATGGAGGAAAGAACGTGGCAAGTACAGCACCCCCCACTTTATCACCGATCTCAAACTCTAGTCTGGTCGCGCTGCCCCCAACGGGTTCCAAGGCGTTAGTTACAGGCTCTCTTCCTTTCGGGGTATATACGAGTGCGGATTTTATTTCCGGCGCCGTAGACCAAGTGGCCTACGTGTATCGCAAACTCGGAGGGGAAGTTCTAGATATAGAACTCACTGCTAACCAAGTGTACACTGCCTATGAGGAAGCGGTATTAGAATATTCCTATTTAGTTAACATCCATCAATCCAAAAATGCACTTTCCGATCTGCTGGGACAACCGACAGGCACGTTTGATAGCGACGGAGAACTCCAAGCGGGAACTCTCACCACTGCACTGAGTGGCACCGGCGCCGAACTGCGCCTCCCTAAATTTGCCTTTGCTTATGGAAAGCGCGCTGCCATGGGACTATCCGAGAAGGCAGGAGTGGGAGGGGATAATAGGTTCTATACTGCCTCCTTCGCCACCCAAGACAAGGTACAAGATTATAATTTGCAATCTATTATCTCTGCCAGTGCAGCATCTGGGAGCGTTCCTTACAGTAATATTGACAGGGATCATCGCATTAACATTACCAAAGTTTATTATAAGTCGCCCCGTGTAATGTGGCGATTTTATGGATATTATGGAGGGATCAACGCTGTAGGGAACATGTCGACCTATGGTCAATATGCTGACGATAGCACGTGGCAAGTAGTCCCTGTGTGGCAGAATAAACTTCAGGCAATGGCGTATGAGGATGCGATGTATACCCGCATCTCGCACTATTCCTATGAGTTGAGAGATAATATTCTGCGGGTCTTCCCCGCTCCCGGTCCCTATGACTTTAAGACAATGTGGATTGAATTCACAGTGGAGGAAAATCCCATCCTTGACAAACCGGGGATGAATACTGGTACGAAGGGGGTGAACAATATGAACACTGTTCCCTTCGCCAACATTCCTTATAAAAATATCAACTCTATTGGAAAGCAATGGATTCGACGCTTTGCCCTCTCGATAGCGAAAGAGATGCTCGGACTCACGCGCAGCAAATTCGCCACCATCCCCATTCCAGGTGAAAATACTACTTTGAATGGACCCGCCCTTATTCAGAGTGCTAAAGAAGAACAAATAGCACTTCGAGATGAATTAAAAACGGTCTTGGATGAACTAACTTATGTGGAGTTAACTGGGAAAGACTCTACTATCGCCGCCAATACCGAGACATTGTTGGCGAAGATACCTTTAGCAATATATCCCGGATAGGAGGATGAAGAGTGGCGAGCAATGTTACATGGACACAACCAACTAATCCTCCTCCACCCCTATTTACAGGAGCTAAAGAGCGGGATTTTGTAAAACAAGTTAATGACGAGATTATTGAGCGCGTCATTGGCCAAACTATTCTGTACTATCCGGTGAGTTTGGAACACACCAACTTCCACCCTCTTTATGGGGAGGCAATTCACAAGAGTTTCCTCTCCCCCGTCAAAGTAAATGCTCTCATTAGTTGGGAAGGTCAGGAAACTACCACCACTAACTATGGGATTGACCGTCGCTCCAAGATTACCATCCACTTCCATAACCGACGCCTGACGGAAGATCAAGATTTAAAGGTGCAGGAAGGAGATTTCATTCTATACGGGCGCCTTTTTTATGAAATAGTTAAATTAAACCAACCGCGCCAACTCTTTGGACAAGTGGAGCACAAACTGGAACTTTCGGCGGAGTGTATTCGCGCTCGAGACGGGGTGTTTCAAGGCGCGCCGCTTCCGAAAGCAGGAATTCCCAAATATCAACTGGCCCAAGAGGCAGTGCAGAATGTATGCGTCCTCACCATTCCCGATGACTGCAAAATATGCGTTCCTAAAATCTCCGCCGCACAAGTAGATTCTTTAGATTATCGCACCCTCGAAGAATTTGTGGCAGATCCGTGCAAATACATCGGGTATCAATTCTATTTGACTGATGCGGGACCATCTCCTGTGGGGGATTTCACTATTTCTAACAAATGGTACTTTAACGAAAATTGTGTGTGGTATGTAAGTCCATTTTATAACACCGCATAGGGGGAAACACTGCAATGCCTATTGAAGCAGACAAAGAAACTATAATAAATTTACAACCCTCGAATTTAGAGAATATCGACAGTGCTCTCTTTAATTGGGTTAACGACCAACTGAACGTATTCGCCAATTCTAATCGGGGATGGGAAAAGGTACCAGTCATTTGGACATCCGCCGAGCGAGCCTACCAATCGAAGCGCGATAAAGGGTTGCGTGATCGGGAAGGGGCGCTCATCCTCCCTCTCATAACCGTTCAGCGCGTCTCTGTTGATAAAGATTTAGCATTTAAGGGGTCACTACAGTCTAACATTTTTCCGCGTCAAGATTATCGTGGAGGGTCTGTGAACTTGAGTCGTACGATTAATCAAGTGAAGACCAAGAACTTCCAAAATGCTAATTCCAAACAACAGACAGGGCAATTAAATTTCAAGGTCAAGCCCAAGTGTAATCAAGTAGTCTATACTTTCCGCTCCGTCCCAATGCCCGTCTACGTGACCATGATGTATAAAATAATGTTGCGCACTGAGTATCAACAGCAGATGAATGAGTTAATGCAACCCTTCGCCGTAGCAACGGGAGGCATCAATGCTTTCATCTTGCGCGAAGCAGGACATCGTTACGAGGGATTTATGCAATCATCATACTCTCAGGAAAATAATGTAGCAGATATGGCAGACCATGAGCGCAGTTATCAGACCTCTATTGACGTTAAGGTGCTTGGGTATTTGATAGGAGGGGGAGACAACCAAACTACTCCTCAAATTGTAGAAAGAGAGAACGCTGTTAAAGTAAAGCTTCCTCGCGAACAAGTGATTCTGGGGGAGGAGCCCCCATGGGCGAATGGAAAGTATGTTGTATTATAACTTTCAGAAGAGAATAAACAGCATTTGCATTTTTTCAAAACTATTTACTTGAAGAAAAAACCATTAGATGTGAAGAATTTTATGTTCAAATTTTAACAAGGAGAGCACCGTACTATGTCAGTTAATAAATTTAAATTTGTATCCCCTGGAGTCTTTGTTTCCGAAATTGACAATTCTCAACTCCCTGCACTACCTCGAGGGGTAGGACCAGTGGTGATTGGGAGATCCATTAAGGGACCTTGCCTACGACCTATTCAAATTGACTCCTTTTCCGAGTTTGTAGAGACTTTTGGAAATCCCATTTATGGAGGTGGCGCCGCTGATGTTTGGCGCGCCGGACCTAATGTGTCTGCGCCCTCTTATGCGACTTATGCTGCTCAAGCTTATTTAAGAAATCAATCGCCTCTGGTGTTTGTGAGATTGGCTGGGATCGAAGACCCCAACGCCACGGCGGGTGGTAAAGCAGGATGGCAAGCAAATGGCGATGCCATGTCTACCTCCATGGCAGGAGGGGCCTTCGGACTCTTTCTCATCACTTCAGGCACCAGTGCTACCAACTTAGGGACAGGATCCCTTGCTGCTATTTTTTATGGACGAACCGGAGCGATCTCCCTCAGTGGCACTCTCTTGGATGACACCACCGGAGAAGGCACGGCAACATTATTTAAATCCACCGCCAAAAACCAATTTACCGCTGTGGTTAAAAACGACTCCGGGGTCGCGACGGAGAAGATTGTTTTCAATTTTAACGAGAACAGTAAACTCTTCATTCGTAATGTTTTCAACACCAACCCCACTCTCGCTAATACGGACACTAATGTGACTCTCGCTGATAACCTTAAAACTTATTGGTTAGGGGAAACTTTCGAGCGTAATGTGACGGACTTGGCAGGGAACGGCGAGACGAATCCCACCGGATATGCTTGCATTCTAGGACTCGATTCTGGTTCTGTCATGCAACACATCCAACGAAATCCAATGGCCAATACGCGCACCGGATGGTTCTTCTCTCAAGATTTGGGAACCTCCAGTGCTTATGACATTTTGTCCATGCCTAAGTTGTTCCGATTTGTAGGATTGGCAGGTAGTCCATGGACCCAAGATAATCTTAAAATTTCTGTGACGGACATTACTCCTTCTAATAATGTGGCAGTTCCCTTTGGAATGTTTACTATCCAAATTCGCCAAATAAGCGATAGCGATAACACGGTTCAATCTGTAGAAACTTTCCCCAATGTAGATCTTAATCCTAATTCACCCAATTATATTGCGCGTGTTATTGGAGATTCTTATCGCGAGTGGGATAGTTCTACCAAGCAATACCGAACGTATGGCGACTATACAAATAAGTCGCGCTATGTTCGCGTAGAACTAGACTCAGGGGTCAGAGATGCGACAATGGATTCAAAATTGCTTCCATTCGGCGTCTATGGACCCGCACGATTTAAAGGATTTACGGTCGTCAGCGGGGGCACCACGGCGATGGAACTCGGAACTCCGAGTGGCACCGAAGCGGGCGTCAGCGCCGCATCCTATGCATATGTGATTGGTTCAGGATCGATTCCTGACGGCCCAATCGTTCCCACCGATGGGTTTGTATATGGCGGACCGAGTGCTTCAGCATTCACTGCCTCATTCAACTTTCCCGTCGTCCCCACGCGGACGAATAGTGACGGCGGCATCATTACGAATCAGAAAGATGCATGCTTTGGTGCTACCACCAACATGGCAACGAGCAATCGTACCGACCCGAGTATTGTAGATATTGTGAGACGCAAACCAGCGGACAGTCTAGAAGACTTTAGTTCATTGCCTGATGCGCTCGAATATTCCTGGGTCTTTTCTCTGGATGATGTCGAACCCGGATCAGACGGAACTCTGGCAACATGGGTAAGTGGATCTCGTCTAGACGGCGACTCATTTACTGCCATTAGTTCTTCCGCTGGATACAAGGCAGTCCTTGACAACGGATTTAATAAATTTACAACTGTCTTAAATGGCGCCTTCACCGGGTTGGATATCATGGAAAAAGAGCCTTTCCGCAATAGTGGTCTTACTTCTGCTACGGCAGGTACTGACTACGCGTATGCCTCTTTAGATAGAGCAATTGATGCAGTGGCAGACGCCGAGGTGGTAGAGTGTAATATGATTACCATACCGGGACTCACTAAAGATACCCTCACTACGAAAGTGATGGATGTATGTGAGGCACGCGGTGACTCGTTAGGATTAATTGACCTTCCCGGTGGTTATGAACCACCTACGGAAGACGCGGACAAATCGCCATCTGCGCGCCTTGGAACAGTGGATGGTACTATTACCCTCCTTAATAATCGCAACATTAACAATAGTTATGGGTGTACTTATTATCCGTGGTGTCAGGTGACAGATACGGTCACGACTGGCGGATCCCTGTGGGTGCCACCAAGTGTGGTCGCTCTCGGTACTTTTGCGAGCAGTCAGGCGGCGAGTGAATTATGGTTCGCTCCTGCTGGATTTAATCGAGGCGGATTATCCGAAGGAAGCGCCGGTTTGCCGGTGACAAATGTAAGGCAACGCCTCAACTCTTCCGAAAGAGATGCCCTTTATAATGCCAATATTAATCCAATTGCACAATTTCCTGCTGAAGGGATTGTTATCTTTGGACAAAAGACATTGCAAGTCACCCAATCCGCATTAGACCGCATCAATGTGCGACGACTGATGATTTACGTAAAGAGAGAAATCTCTCGCATGGCAGCGACCCTACTGTTCGATCAGAATGTTACTGCTACATGGAATCGCTTCTTGGGCAAGGCTAATCCTTTCCTCGGAAGCATCCAGACGCGAATGGGTCTGACGGACTATAAGGTGGTCTTGGATGAAACGACCACCACGCCAGATTTGGTGGACAGAAATATCTTGTATGCAAAGATATTCTTGAAGCCTGCACGTTCAATTGAATTTATTGCTTTGGATTTTGTTATTACGAAGTCAGGTGCAAGTTTTGAGGATTAAAATTTAAAAACATTTACTATTTATAGTATACTGAGACAAGAGGAGAATTTAAAAGATGCCATTTTGGAAAGACGCACAAGTAGCAGATCCTAAAAGATCGTTTAGATGGGTGCTCTCATTAGGAGTTGCCGGCCTATCTGATAATATCCAATACATTTGTAAGAAGGTTACTAAACCTAAATTAGAAATTGGAGAATCAGAGCACAAATTTCTCAACCATACTTTCTATTACCCAGGAAGTGTAACTTATAACATTTGTAGTGTAACCTTGGTGGATCCTGCAAATCCTCACTCTACACAACAACTTTATAATTTAATTCAAGATTCTGGTTATCAATTGCCTTCGGGCATTAATGATAGCGTGGGCGCCGATTCTCCAATGGCATCCACTATCAGCAAAAGACTAGGAACCGGCGCCATGAATAGCGCTGTGATTCTGATGTTGGATGGCGATGGAAATACAATTGAAAAAACCACTCTCGAGAATCCTTGGATTAAGAGTGTAGATTTCGGTGGTGATTTGGATTATGAAACAGAGGGTTTGATGGAAATTACCATGGAACTCCGGTATGATTGGTTCAACCTTGAAACATTCACGCCCAACGACTAGTCTATAAAAAAATAAGACGAGGTTTTAATGACACAACGAAATAATGAGAAGCGTCTTGGACTGCCCACTTCAGGGGCAGCACAGTCCGCCGACGTTCCATCCCCCATTGTTGCCCCCCAACAATCCCAACCAGACAACAATCTAGCATATGTGGTACCAACTGAATTGGTACCCCTACCGTCTAACGGCGCTCTGTATGAGGAAGACCATCCCTTACATGGTGTGAACGAGATTGAGATGAAAGAGATGACAGCCAAAGAAGAAGATATTCTCACCACACAGTCCTTTATTCAAAAAGGTATCGTGTTTGAGAGACTTCTCCAAAGTTTGATCGTAGATAAATCTATTAAAGTGGGCGACTTGCTGATCGGAGATAAAAATGCTCTCCTCATTGCAGCGCGCAGCAGTGGATATGGAAATATCTATGAGACGCACACCACTTGTCCTGCGTGCGCACACGAACAAGACTTTGGTTTTGATCTCAACGAGTGCCGAGTAACGCATCCGGTTGACTTAGAGACGACTGAGGACGAAGAACTCTCCACCTATGTTTCTGAGGGAACATCGGGACGATACTTCATTACATTGCCCAAGGCAAATGCGACAATGGAAGTGAGGTTGATGACTGGCAAAGAGGAGACTGCTTTCGCCCAAGAAAGAGAAATGCGACGAAAGAAGAAATTACCCGAAACTCCTCTGACCGATCACTTTCGCAAGATTACCCTTTCAGTCAATGGAGTAACCGATACTCTTGCTATTCGACGCTTTGTAGAGTCGATTCCGGCATCTGATTCGCGATTTCTACGTAGAGTATTCGCGAAGATTACCCCCAACATTGAGATGGCGCAGGAGTTCGTCTGCCCAAATTGTGAGTACGAGCAGGACCTGGAGGTTCCTCTTACCGCCACGTTTTTTTGGCCTGACGCCTGAGTATATGGAAGGAGTTTATGAACAGTTTTTCGCTCTCAAATATTATGGAGGGTGGAGCATGTTCGAGGCATACAACTTGCCTATTCAATTAAGAAACTGGTTCGTTCAACGCTTAAGCAAGCAGTTAGATAAAGAAGCGGCCGGGATGAAAGGCAAGAAATAAAAGGGCATTGAGGTGTCCTTTTATTTGTTTAGAGTAACTATTTATTATATTATGGAGGGAGAGTTATGAGTGGTAATAAGAAAGATTTAAGTCCCATGGTCATTGATTTCGCGAAGGCACGCAATGCCGAAGGTAAACTGGATGAATCATGGTGGTTGACTTTTGGCGCAATGTTGCGCTGGATTATGCCCTCATTATATCGCGGTTCCGCGCTTCCCGTTACCATCAAGGGAAGTCCTGCGGAGGTAGAGAGTTTTGCCAATGTATTGGGTAAAGAGAAGAGATATTTAGATTCATGGAAAAGCAATGGACTAGATAGTCCTCTGACCTATAAAAATAAGGGCATGTTAAACAAGGCGATTAGCGGATTCGAAAGAGTGACAGGACTAAAGTGGCCATTTAGTAAGTAAGGGGAGATGACTGAGACATGGCAAAGAGGGAAGACTTAGAGGCAAGAGCGCAAGCAGCTGCCGCCAAGAAGGATGCGATTAAGCGAAAGGCGCAGCGTAAAAGCAAGCGCGTTGAGGACCTCGGCGACAAGAAGGAACTCAACGAGTTAGCGCAAGCCTACAATGCCGCACTCGCTGAAGAACTGCGCCTCAAGAAACAAATTGCTCAGATTGATGGTGATGCTGCCGCAGCTGCGGGGATACAAGCGCAACTTAATGGTTTGTCCCAAGCAAACGAAACCTTAGAAAAAAGAAATGAAATTACCAAGGCGGGGATTGGACTTCAAGAACAAATGAACGGTCTGGCAGATGGACTCGCTTCTCGGTTCGGCGTCGGAAACTCAGCAATTGCCTCCCAATTTAAACTTTTAAAGAAGAACTATCTTGCTCTTAAGGATGCACACGAAGAGGCAGGCAAAATTGCGCCGGCATTGAGCGCAAGCGCAGACATGGCAATCCAGTTAGGAAAATCTCTTAAAGACGCGTTTAGTTTGATGAATTTGGTAACATCCGCCGCCGATGCTGTATTCAAGGCGTCATTCGAATTGTTTGTCCGGAGTTCGAAGGCGATTGCCCAATTCAATGCGACAGCAGGAGATCTCGGTACCACAGCGCGAGCAGTCGGTCAGGCACTTGATTTGTCTCTGGGCGTTAACATTGAGCACGCTGCACGAGCAGCAGGTGGATTGGCAAGCAGTTTCACCACCTTTACTTCGATGACGCTCCCCCTTCAAAAGAGGTTGATTACTACCTCTGCCGCACTCGAAAGGGTGGGAATCAGTGCTCAAGTGAGTGGCGATATGATGTCCTACTTTACTCAAGCATCTGGAATGGCGTTACCTAAAGCAGAAAAGCAGATGAAAGAGTTGGCAGTTTCCGCTGCTGAGTTTGGTAAGACGCCGGGACAATTCGCCAGCGAGTTCATGTCTGCAACCAAAGTGTTGGCAGCTCATGGTCCCAAGATGATGGATGTGTTCTTAGATCTTCAGTCGGTTGCTAAGGCGAGTGGAATGGAGATGGATGCGCTCTTGGGCATCGCAAATCGCTTCGATACTTTTGATTCTGCTGCCTCGTCGGTTGGAAACCTTAACGCTTTAATGGGCGGCGATTATCTCAACACGCTCGAAATGATGAACATGACTGAGAAGGAGAGGGTCGAGGCACTTAAGAAGTCTTTAGAGATGAATGGTAGAAGTTTCGATCAGATGGAAAGATTTGAAAGAAAAGCAATTGCCGAATCGATGGGTACGGACGAAGCGAATCTCGCTAAGATGATGGGGTATTCCACGCGTGAGAGTAGAAAAGCAGCGCGAGAAGCAAAACGTAAAGCAAAGGAACAGAAGAGTTATAATAAGATGGTACGACAAACCGTCGATATCATGGAAAGTTTATCTAACCTCTTCCAGTCCGTGTTTGCTAAAACGGGATTAATGAAAGCATTTAGTTTCGCCTTCAATACTTTGTTCGACAAGATGAAACCCGGCAGTCCTTTGGGGGATACGGTGCGCAGAGTTACCGATTCTCTTGGCGACTTGATGGCGACCGTCATTGAAGCGGGCGTTCCATGGTTACTCAAGTTTACTGAGGGCGGCGCCAAAGTCATTGACTGGATCTATGACATGGCACAGGCAGTCCAAGAGTTCTTTACGAGCACCGATACCGAGGAGGGTGGATTTCTTAGCGGTCTTAGTGATATGTTTAGTACGGGCGCCACCTCTATGGCGGACACTATTAAGGGGCCTACTTTTAATCCTGTGCGCAAAGCAATTAAGGAGATGTTCATGGACCCGCTGAGTTCGGTGTTGAAGGACATGGGCGACGCCATGCTCAAGAAGGCGAAGAATGATGACACCAATTGGTTAACCGCCAAAGGTCTTGACGCAGTGGGCAATATCTTCACAAGCATGTCCGACGGACTCACCAAAAACGCCAGCAACATGCAGACAGGCGCACAGGAGAGCATCGTGGATCCCATTTCGGATGCTATTGACGATCTTGAAAACAACACACTACAATCACAGTCGCCATCCAAAACATTTATAGCAATTGGGAAATCGATAGTGGATGGATTTAATGAGGGAATGGATCCCCAAGGGTTAACCAAGAGTATGGATGCGATTGTAGACGCCACCAACGCTTGGGCAGATTCCCTTAATCGGGTCGCCGCTGCCGCAAAGAAAGTGGGTACGGGTACCACTGAACTGACGACCACCGCAGCAGGAGGCGCAGCGGGTGGCATTGGCGCGGGATCAAAAATTGTTTTAGAAATAGATGGCGATGTTTTAGGAGAGTACATACTAGATACTGTAAAAGGGCGCGCCAAACGAATATCGTACGGCGTATTATAAGGAGTAAATTAAGATGACAACATTGACAAGCGACATGGACAACTCACTATTTGCGGCCCAACGCGGACTAGGCGCTACGGCGGAGGTAGATGTGCGCGACACGGGAGCGATCCCAGAGCCCACTTTTAAGGTAGCAAGCGACAACTCGGCGCCAAACCAAAACCAGCGTTATGCCGCCTATAATGATCCCTCGGATAGCCTTGCCAACACCCGCAAACATTTCATTGAGATTTACCATATCCCTAGCAAGAAAAATCTTTTTTTTAAAGCGTTCTTAACTACCTTCAAAGATACCTTCAACACTCAATATCATAAAGAGGAGGTATTCGGCCGAATGGATCCCATCGCTACCTTTAAGAGGACAGGGCGCGTTATTACTTTGGGATGGGATGTCCCTGCGAGTGGGATCAACGAAGCAAAAGAAAACATGGCCAAGGCTAACCGCATGGCACAATTCCTCTACCCTGTCTATGACAGCGAAGGAGGGGGAGCGACCACTATGAAGTCGGGACCCATTTTCAAAGTAAAGATGGGGAACCTCATTATGCAACCCGGTCATATGGATCCTGCCGGGCCCGCCAAAGAAAAAGGATTACCAGGAATTATTGAAGGATTTTCTTATACGCCTGATCTTGAGCACGGTGTCTTCGACCCCGGAAAGAAAGGCGAAATCTACCCTAAAATTATGAAAGTGCAGATTCAATTTACGGTCTTGCATGACACTGCTCTAGGTTGGGTAGAAGATGGGCAGGGGAATGTGATTCCACGCAACGAGAGCGGACATCCAACTCGCTTTCCCTATGGCGGTAACAACACTAATGTCGATCTGTCGGGACGAAAGGTGAGCGACCCGCCCTATGTCAAGGAAGCAGACTGGAGAGCGTTTCTAGATCTCCAGACCGATTTGGCAGTGCGCCGAGTCCGTGTTCGGGCAAACCAGATTTTGCAACCTCTGTATGATGCAGAGCAATTCTTAAACTTCTAGGATGGACCTGAATGACTTCACGATATGACAATAGAATGGCAGCCATTAATAATTTGGAAATGTATAAGTCTCTCTTTAAAAAGAGAGGCGTAAAGTTTATCAAACAATATAAGAGTCCTAAAGTATATTATCCTACGGATCGAGAAATGCGCCAATTGAGAGATGTCGATTATACCTGGAAGATGGGAGATCGATTCTACAAATTAGCACATGAATACTATAACGACTCAACACTGTGGTGGATTATTGCATGGTACAATCAGAAACCTACTGAGTCTCACGTCTCTACCGGAGATGTGCTACAAATTCCTTTACCTTTGGATGCGGTGTTGCCACTCTTTATGAGAGGGACCTAGCGTGACAACAGGAAAAGGATCCGACAAAAAAGCAGCAGGAACTCCAAAGGGCGGCAGCGCCATAAACCGCTATGGACTGAGTGCCGAACAATATTATAATAAAGAAATAGAGATATACGAAAAGACTCGTACAACCTGCGAGGATACAGCATCACAACTAGCAGGTGCCGCTCGCGATGAGGCATTTCAAAAGTGTCAAGATGAGTTTTTGGATTCCGCACTCCAAGCACAAAGGCGCCGTGGCATGCCGGCAAAGAGAACGGTAGCAGAGAAGAAGGAGGAGTCTTTAGTTGATCAGGCCGACTTTGCAGCGCGTCTCAAAAGACAGACTCCTCAAAATTATCTCCTTGAAAACTTACGATCCTTCGCAGAATCAGATTTGGCACCATGCCCCCAAGACTTAGAGAACCTCACCTTAGTTTCTCAATATAAAGGAAACCTAGTCAACAAGATTACCACCAGCACCAAACTTGGTCCGCTGATGAACGCTACACCATTTGAACTAAGTCAACTAACCCCCTATTTTAAGATGTGCAAGAAAGAAGGCGCGGAGGGGAAGTTGACCGAATTTCAATTTATGGACAAATTGAACTGGAAATACGACATCCACGAGTCTGCTGGTGGCGGGGGACGAGAAAGAGATATACTGTCCTCCTATGGGCAGGGAGTGGGATTTAAATCCTTTAAGTGGGATACGACAGGCACCAATCTCTTCAGTGCACCACGCACTTTAAGTGCCAACATCTCACTTCACTTTCAATCAGTTAGCGAATTGGCGCAGAGTGCACGCGGCAGTCAAGGAAATGGTCCACGGTGGTGGGACTTGATTGTTCCTCGGCACGACCGACTTGCACCATCCCGAGAGTGCCCTACTGTGGTACCCGAACTGAATGCGTTGTTACGATCTAAACTCACCCATGCGGAGTTAGCTAAGTTTTCTGCTGACGAGAGAGCGTATAAGAAAAGTGGCAGTGATTTTGCCGTGGTCGTCGAAGTGGGGTGGACTTACGGTGTTAACGCAGAAATATCACAAGCCCTACGTAATGCAGTAGATGCGAGCAGGATTGTTCTCAACCTTACACTTGTGCAGCACAAATTTAGGTTCCGCGAGGAAGGCACTATTGATTTAGATATCGAATATGTGGCGCGCCTTGAAGGGATTATGAATGACTATGGGTCCAATCTTCTTAATATAACTTCCGATGGGAAGAGTAATGCGGTTGCTAAAGAGATGGAAGACGTGAAGTCTAAAATTCAGGTAATGCAAACTGCTATTGATAGTCCCACTGGGGTGTTTGCGTGTGTGGAAAACCCGGCGATGACGAACCGACAACAGAACGCACTCGACGCCAAAGCCGCCAAACTCGACAAGAGGATCGACAAGCTCCAGGAGGAATTAGCTGCGCTCACTAAGCAGTTAAAACTGTCGTTGTATGGGAAATTTACTCAATTCTTGCTCAAAAAAAAGCGATTGTTTTTTCTGGATGTAAGCGATCAGGATTATGCATACAGCAATATTCCTCTTACAGAGGCAGACTCCTCAGTCGCGCAAGAAAAAGCAAAGACGAATGCCATCGGGCAGTTGGCGGAAGGCACCGTGAGTGCCACGCAGAATGTATCCACGGGCAATGGAGCATTAGGAGATCGTGACCTCTCTGATACTAAAATCAAGTCTCGTGTTTATGGCGCCATCAAGCGAACCAAGGGCAAGAGAGAGGGTTATAATGCTTTGGCATATTTCTACTTAGGGGATCTGATCAACTTCTATGGCGGAGTGATGCCCGCCGAGGATACTAATGATGTGGACAAATTTGAAATCTTACTCGGGGATCTCACGTTCTTGGATTATAAAATGGTAGGCGGTTCAGTGGTAGAGGAGTTGCAAGACGATGCCGTCACGGAAGACATCGAGGTGAGCGAAGCAACCACCCAAGTCGCCGCCGAGGGAATTTTGGCCAACCAAAGTGCTTTCCGCGTCACTAAGAACTTGGCGCATGTTCCTATTTCTTTCTCTGCCTACACTACATGGTTTACGGACGAGGTAATTAATGGGGACGAGATTTTTACTTTTAAATCTTTTGTGCAATCCCTTACGACTCGATTGTTGGTAGGGACATTGCAGGCAACAGAGGCAAATTATGTACATTCAGATTTGAGGCGCCTCATGAAAGAACGCAATCAGGTCAAATCAGCGGTCGTCTATGGAAAAAATATCCACTTAAAGCGAAGATTTTTAAACACGGAGAAAGTAGATCCCGCCACGGGGGAAAGTACTTTACTCATCAAACCTCAAACCCTTCACATTAAACACGGTAACACTATGAGTGAGGCAGTGGAGGGGGGAGTTGTAGACCCCCTTCAAAAAGACAGGCAGTTTTTTGTGTTCTCAGTCAGTCGCCTTCCTTTTGAATCTCAAGTGGTGGACGAAGAAAAAAATGCTAAGGAGGGGGTATATCACTTAAAGATTGGCGCCGACAAAGGATTAGTGAAGACGATTGATCTACAGCGTGAATCTAATAAGCGTATTCGAGATGCCAACATCATGCGCGCATATAACAACGGAGGCGCCGGATTGGGAAGCATTAAGGAACCTTATAATGCGACCGTTAGAATATTTGGGGGCGGATTCTTCCAACCCGGCACTTATGTTTATATTAATCCTACCACCATTGGGTTAGGCACGGGCGCCGAAAGGTTATCGATTGCTCGCATGTTGGGAATCGGGGGATTTTATTTGATTACCCATGTGTCTAGTATGGTGACGGACGGTATCTTAGAGACAACCTTGAAGTGCATTTACCAGAATGACGGGTACCTTCCCGATGCAGAAGCCACCGAAGCGTTGGCGTCGGGGGAACCCGCCACCCTAACTGACACCGAGGGGAACAGTTGTGGGCCTGTCATTATTTCATCCCCTATTAATGGAGCGGAATAAAATATGAAAATAAGTTTTGCTTCTAATTTAAGTCCCGCGCAAGATGCCTTCATCGAGAGGCAAAAGTATCTCACCAACTATCCTCCGGGTATTCGTGATTACAGAGAAATTAACCTATGGTATAACGAGATAATGTGGGGTCGCGTCAATCGCAAGGGAGATGTAGTATATCCCGTAGAAGGGTTTCTCAAGCAATTGAGAGGGGGCCCAAGTGTCCCCCAGAACTATTTTGTTCTCAATTTTGTGGCCGATGCTTACGAGTCTTTCCGCAACGACATGGCGCAACAAGAGAATCTGAACCACTTTGTTAATTTAGATGGATCCCCCTTCGAAGATCGTTTTCAACCCACCAGTGGTTGGATCAGTACTACTCACAATTTTAACACCTATATTCAAGGGTACTATGAGAATTTTGTCTTACCCTTCATGTCTGCTCCCGAACGCATAAACGATATACATAACTTTGACGACTTTGTTACGGAGTTTGCGCGCTTAGTCGACCGAACATCGCTCCTTATTCCCTTCACCAAGACAGAATATATTGTCAGCAAGTATGCATCGCCTCTGGTGAGCGGCATGATGGTAGAGTTCGATACGCGAGAACACGGGGAAGACCTCCCCAAGATCACCCAGTTCGTCAATAATGTTAATTTTGAATTATACCGTGAAATAGCAAGTCAAAATGGATTTGTGGTGGATATGAATGCCCCTTGGCGCCTCATTGCAGATATATCATCTTGGCCAATGCAACAATTTATGGCAGCATACAATATGAACAACGATCTTCTCTTCGATAAATATTATTATAATTCATCTTTCTTTGACATCCCTAACATAAGGGTGTATATGCGTAGTTTCTATGAATCTTTTGTTGAGGCATTCCCTACCACGCGCCAAGTCGAAATACAAACCCGCAATGGTCGCAATATTAGCTTGACACGCGTAAAGAAACGTGCTACAATGGATCGTGAGGCGTATTTTGATCGGTATCCAAATGCGTTTTGGGTGAGATTTTACATTTATATACGGGCAAAGGAAACAAATCGGGAGTGGGATCAGTATAAATTTGATCACATTGTGAAGCGCGCAACAGATTTTCTCCGCTATGCGGGTGAAAATGCTACTTTAAAGTTTATCAACAAAGAGGTAAAGAGGGCGCCAGATGAATATGAGCGAACCGAGCAATACCAGCGAGGCACCTTCCGGTTTAAAAGAAAGAGAGATTAGAGTGAGTAATGTTTTCACTGTTTTAGATTCAAAAAAAGAGTGTTTAGGATATTATTACGACGGCACTATCCAACAATATCGGGGCAAAAGTCAGAATGTGACATGGGATTACAATCCGTTGTTTGCCGGCGACCCCGTAGAGTGTGTAAAGTTGTACGGGAAAGGGAAATCTCTTACCGACTTATGTCCGGAGCACTTAGTAGATGAGTGGGATCACATGCAAAAGCGAAAGGAGGCATTTTATAGTGCTGTCCGAGTTTCTAAAGTAGATGTAGGAAATGTGTGTACTGAAGACATTCTTCCACGGTGGTTTATAAGAGACTACTCACAAGTTAAGTGTGATATTATTGAGTGGATATTTAATCACGAAGAGCGCCCATCCACCTATCATAGAATGTTAGAGTTGGAAAAACTTTTTACTGAGATTAAGAGCAACCCCCTCAATGTCGATTTAAATGCGATGAGCAGAGAGATTTCGTCGCTGGTGGTGAGAAAGAATTTAAAAAAGTTACACCGTGTAGATAACACTCTCTCCTATAATCAATTTGGATCGGTAACGGGTCGCCTTATCCTTGAAAAGGGGAGTTTTCCTATTCTTAATTTACCCAAGAATTTCCGTAAGGTTCTACAACCTACCAATGATTTGTTTGTGGAGTTTGATTATAATGCAGCAGAATTGCGGACGATGCTCTCTCTAATGGAGATAGAGCAACCCACCGAAGATATTCACGATTGGAATATGCGCCACATCTTCAAAGGTTCGTGCACCCGTGAGGAGGCAAAGAAGCGCCTTTTTGCGTGGTTGTATAATCCCCACTCCAACGACGCCCTGTTGAATAAAACCTACAACAGAGATGAAGTATTGGGAAAATATTGGGATGGTACCCGCGTGACAACTCCTTTCGGGCGCGTTATAGAAGCGGGTGAGCATTATGCTTTAAACTATCTAGTACAAAGCACCACTAGCGATTTAGTCTTGGAGCAGGTACTCAAAGTACGCGAATTCCTTGAAGGAATGCCATCGCGCATAGTTTTTTTGATCCACGACAGTTTTGTGCTTGACATTCCCGCCGAAGCGCGGTATAATATACCAGAGATCAAAAGCATATTTGCGTCCAATCGGTTCGGAGACTATAAGGTTGGAGTGAGCGCGGGAAAAGATTTTGGAACCATGCAGGAGATTAAGGTATGACATATTATAACAAACTAGTAAGAGATAAGATTCCCATGATTATGGAAAAGCAGGAGAAAAGTTTCACCATGTGGCAAGCAGATCAAGAAGAGTATCCTTCTTATCTTAAAAAGAAGTTAGTGGAAGAGGTGGGAGAGTTTCTTGAAAGTCCCTCCCTCAAAGAACTTGCAGATGTTCAAGAGGTGATTAATGCCATTCTTAAGGAGATGGGATATGTACAGGGAGATTTACGACATGAGCGCGCCAAAAAGATAGAATCGCGTGGCGCCTTTAACGAACGATGGATTCTAGGAGAAGTAGAGGATGATTAATGTCATTGGACTAGGTAACGCCGGATGCGCTATTGCTGAGTTATTGGGTGAATATCCTCCTTATAAGATTTTCAAAGTGGACGTCGGGATTCCTAAAGCAAAGAATAATTTTTCTATTACTAAGCGCAACTCGCCTGAAGAGTATGAAAGTAAATTCCCAGAGCGTGTGATTAATGCCTTGAAGAAAATAGAAGGAAGAGCAGTGTTAATAGTCGCCGGCGGTGGCAAGATTTCATCAGCATCCCTCCGTATATTAGAAGCAGTACAGCACGTGCCTACCGAGGTGGTATATATTCGTCCGGATCGGTCGAGTATTTCCAAGAGTGCAATGACCATGGACAATGTTACTTTTAATGTTTTTCAAGAGTATGCGCGCTCGGGGGTAATAGAGCGTCTCCTCTTGCTGTCCAACTCTTCGGTGGAGGAGGGAGTGGGAAACATTCCGGTTGCTCACTACTATCCTCGCCTCAACTCTATTATCGCCTCCACCTATCATATGACCAACGTCTATAGCAATAGCGATGCAGTCTTTGCGAGTCCCATTGATGAGAGTGGTATATGCCGCATTGGGACGCTGGGTATTGGAACCATGGCGAATGTAACAGATCGTCTATTTTTTCCTCTTGATTATATTAGCGAGAAGACCTACTTCTTTGCGATCAACGAGAAGCAATTAGATGAAGACGCCGCCCTTTTAGGGCGTATTAAGTTACGGGTCAAGCAAGATGACACCACAATCAAGGCAGGATTTGGGGTCTATGCCACACCCTATGAAGAGAACTATATTTATCTTTTAACCAACACAAAAATCATACAAGGAGTAAATTATGATGAGTAAAATATATGCAGGAATGTTTAAGAAAAAGAATGATGATCTAAGGCACATGACATTTGTGAAACTAGATGATGTACCAGAGACTTTTTTGTCGACGAAGATTAAAGAAGGTACTAAAGAGCGTACGATGCCTAAAGGTATGGAATTGGTCTGGGATTTAGATGCCGCAGATTTCCGCGTGTTTAATTATTCTTCTCAAGTGGGAGACTTACGGGAGATTGAGATGACCGATGATGAAAGAGTCAAGTTGTTTGGGTAGGGGGTCTTAAGTGCTCCGGCGAACTATTTATAATAATAGATCAGCGGAGCACACCCCTTATCCACGGAGCACACCCCTTATGAAAATGAAGATATTGTTAGAAAACTTTAAAAAATACGTGAACGAAGAACAGCAAGAACTCACCGAGTTCTTTACGCCGCCTTGGTGCGAAGGGGGTGGTTTGACCACCGACACCGCCGAGACAGTTTGTGATTGGATCGCCCATCTCAAAGACCAGATGGGAAGTGAATGGACCGAGCAGGACCAGCAAGTGGTTATGGGATCCGAAGATCCATCCGACGAATCAGGCCATCCTCCTTTTCACCCGAATGCCATCATGGATGCCGAAGGAAATCCACTAAACTTGCTGAAGCATCCTTATTATATAGAGAGGGGTTTTGATAAGATTCTCGCCCCACTGATTAATAAGTGGGCGGAAGGTGAGGGCATTAAGAGATCCGTGGGGCGCAGCGGGGACATGTTTGGAGATCCCATCGAAGGCGCCGAGTACTCGGATGAAGATTTGAAAAAGGTCGTGGGTGCGTTTCTACGTAAACAAAAGCGAAGTCCCCAAGATATAGAGCAAATATTAAATAATGCCGATACGGAACAATTACAAAATATGTTGTTGAAATTCAAAGATATCCAGGGGGGATAGGGAATATGAAAATGAAGATATCCACCAACCAACTTAACCGCATTGTCCGAGAAGAGACACAGCGTTTCCTAGAAAAGAAAGAGTTATCTATGCAAGATATTCTCCTAGACAAAGGCACCATCCGCGTTGGAAGCAGTGGTGCTGCCGTATCTCAAGTGCAAAATGCTCTGGGACTAGAGGTCGATGGAAAGTTTGGTCCCGGCACAAAGAAGGCGGTTCAGGATCTCCAGAGAAAATTAGGGGTAAAACCTGATGGAGTTCTGGGCGGAGCGACAGCGCGCAAGTGGTTAGGGATCCCCGCCAACAAAAGGGGAAAAAAGGGCAAACAACGCGCCGCACTCATGGCAGGAGAGAAAGACCTAGAGAGGTTGGATTCTCACCTGAGTACGTTTTCCTATGTAAACGAAGAAGAGATGGAAGAGATATATAATATTATTAAGAAATATAAATCTACGGATGCCTGGGAAAAAGCGCTTGTGGACGGATTTAAAGAGAAGACGGGGGATGACTTAGTGTCACGCATTCAGAATATTTCAGGCGTCGAAAAATACAAAAAGGCATCCCTAGAGTTGTTGGGAGCGAAGTATGAAAAGGATCTTACTACCAAGGCGAAGGAACTAACTCCGGGCAAAGTCTTCAAGAAGATACAAAGTGCGTTCACCCGATTCGCCTCAAACGTGCCTCTTGGAGGAGATCTTCATACGCGTGCTTTCTTAAGTTTTATGGGATGGCGCAATAATCCATGGACCGAAAAGGACATGGCAGAAGATGAAGTGAAGTGGATTAGAAACTTTTTAACTAATCTCACCACCGGCGCCTACGAAAAAGATCCCAACCTTAGCACAAAGACAAGACAGCGGTTACGACAGGAACGGCGCAACTGGAAAAAAACTGGCACCTTCCGCTTCGGCGACAAGACACTGGGTAAAGCATACTCCGTCTACAAAGCAGAGACAAACCCAGAAGAAGAAACGGGCATTTACTATGGTCAGAGCGGCAAGCCGCAATCATTTAAAACCCTCTTCGTAGATCCCTCCAAGGCAGCACAGATGGAAAAGTTTTTAGGACAATTTACGTTTCAGGGAAACCCCGAATCAGGATTTACCATCGCTGATCACTATGACTTTAATGACTTTGATCGTGCTAAGAATGACGAGCAAGTTGAAAAGGTAGTCTCCCAGCGTATCGACTCTCTGGCTCAATCTGCCAAAGATAAAGATATTTACCGAACAGCGCGCAATCTTGCACCGCTGTGGGCCCACTATACTAATCATGAAGGATTTCCGGTTAAGATTAAAGTCTAAGTAGCGGATTCCTAGAAAGAAGAATTTTCATGACATTTAAAATTATTAAATGCTTCCTCCTCGTGGGGATAATAGGGAGCATTTGGCTCGCCACTACTGCATGTAGTCGCGCCTCCCTTGCGTTTACCTTGGGGACCGGCATTGGTACCCCCCACCTTCAAGCACGTATTGATACCATTGAAAGAAAAGCAATCGCTGCTCAATCTTTAACACCCCAAGAGCGCATCTTTCTAGATGATTTTTACCACACCTTGGCGTGGGGAGGAAAATCTACAGTGATACTGAGAGAGACGGGGGGACTCATGTTTCATTATTTAGATGGAAATGGCGAAGATTATCAGATTAAGGCACATGTCTTTAAAGAGAACAAGTTGGTTCAACGGAACATGCGCCACTTGAGACGGTTGGTAGAGCATCACCAATGCCCCAAGGGACGCACCTTTTCAACTGCACCTTTTTACATGCCCCACCGCAGTCAGAAGGATTCTATATTTGGACTTTATTGGGGGACGTTGCACGTGACCTCCACGCCGGTAGGTGCACGCCGTTGCAAATTAGAGTGGAGAGCGGAAGTGCCATGGCACTGGCCCTCCTATGAAACACTCCGTCGCCGCCATGGGAGTGCGTGGAGTGAAAGGTTTCCGATCCCTAATGCAAAAAGCATTTTACGTGGGAAGGCATATTCTCTCTTTGTGGGTAATGGATTGGGTGGCCATCTCGTGTCTTTGGGGATGGCAACCCCCTTTAAAGGGTATGGGACGTGGGAAGAGGCACTCCGCCTAAAATAAAATTATTTTTAACAAAAGGCTTGACAAAGTGTTCTGCCTGTGTTATGATACGACATCAACAATTGAAAAGGAGAAAACTAAAATGGCAATTGATATGAAGAAAATGCAAAGTAAATTTAATAATTTGAAAGCACGTAGTGCTGGAGGTTCTTGGTGGAAACCGCAAGATGGGGTGCAAACTATTCGCATTCTTCCAACGGATGATGGGGATCCATTCAAGAGTTTTCATTTTCACTACAACATCGGCAAGGAAAATGGTTTCCTATGTCCGAATAATAATTTCGGCGACGACTGTCCCGTCTGTAACTTTGTGAAAAGTCTTTACCGTGAAGGTGATGACGAGTCCAAAGCGATGGCGCGCCAGTTGAACGCCAAAAGTCGTTTCTTCTCACCCGTCTTAGTGCGTGGTGAAGAGGGCGAAGGTGTCCGCGTTTGGGGATATAGCAAAACTGTGTACGAAACCTTACTTAGTTTAGTGCTTAATCCTGAATACGGAGACATCACCGATCTGGAAACAGGTGTAGACCTGGATCTTCAGTATGGCAAGCCGCCGGGAGGTCAATTCCCCGTCACTAAATTGACTCCACGTCGGCAATCTAGTTCACTCTGCAAAGACTTGAGTGACGAGAAGTGCAAGGAGTTGCTAGAAAACATCCCCGAATTTAGCACCTTGTTTGAACGCCGTACCTCTGATGATGTACAGAAGATGCTAGACGAACATCTAGCAGGTGATAGTCCCGAAGGTTTTTCTAATGAAACACAGAAGTATACCTCGGAAGCGGATAAAGTAGATAAAGCATTTAGCGATCTTCTTTAACACCTAAACCCACAGGGAGGCACAGGGTTATCAGGTGCCTCATTTTTTTATTATGATAGGGGAGAAGCATGGCAAGAGGAAAATCGAAAGCAGGTAAACTCAGCATCAATGAGATGCGTAGTTTAATTAATAAGAAAGCAGGGATGCCAGTAGCACATGACTTAACTGCTGATAATCCTACTGAGGTAAAAGACTGGATCCCCACCGGATCAACGTGGTTGAATGGTATCATTTGTCGAGGACGAATGGCAGGCATTCCAGTAGGTAAACTCAGCGAGATCGCTGGCATGGAAGCAAGCGGTAAGAGTTACATGGCAGCACAAGTGGCGGCGAATGCCCAGAAGATGGGTATTGATGTAGTTTATTTTGATTCAGAGTCAGCGATTGATCCCGGATTTCTAGAACACAGTGGAGTTGATCTGACTCAACTTCTATATCTCCAGGCAATGTCTGTCGAGTTTGTTTTAGAAACCATTGAAGAACTTTTAAAAACTAACAGCAATAAGATGCTGTTTATCTGGGACTCCCTTG
>Ga0080013_1001762_pt1 | contig 27593 bp, 37 predicted proteins | sample ETNvirenome_6_85_FD_69236 | JGI IMG/M metagenome (GOLD analysis project Ga0080013, IMG submission 69236) | Marine viral communities from the Pacific Ocean - ETNP_6_85 (SPADES assembly) (version 2) | ecosystem: Environmental > Aquatic > Marine > Oceanic | place: Pacific Ocean | collected 2013-06-19 | reverse complement strand
ACTGACGGGCCTTATATGGCCGAGGACACGAGCGGAACCACATTGACCTTCGGCGCGACATCCGGCTCGACCTCCTGCACGGCTTCTGCGGCTCTCTTTGCTGATACGGACACCAGTGGCTCAGGCGGCACAGGCCAGTACGACAGGCTCATCAGGGTTCACGACGGCACTAACTGGCATTGGTGCAAGATCACCGCTTATACGTCCACCACGGTCGTTACAGTGACCATCGTGGATACGACCCTCTCAGGGGTAGGGGCTCATACTCAGTTCAGGATGGGTTCGTTTAGTGACACGACTGGTTACCCTGCTTGTGTGTCGTTCTTTGAGCAGCGGCTCATGCTTGCCTCCACCAAGAGTGAGCCTCAAGGCATCTGGGGGTCAAAGACAGGCTTGTTTGAGACACACACTCCTGGGACCGATGCTGATAGTGCCATCAGCTTTACGATTGCCAATGTCACGATGAACCGTGTGCGGTGGTTGGCTACGCTAGGCACAGATCTCTTTGCCGGGACTTCTGGCGCAGAGTGGAACTTGACGGCAGATAGCCCTCCAGCGACTCCAACCAATGGTTCTTTCTTGCCTCACAGCTATGAGGGCAACGCATTGGTGATGCCGGTCAATGCCAAAAAGTCCCTGATCCATCTCAAGCGGTCTGGCAAGCGTATCTTCGACATCTACTTTGATGGCGACACGGTGAGGAAGGCATACCGATCTGACGAACTGACATTCCATGCGGATACCGTTACCGGCGATGGTGTGAGTCAGATGGCGTATGCCGGTGATCCCAACAACACTATTTGGGCCATTCGTGATGATGGTCAGATGTGTGCCTTGAGCTACTACCGGGACAAGGGTGTGCTTGGCTGGGGCCGCATGATTTCAGGTGGGACGTCACCAGCTTTTGAGAGCGTCACGACAATTCCGCGGGCTGGCGATGGAACGTCAGAGTTCGATCAGACCTGGGTTATTGTGAAGAGGACGATCAATAGCACGACACATCGCTATGTGGAGTATCTTGATAGCTCCCGCAATACTGACAGTCTCGTTTATTACAGTGGCTCTGCTGTAGCCACCTTGAGCAACCTTCACCATCTGGAAGGTGAAACGGTGACGGTCAAGGGTGACGGCGATGCTGCCGGGACGTTGACTGTGACTGGTGGTGCAATCACCTTTGCGAACTCCAAGACGTACTCGACGGCAGAGGTTGGCTTGGCCTACACGCACAAGGTCGAGAACCTTGCCCTTGAGCAAGCCACACAGCGTGGGCAGACCCTTGGGCAGAAGCGGCGTCCATATGGGGTCTTGCTGCGCCTCAGAAGCTCACTGGGCAGCACGATCAATGGTGACCCCATATTGGCCCGCGACAGTTCGGACCTCATGGACAGCTCACCCACGCCCATTACAGGGGACTATGAGATGTCTCCTGATACTGGCTGGGATACTGAGGGCAAGATTACGATTACGGGGAGCGATCCCTATGACTTTGCCATCACCGCTATGGTGGTGCGCCAGGATGTGAACGAGGTCTGAGATGACAGATCAATCAAGCACGACAGGAACGAGCGCGCTCTCCAGTGGCTTTACTGCCGCTGGCGCTTTGGCGACGGGCTTTGGCAAGTTCACGACTCTGAAGGCTCAGGCCAAGACGTTTGGTGCGAATTCTGCCATTGCCTTGCAGAACGCTGAACAGGCTCGGCTTCTTTTGCCGCTGCAACTGTCTGCGTTGGACAAAGAGATTGAGTCGATCAAGTCGGCTTTCGACATTGAGAAGTCCCAGATTGAGCAAAGCAGGGATCGTGCCAAGTTCGATGCCGCTGCTTCTTTGGAGAAGGTGGGTATCCAGGCAACGATTCAGGGGATTGTTGCTGATACGGCTACCAGTCGCTTTGCTCTAACGAGTGGTGTGGCTACTGCCCAGGATCGTTTGACCAGGGAATTCGCTGACGCTGGTTTTGAGCTGACTGAAGACCTCTCATTGCGTCGTCTGGCCTTGACTACGGGCGGTATTGAGGAAAGGGCTGAGTTGGAGAACGCTGCCCTGGACGTCACCCTGAACTTCATTGTGCAGCAGTCTCAGGAGAAGATGCGCCAGATCGAAGTGAAGCGGCGCAAACTCACTGGACAAGCACGGGCTGCAGCGGGTGCAGGGAACGTCAGGGTAGGTTCAGGGTCCGTGACCGCCCAGAAGGAAGAGATAGCCACTGAGGCGGGCTTTGAGGCTCAGCAAACGGCACTTGAGCGGGACACTGAGATCGCTGGCAGAGTTCTCCAGCGTGAAGTGGGCAAATCTCGTGAGCGCCAGGAGATTGGGCAAGCTGAGTTGACCTCTGAGGGTGACATTGCCCGTGCTGATCTAAGCCGTGACCAGACTGTTTCGCAGTCAGCCCTTCGCAGGGATGCGGACATAGCTGCTGCTGAGATCACTCAGCGGGATGCCTTAGCGAATGTTCGGGCCCAGATGGAAGCTCTGGATCTGGAGCAACGTCAGATCAAACAGGGCCTTGATGCTGCGATGTTTGATGCTGCCCAGTCTCTCAACACGCTAGAGCGCAATAAGCAGATTGATTTGGAGCGAGCTGGACTGAACAAGAAGATGGCTTCGGCACAGGCTGTGGCTGCGATAGCGAACTCTGAGCAACGTGCTGCGGCTGAGAGATCTGCTCAAGATGCTGCTGAGACTGCTGCCAAGGTGAACTTGGCTTTCGGTGCTTTGAGTGCTGGTGCCAGTGCTGTGAAGGTGGCTGACTTCTTGACTGGCAGGAAACTTGGTGAAAGTGTGAAAAGCTTTTTGGGGCTCGATGCAACATCACCATTTTCCGCTGGATCTAAATTTGCGAGTGCTGTTCCTGGGACCACTGGGTTTGGAAGTGCTGCCTCTGGATCTGGTATTACTTTTTCAGGCACCGCTGGTGAAATTGGTGCTGCTGGTGCAAGTAATGCTGCTGGAGCCGCTATTAATCCAGCCCTTGTTTCAACAGGAATCTTTGCAGGATTCGCAGCCGTGGCCTTTGGTCTGCAGGCTATGGGCAAGAAGAAGCGGGCCAAGGCCGAGGCTCGTGCCTTCAGTGTTCTCAATAGTTATTTGGCTGACGGCACATCTATGGAGCGTATCATTCAGGTATATGCTGGTGATAGCAGACCCCCAGGCAGTCAAGCCAGGGTGCCTACGGGAAAGGGTGTTCATCGCACGGACGATGGGCGGCGGCCAGTGGCGGCACAGCCTCTTGGTCCAGACGAAAATGGCGTTATGCAGTACCGCGTGACCTTTGGTGAGTTTGAAGCACCAGTTGGTAGCGCCGGGGCTCGACATTCGGAAGTGATGTTTTTGAACACCAAAGGTGACTTAAATAATCCGAGTATTGCCGTCTTCACGACCGATTCGGATCTGGGCATTAAGGAAGATCTTCGCAGCAACGTTATGATTATGAACTCAGCCTTGTCGTTTGCAGCGCAGATTGAACGGATCGCCCCTGCCAGCAGGGAACGGGCTGTGCAAGTCTTTTCCATTATGTTAATGAAGGCTGGCATTCCTTTTCCGTCTGGGGCGTCTTTGATGCAAGGTTTTCTTCAGCAAGCTCAAGCCGCTAAGGAAACTGGGCAGCGCATTTCTGCTGCTGCTGAACGTCGTCGTGGGTTGAATGATGCGGGTAGCGGACCTCCTGGTACTTAGGAATAGATGATGGCTCTCAAATTTAACATTCCTGTAGTCCGTCCTAACGTGGCTCGTGCGAGTGATGTCAATCTACGTGTAGAGAAGCGGGAGTCTATTCGCGCTCCTTTCCGTAGTGGGCTGGATTTCGGTGGTGAAGCTCTTCAGAAAATTGGCGCTCAGATTGCTGCACAGCTTGATGAGCATCAAGACAATGTCGATACGATAGAGACAGGTCGGTTGGAACGTCTTGCAAAAGAGGCCCGTGCTAACGAGGCCCGGACATTTGACCAGTCTCGCCCTGATGAAATCGTAAGCTCTACGGCCAAGAGTGGTCAGACCATCACTGATACCTTTGTGGCTGAAGCCAAGAAATCGATGTCTGCTTCTGCTGTTGCAGAATTCCAAAAGATAATGGATGAGCAGCAGTCAACTGGTAACATTCGTGCCTTGCAAACGGCGAAGACAGCTTTTGCCACTGAGATGGAGGCTCAAATAAATGTCTCTTTTTCCGAGACTGTGAAAGCTGCTGAACGCACGGAGCCTGGATCGCAAGCTCGTGCAGATGCTATTGAGCCATTCAATATTCTTGTTGACGGTTCTGGGCGGTTCTATGGCAAGCATGAGCAAGCGGCGTTTAAGCGTAAGCTGAACATAGCTATTGAAGAACAAGTTATGCAGCGGCTTGTTGAGTTTGATCCCCAGCGATTGCTTAATGGTGGTTCTGAGAGATATGCAAAGTTTTCTCTGAAATTTCCTACCTTTAGAGATCAAGCCCAAAAGGCATTAACTGAAGGTAGGGGTGTTGCGCTTGCTGCCGTTAAGTCTGCTGCTATTGGCACATCAAAATTACTTGCAGCAATCACTCCAGAAAATGCTAAAGGCTCTCTTGAGCAAATCACTCGCGCATCAAATCGTTACTATGCTGAAAAGGCGTTATTCAAAAGAGACTTCCGTGGAAGTTTCAACGCTAAAGATTTCGCTGTGGCTGATGCTCATGTGATAGCCGCTTCTCGTGCAGCTAGTTTTGCAAGTCGGGCTGCGCTTGCTGAGACTGATGCTCAGGCAGAAGAAGTCCTTCGTGAGCTTGAATTGACTTTTGCGGCTGAAGGTGGCGATCCGCTTGTTATGCAAGAGCTTGCCACGATGCTTGCTCCTACTCGTCGTATTCTTCGTGAGCGTGTGGGTAAAACCTCTGCTGCTGAAGTCGCTTCAAGAAAGGCTGCGGCAGACTCTTATGCTAAGATCTTACCAGATTTCAATTCTTACTTTGCTGTTATCAGTCGCACTGATGAATTATCTTCTGACGAATTGTTACAAGAGCTAGACGCTAAGAAAAGCACTCTTGAAGAAAACATGAACCGTTGGAAGGATGAAAATGGTATTTCAGATCTTGACCCACGTATGTTGAGAATGCGGTCAGTGTTGGATGCTCATAGAATTGCGGCTGACGCCTTAGCTGTTGCAAAAACTGAAGGGACTGATGTTTCAGAGGCAACAGACATAATTGACGCTGCTCAACGAACTGCACTTGAGAACAATAATTTTGTCCTTGCGGGTAGCCTTGCTGCAATAAAGGCTAATTTTGAAGGCGTGGCCTCACAGCGCAAGACCATAGAGAAACGAAGAGATACCGCCCTTCAGCAAGCTGATAGCACAGCCGCCACACGGCTATCCACACAGCTTGGAGAAACGCTTGATGATTTGAAAGTCGCTGTTCGGCGTACCGCTGATGATACCTCGGCTCGTGTTGACGTTGTCACAGATCTTAGTGAGTCCATTGAAGATCAGCTGTCTCAGATCAAAGATCTTTTGTCACACGATCCTGGCCGTTATGAAGAGCTAGAAAGACGGACACAGGAATTGCTTGACACTGCGTTTACAGCAAGTGGTGTATTTGCCGAAGACCGCCCCAGAGAAAGTCTTGCTGAAAGGATCAGTAAAGATCCTAACATTGGAGCAATCTTGACACGGAACTATGGCGCTGCAATTGACGCTGCTGGTAAGGCTCGTCAGGACCGGCGAGTTCTTCAAGCTGAGATGAACTTAATTCTTGACGGCAAGTCAAGGGGAGGGTTGTCAGACGCTGGGCAGAAAGCATTTAACCAGTGGTGGTCTGCCCCTGACCCAAATACCAATCGCTCCAATCTCAGCACCGCATTAGCTACATTTTTCAATAGCAATGGGACAGTAGGTGCTGGCGGTGAGATGACTATCGGCTTTCTAATCCAGACTGGTCATGTTCATTCTGGTATTGTCGATATGCTGAACAAGAAAGGTCAGTTAACTAGTGAAGGAATGACTGATTATGCTCTTGGTGAAATTGCTCGTGTTGTTCATGTCATTCGCACAGTTGATCCAACCGCTGTCTTTGATCGGAAGTTAGCGATGGCTGCTGACCGCGTGGTTGAAGGGGCTGACCTTGGCAATCTTGGCGCATGGATGCGTGAGTTAAATTTATTTGGGAAAGTCAAGACTGAAGAAACACGCACAGCATTCTTTGATGCTATTGACGACCTTGACGCCAAGGTTGACGCTTTCTTATTCGAGAAGTTTAAGAATGATGTTGGCACTCTCACTGGATTTTATGGACAGGGAATTTCGCCTAACCCCGATGACTTTGCCAATGCTCTAAATGGTAAGCATAAACCTGCTATCCGAAATATTTTTAAGTCAATGTTATTTGAGCGCCACCTTGGCGAAGGCGGGACACGATTGCGTCCTGGCAACAGCAGTGATTTAGAGGCTGCTTTCGAGAACACCTATGTGAGCGTGTTCAGTCAGAAATACTCTGCTTCACGGTTGGTTAATCCTGACCAACCGATCATCTGGACACAAGACGCTCTTGACAGTAAGCCATTCAGAGCAATGTTCGGCCTGGATAGCAACGAGGGCTACTTCAAGTTCCGTAAGCTACTGTCAGATACTCTTTCAGAAAATGGCATTAGCTTGACCAAGAATGATAAAACTTTTCTTGCTCGTGGAATTGAGTCGGGTATTGACCAAATCTTTGGTGAGGGCTCTGCCCAAACTTTTACGTCTGCTCTTGGGCTTGATCGTCCGCACCTTCTTAACCAGAATAAAATGCTTCCAGACCACACAACTCTTGTTCGTGGTAAGTTTAAGAATGGTCTGCCTACCGCTATTATTCTTTACAAAGGTCAGCCCAGGTTCTCGTTTGAACCTGACGCTTCTGGCAAAATCATACCAAAGGTGTTGTCTATTCAGCCTGACTTGGTTGACGATAGCCAGAGAGCTTTGGAGAGAGCGAAGTTCGTTCGCAAGATATTTGGTAAGCCGATGGATCTTGTTGTTGATACATTTGGGCGGTACTTCCAGGGGGCCCTTTACAATAAAGGTATGATGCAAAAAAAGATGTTGGGAACACATCTTGAGCGTGGCGAAGGCTCTACACCTCGTATCCAAGGGTTCAAGCACCTTCCAGAAGAACGCGATGTTCAGGAGTTCCAACAAGAGGCACAAGATTACAGCGAGCCCAGAGGCTTGGCTGGTAGCAACCTTCAAAGCAAGCGTCGCCGTGAGGAGAATTCTCTGTTCCTGACTGAGCAGCTTCAGGCGACGACTCCTTTGTACCAGCGTATCTGGAACGTCTTCGCCCGAGAAATAAAAGGCGACACGAACACTTACGACGAGTTCATGACAAACACTCGTATGAAGAACCGCATTGACCGTGCTAGGCAAAACCAAGAAGGGCAGGGTCAGTAATGGGCGCTTTCTTTGAACCTGTCGATGACGTCCTTCCTTTGCAGGATGAGCTTCGCCATGTGAAGCTGGATTGGTCTCCTTCGCTGCCTGACATCTTCAGCGCACAGATGCGTCTGAACAACACTCTGTTCTCTGGCATAGTCAACACCACAGGCGGATCAGAGCCTATCCCTGGCTACGATGCTCTTGAGGACATCCAGGGCTATGAGAGCTTCGCTATGGAGTTCCTGACCTCTAGGAGCCCGTCTGAGACTGACGTCATCAAGAGAGCTATTGACCGGCGTCAGAATGACCGCCTCATCATGGAGCAAGCGAGCGGGTTTGAGGATCTTCTGACTGGCCTTGCTGCTGGCATCATTGACCCAGTGAACCTCTTGTTTTTCTCGACAGCCCCTGGCGTGTCTCGCTCGCTGATGGATACGTTAGGCAGGAACGCATTGTCTGGTGCTAAGATTGGTGGAGCCGCTGGACTGACAACAGAATTGTTACTGCAAGCAGAACAATCTGATCGCCCCTTAGAGGGCAGCGCCGCCACTGTGTTATTCTCAGCGGGCTTCGGCGGCGGTCTAATGACCCTTGCCTCTCTTGGACCCTGGTCGAACTTCGCCAGCAAGTCCATGTTTGAAGACCTTGCGGCTCGCGCTACACACGAGATGCAGTTTGGTTCTGGGCAAGTCAGTGCTGCTGCCTTCAAAGCCTCTGAGGCTGGCAGGAACTTTCTTAGGAAGGCATTCCCTGACAGAGCCGATGACGACTTGCTGCCGTTTGAGGTTGAGCGGGCTCGCAACGCTGCCTTTGGCTTCGATCAGCGACGGACCCATTCTCACATGGAAGAGTCTCGCATGGACGCTTCTTTGCGGACGCGGGGTGTGTCGGGAGCCAAGGGGCCGAACCTTGCGACTCCTACGAAGACTCCTGATCCCATAGAGCCTGTTGTTTCTCCTGGGGCAAAAAGTGACTTCAAACTTGATACAGAGTTTGAAAGGTCTTTTGACCTTCCTGATGGGACACCGTTGGACGAATTACGAGATCCTGATGTGAGGGAATTTGTTCTTCGTACACGCCAAGCTCGGATGTCTGAAAAGATCTCAGATCCTAAGAAATGGACTGATGATGAAATCGCTGCTTATGGTAGGGGGGATTGGGAAGAATTTAGTAGGCTTCGTGGCTATACGGAAGAAGAGATTTCTAATTTTAGGCGCAATCTAGAGCTACAGCGTATTGTTGAGGCGCGATACGGTTCTGATGTTGAGGACTTCACGCCAAGTTTGTCTTATGTGATTCATAACCATTTGGTTGATACTGGGAGAATCCCTTCCCATGACGACGTCGCTAGTCTTCTTTCGCGGCCAGCATCGGATGATCCGATAGCTCCTGGTCCCATTGAGGGAGAGCCTGTTGAAGCACCCATTCCTGATGAGCCTCTTTTGTCTACGACTACGAAGATCAAGCGTGGCCGGAACAAGCTCAAGCGGAAGGGTGGCGATGTCTTTGTAGCGGGCAAGTTCAATCGCGCCAAGAACGAGATCACGTTGGACGAGGCTGCGATAGCTGAAGGGTTCGATGGCAAGGTGTGGCTCAATCCAGCCAAAGGCGTTCGCCCTCTCCCTGAAGACATGATTAACACGGTTGGTGATTGGGAGAGGTTCGTTACAAACCACGAGCTTGCTCATGCTGACTTCCCCAGAAACAAAGGGGAGAGCAAGGCAGACTATGAAAATCGCATCAACGATATTGCGACAGAGGCATTCAATCGTGGCGGTGGCAGCGATCTACCGCCCAGTGCTACGGGTGATCTGCTTGATGGTGGGCCACCTCGTGGTGGGGATACCGTTGCTAGTGCCGGTGGGCTTGAGGATATTTTGGCTAAGGTCAATCCTGGGCTTCAGGTTCTCTTAAGCACCCATGCTCATGCGAATAATATCATTGAGCGCATGGCTGAATTTGGAGGGTTCCATAAGAAAAACTTGAAGGGCACTGATAAGGCTACGAAGCAAGCGGTTGAAACGAAGATCAAGAGGCATGGGTCCGCTCTTGCATCGTTCATTACTGGCTTACGTGATAACTACGGAGCCTATCGTGCCAGGGTGACTGGAGAGCCTGAAGCTAAGGGTCTGTTCGGGACCGTGGCTCAGTCGGCCAAGGATGCGATTAGAAGAGAAGGAAGGAAGACCCTGGAGGAAAGGGACTTCATGCTGCCTGATGAGTTTAACAGGAGCGTTACGGCCTCCCTACGTCGTCCTGACATGGAGGTTGAGCCCGAGGTCAGGGCAATGGCTCAGAAGATCCGTGCAAAGCTAGACGCTGATGCGGAGCTAGGCATCTTGCATGGCTTGATCCAGTCAGAGGATAAGCTGGCAAATTGGGTGCCTCGTATTTGGCATATCCATACTGTACGTGAACGGATGGATGAGCTTGTTGACCTGATCCATGCTGACCAGATCAGTCGTGTTGGTGATGCTGCAAAGAAGAAATCCGAGATCCGCCTTCAGCTTGAGCGCATCCTCCATACTGCTGACGGCATGGAAGACGTCGATCTTGATGCAATCAAGACAAGCCCGAAGGGGATCTTCAAGGAACGGACGATTGACGTTAGCGATGAGGTCGTTGAGGAATTCCTTGAGAGTGATATTGACGTAATTCTGCGAACCTACAATCGCCAGTTTGCTGCCGACATTGAACTTACCAAGGAATTTGGTGATGTCGGCATGACGCGAGACATTGACCAGCTGAAGTTTGAGGCTCAAGCAACTATCAAGGCGGCAGCAACGCCTGAATTAAAGGCGAAGCTGGTTGACCAACTTGCGCTGGATCTAAAAAATATCCGTGCAATGAGAGATTTGCTGAGAGGTAACTACGGCCTTCCTGCTGATCCGTTCAGCATGACGTCAAAGACTGCGAGATTGGTTACTGACTTTTCGCATCTGACAATGCTTGGTGGTGTCGTAATCTCATCGCTGCCTGATATGGGCAGGATCGTAATGGCTAACGGCATTGAGAATGCTTTCCCAATGTTGAAGCTGATTGTGTCAGACATCAAGACTTGGAAGATTGCAGCCGAAGAAGCCAAGATGGCTGGCACTGGTCTAGACATGATCTTGCAAAGCCGAGCCCTTGCGATGGTCAATGCCAGTGAGCTTCCTCAAAGGTTCACGCGGATTGAGGAAATCTCTGGTCGAGCAACGAATGCTTTCTTCATTGCGAACCTGTTGAGCCCGTGGAATGCCTTCTTGAAGCAAGCCGCTGGTGTGGTGATCTCTAACCGGATTGCTCGTGACACAATCAGAACTGTTGAGGGTATGGTCACTGAGTCTGGGGCTGCGCGACTGCGCGCCGCAGGTATTAGTGTTGAGGATGCCAAGCTGATAGCCGCTCAGATCCAACAGCATGGCGAGGTGGTGCAAGACACATGGATTCCCAACACACTTGAATGGGACGCCGACGCTGCTGGTCTTGTAGACACTTTCCGCAACGCTCTGGTCAGAGACATCGATGCGACCATCGTGACTCCTGGTGTTGGCGACCAGCCTCTATTTTCTCATGCTGGGTTTCAGGTGCTTGACGAAGACACCACCAAAAACTGGCCTGGAATTTTCTTGCACCCTTCCTGGGGCAAGATGATTACGATGTACAAATCTTTTGTGTTTGCCAGTGCTACGAGGGTTCTGCTTCCTGGCATTCAGATCCGTGATGCTGCAACGCTTCATGGTGCAATGATGATGACCTATATCGGTGCCCTTGTGGTTTCCCTTAAGGATAAGATGAATGGTCGTCCTGGCACAGACAGTGTCACAGGGTTCCTTCTTGATGGCATTGACCAGTCTGGAATTACCAGCTGGTTCGCCACTGTGAACAACATTATTGAGTCCATCACGGATAATGAGATCGGTCTTCGTCCAGTCACTGGAACGGCACCGCCTTGGAGTACGACGCTCACCTGGAAAGCTGGATCAGTCTTTGGCCCTGTAGCAAGCATTGCAGGACGAACTGCTGGGATTGGTAAAGATATTTTACTTGGCGACATGGATTATCATACTGGATTGGATGTGTGGCGTAGCGTTCCAGGCAATAATCTTTTCTGGCTGAAGATGGGAAATGTCACTCGGATGGGTGATTGGATGGATCAGTTGGCTGAAGAGGGTGGCGCGGCGCTATCTCTAGGCAATAGGAACCTTTTCTAGTACCTTGCGGATCAACGGAGTACGATCATGACCATAGCAACGACAATCTCTCGCGTTGAAACCGTAGGCAACGGCTCTACGACAGTCTTCGCGTATGCTTTCAAGATCTTCGCCACCACTGACCTGAAGGTATGGCTGGTGACAACTGCCACGGGTGCGGCAGTTCTCCAGACTATCACCACTCACTACAGCGTATCGGGAGCGGGCGATGCGGGTGGTGGTAATGTCACGATGGTGACGGCACCAGCAGCTACCGAGACACTAGTTGTTGAGCGTCATACGCCAGAGACTCAGGCCACGGATTACGTGGAGAATGATGCTTTTGGTGCGGACACGCATGAAACGGCTCTAGATCGCGTTGTGGCGCTCGTCCAGCAGGTTACTCGTGCCGTGGGTAGGTCCATGCGCCACGCTGTAGGTACGCCTGACGCGGTCTCTGTGGAGCTTCCCTTCCCTGTGGCTGACGAGTTCATCAAATGGGATTCAGCAGGGACTGCCTTGGAAGGCTCTGCCGGGACTAGCGGAACCACTACGACTACCTACATGGCGACTTTGCTGGTAGCGACGTCTGAGGCTAACTTCAAGGCTCTTGCCAATTTGGAAGCTGGCACAGACTTCCAGGCTTGGGATGCTCACCTTGATGATCTGGCTGCACTGAGTGTGGCTACCGCTGACGGTGAGATGATGGTCGCCACCGGTGCCGGGGCCTGGGCCTTGGAGAGTGGGGCTACACTCCGAACGTCGGTTGGTGTTGGTACTGGGGATAGCCCGCAATTCACCGGAATTGAACTGGGTCACGCTACTGATACCACTATTGCACGGGCATCCGCTGGTGAGATTTCTGTAGAGGGTACACAGCTAGCAAAATTGGATGGCAACCTTCAGGATTTAGATACTCTTGGTGCGGCATCATCTGATGGGGAAATTGCAGTTGCTACTGGTGCCGGTGCTTTGGCCTGGGAGAGTGGTGCCACTTTACGCACATCGGTTGGTGTCGGTACTGGGGACAGCCCAGTCTTCGCCGGTCTTGACGTTAACGGCGGTGAACTTGTGCTAGATGCGGACGGCGATACGAGCATCACGGCAGATACAGACGACCAGATCGACATCAAAATTGCTGGTGCTGATGATTTCCAAATGACGGCTAATACATTTAGTGTGCTATCCGGCAGCACCCTCAATATTGATAGTGGGGCGACCATAGCTAATAGCGGGACTGCTACGGGGTTTGGCAGCGGCCTTGCTTCCGGTGATGTAATTCCGGCAGATGATGGATCAGTTGGTGCGCCGGGATTAAGTTTTGCTGATGATACAGACAACGGCATATATCGCATAGGGGCCAACAATTTTGGCGTGGCTGTTGCTGGTGCCTTAGCGATGGAGTTCGACCCTATCGGGGCTGTGCAGACGCCGTTGCAGCCTATCGTGGTTGCTGCGGGTACGGGCCAGACTGACGCCACGGGTGATGACACAACCGTTACGCTTACTTTCCCGACCGAGATCACGGACCAAAACGCCGACTTTGATGGAACTTCGACGTTTACAGCCCCTGTCACAGGCACCTATGCGGTTGATCTTTCCGTTGTTTTGACAGGGCTTCTATCGAGCCACACCCGTATCATCTCGGCATTCACGGCCAGCAACCGCGCCATGCAAATTAATCGCCTGAACCCTTGGGCGGCGGCGGACCAAGCAGGGACGGCTTTTTATTACAACGGCAGCGCGCTGATTGACATGGACGCGGCTGACACTCTGACCACAAGTACCCGCATCACGAACGGAACAAAGGTCGTTGATATCGGTAACGGCAACACGCACATCGGCATTCGTCTTGTAGGATAAAGGAAAACAAATGACACTCAAAATTACGGTCGAGTACAAAGGCCAGACTTTCACCAAGTCTGTGACGGGCAACCCCCTGTTGGCCTTGGAGAATGACCTCCGCGATGTCGGTAACGCCGACGATCCCAGCGACATCGTTGGCTGGATATTCGCTGGGCCGTTCCAGGGCAAGATCAACAACTGTGCCAAACGGATGGCAATTGCGGAGGTCCAGCGACTGAAAGCGGACCCCAGCGTGACTTCGATGCCCGCGACTGATGATGAATTGGTGGCATCAGCTGCTGCGGCGGTGGGATATAAAAACCGTTCAGCACGGGATGCCGCGGAACCCAGCCGGTAACAATGAACCGCCTTGGCACCCTTACGGTGGCTGTCTGCGTCCTGGCCTTGCTATGGCTTGGCGCCAAGTCTGCGTGGGGCCATGCCATGCTCTGCGGCCCTCGCAAAAACATTACGGAAAGCCTTAGCGGCAAATACAAGGAACGTGTTGTTGGCCGAGGTTTAACTGAGGGGGGAATGATTCTTGAGCTATTCGTTAGCTCTAAAGGTAGCTGGAGTGTTGTTGTAAACGACCCTCTCAAGGCTTGCATCATTTCCACGGGGGAGGCCTGGGAGAAGGCCGAGCCCAGCATAGGGGAAAAAGCTGGTGGTTGATGAGTCTGTCAAATGGGGGATTGGTACTGGCCTAGCTGCCCTTGGCGGCATTCTGGGCTGGGCGTTCTCCGTGGAACGCCGCTTAGGCAAGGTGAATGGGACCAGTCATATGCAAGATGAAATTAACGGGCACACCAGGGCATTGTCCAAGGATCGTGCAGAGATCGCTGGCATCAGCGCCACAGTACAAGCGAACACTCGTTCGATAGAGCGCATGGAGACAGCGTTAGGGATGCACATGCACGAGGAAGAACAGACCCTAGGAAGAATCCTAGGAAAGCTGGAGTCACTATGAACTATTTCACGAAAGAAGAACTTCAGTGCAAGTGCGGCTGCGGCACGATGGAACTGGCCGAAGGCTTCGCGGAAGAGCTGGACGGGCTCAGGGGAGTCTATGGGCACCCACTCATACCAACCTCGGCTTGCCGGTGTCCTGACCACAACCGGATGGTGGGCGGGCACCGCAACAGCCTACACCTCACATTCAATCTGCACTGGAACACGCGGACTTGCGCGATAGATGTGAAGCGACCAGATTCATCGTTGATGGCTTCTCTAGTGGGAGTGGCCTTGGAGCGTGGCCTGAGCATAGGAATAGCCCCGACCTTCGTCCATCTGGACTGGAGGTCGCAGACTTGCACAGAGCCAAGCGAAGGCACGGGGACTGGGTTCTTTACCCGGCCTACCGTGTTATGGACTTACTGAAGAGGAGAAAGAAAGTGGATCTCTTGAACACAGTTATGGGTTACGCAGACGCTCTGCCAGCATGGCTGGTGGCAATTACTGCGTTGGTTACTGCTGCCAATGCCGTGACCGTGCTGACGCCGACGAAGCACGATGATGTTGTCCTAGGGAAGATCCTAGGAGTGCTGAATTTCTTGTCGATGAACTTTGGTCGCAACCGCAATGCGGACGATAACGCATGACCTTTCTGGCTCAGATAGTCCTAGGAGGCTTGAGGATGCTCGTACAGCCTCTTCTCATAGCCTTCGGGGCTATCCAAGCCTATAAGGGCAAGGTGGCTGAGAGAGGCTTACAGGACGCTTCAGATAGGAACGAGATCGATGAAGAGTATCGTGGCATTACTGATCGGGATGAGCTTGTTGACAGGGTGCGCCGCAGCCAAGAGTGACCTTTGCGCCAGCTTCAGCAAGATCATCGTGTCAGAAGAAGGGTTCAGGGTTATCCCTAGTGATGAGCTTCGCCAAATCGGGGCTCACAACGACACCATGAAAGACAAGTGTAGATAGGAGCAGAACGATGGCTTTGCTTTTCAGGTATCTCGACACGGTGGGGGATGGGTCTGGCACGAAGGATTCTGCTGTGAATCATTCTGCGGCCTTGGAGGAATACAAAATCGTTACTTGCGGAAGTGTCAGTATCGACGGTTTTTCAGCTGCACATGAGTTACATGAGTAGTGATCGTAAATAGCAACCACTTCACCATCGACATCTACATCGGCATTCCAGATAAGTTGATCCCTGCCACACTTGCCGCAGTAGCGTTTAGCTGTGCGTGTAGCCATCAGTCTCAATCCCTAAGATCATGCCGCACCAGGGCACCATGACGCAGTCACCAAAGGCCAGGAAGGCTGTGCGTCTAAAGGCGAGGTAGCTCGGCGCTACTGTTGTGTCGCGGTCGTACACGGCTTTGAGTGCTATCTTCTGTTCTCTTGTAAGGATCATCTGCTTGCTCCAGTGCTTTCCAACCTGCTTCAATAAGATCTCGGACATGGCGTTCCATGTCAGGGTCGTAAACCATCTTGCCTTTAATTTGTTTCTTTGCATGATCGATGCAGCTGTGATCTCGCTTGAACACGTAGCCAATTGTCGAGGTTCCTGCACCGACAATTTCGCTGCACACGTACATGGCTTTCTGTCGGACAGCCACGACTTCGGCATACTTGTTTGGTTTACAGATCTCAGGAAGGCTGTAGTTCATTTGTGCCAGGACTGCCTTCGCCACTATCTTCGTCTGACCGATTTGCTTCAGTCTCGTGATCGTATCTGTCATCAGCTTTATCCCTCGCTAACATTGCTTGTGCTGTGCCGGAAGGCTCAACAATTTCAGGAGCATATTTTTTGATGTGAACGATGAGTTCCGTGGCAAGCGTTACTGCTTGTTGATAATTGAATTTGATGACTGCCCTATGTGATGTGGACATGGTGGTGATCGTAAAGAAGCCATCGATTTCACCAGTCGTGACTTCAGCTGGAAGCTCTACTTCTTCCATTGGTTTATGTGTCATCATTTATCTCCCTTCTCACACGAGCCCTGAGAGCTTCCCAAGGCACATCTAAGAGCTTCTTGAGGCTAGAGATAGCCTTGATCCTCTGCGCCTCTGAGAGAGCGTCTGAGGCGAGTAGGGTGCAACTGATCCAGTAACGCTTAAGCCAGCGTTCTTTTTGGGTTAAGCCACTTTGATCGTACATGCGCCCCTCTTGTCACGAGTAGCGATGATTCCGTGGCCGGTAGTCTCACGAGCATCTATGGGCACCAGCTTCTTGAGATCTGACTTTGCATCCTCAAAGAGCTTCGCATACTGCTGATTGTCGATGAACTCCAAGGACAGTGAGGCCCACTGGTTGTTACCCGTCATGTCCACCTTCCTGACGATAGGCTTCGTGGGCTCAATAGTTTCCTCTATGCCACCATCCTTCGGCGGGATGTCCATGATAACGCACTTCCAGAACTTGTGCTGAAGCTCCATCATCTTGTCGATGAAATCCTGATCCCGTGGAATTCGTATGCACTCCCATTTGGAGTTGCCGAAGATCGCTGAGATGTAAGAGTCTTGCTTGTCCAACACGTTCATGTAGTGTTGAACTTGTGGGTAATAGGTATCGGCTTGCTTTTCGATGTCACTAAAGGCGTTGGTGTGCTTGGCCTCCCAGATCCCGTTGGAGTGCCTAGACAGATGGACGAGCCCATCGATCTGCGCTACCAACCAATTGTACTCAGGGTGAACGTAAAGCTGTTCAGTGGCACCGTTGCGCTCGACCTCTAGCTCAGTATTGTGAGTGAAGAACTTGGCATTCAGAGACTCTGACATGATGCCCAGCTGGACATTCAGTTCCCAAGACAGATCGGGGCGCTCCTTCTTGCGAGTTGTTTCTTCCCAGAGATCTTGGAGTGTCATCTTGAAGTGCTTGCCTCGTGCGATGACACAAGCTGCCGTGCCACCTATCTTTCGATGTTCGATGTAGTCAGCCATCGTGTTTCCTCCTTGCTCCTGCTAGAGCGGGCTCTATTTGATCCCAAACTTCTGCGTACACTCCACCAGTGGGAGCGTTGAAATGGGTCTTGACGAATTCAAGGATTCGCTCATCGTCCAGTCCCTTATTAACCAGGGCTGAGATGGCGGATACCATTGTGTTGTGCAACGCTCCTGGTCGGGCATCGGAGAGCTGCCTAGCAACGCTTCGATACCACGTTGAACCGCGTCCGTGCCTAGCACCCCAAAGAGCACTAGAATCAAAAGGAGTTCCCATGATTTGACGTTTTTCACGACGAAATATCCTCGCTTCTTCGGGAAGAGTATCGTGTAGTGCCTCAATAAAGTCGTTCCACGAGTTTTCATAGAGGCGAGGGAGATCTTGTGGGTGCATGGTGAATGGTTCTTCATCGATCCACCGATACCAGTACCCGTCAGGGTGTTGTCCATAGATCACCACCTGAGTGCCTTGGCCTAGCAACTCGACCTTTCCCATGCGTCTGGTCGGCAGATCGCTTTGATAGAGCATGACCACTCGTGGTGGCTTGCCCATACGGACTGCGGTAGCTCCCAGGATAGCCTCTGCAAGCTCCTGTACGACCCCCTGAAGCACGTAGTCGTCTATGTCGAGGTCCAGGGCTACCACACCAGAGGCTCGCCCTAGGGGTAGCCCTATGTTTGCCGCTGGATATTGTCGAGCGTTAATGAAGATCTCTTGCCAATGGGGCATATACTCCCCACGGTGCTGCCAGTTTGTAGCGACTGGACGTTTGCCAAGGACTGGGATGGTAGGCCAGCCCATTTCATGCAGTTGTGCCGCCATGCGGGCGTACATTAGCTTTTCTCTGCTAAAGACAGCACCAATAGAACTGAAGCTTTTAACTCCTTATCTATAAAACATTCGCGGATGCAAGCTCGTATTCCCTCAACAGGTAAGTGTTTGAGGTTTAGTGCTGCTACAATTTCTGTGATTTGACATTCAGCTTCGCGGTGTTCGGCTTCCCATTGCGTAAAGTGTTCGCTGCCATCTTTGGCAACGTAAATCGTTTGCTTGCGAGCGGTAACCATTGCGTTTCCTCCAGTTGTGAGCGCGTGGGTGACAGAGCCAACATCTTGGTCTGACCGTGGGAAGTCAGACAGGACACAGGGACTCTGCCACCTTTGGTTCAGGACGCGCCCGCCCTGCTGGAGTCCTGTGCCCTATGCCAGTTCAGTCGTTGCTTCAGGGAAGAGAGCGCCTTGCTCTCCTACGTTCAGGGCCTTGCAACACGATGCAATGCCGAACAAGGCTTCCTCACGATCATCACCTTTCAGCTCATGGAGCCGGATAGCGATGTTCAGATCGGTGATCTTCACGCCAAGCTCTTTGGCCCGATTCTTTTCGGCCCGGATCTTGACGTTGAGAGCCTTGACCTCCTGCTTAAACGCAAGCACGTTTTTCACAGCAGAGCGAATAGCCTGTTCGCCCTTCTTTGATAGCGGCTTACGCCCGTTTGCCTTCTCCGGGGCAGCTTCCTCACTGCCCTCGGAGTTGTGCCCCTCAAGAGGGACCACGTTGGTGTCTTCTGACTTCATGGAAGTCTCCTTCTAGTCCAGCGGGGGCGAACCGTTGCCGCCATTGGCCTTGCCGCCCAGCAGTTGAACCTGCTCAACGTTCAGTTCCAGGGTAAAGCCGGGGAGTCCATCACGCTTGGTGAACTCGTTGACCTTGAGAGGTCCGGTAACACCGACTTGCGTACCTTTCTTAAGGTACTGGATCACGCCACCTTCGGCGCGCTTGCCCCAGAGGTTGCAGCGGACCCACATGGGGGCCGCATCCTTATTCCGCGGATCGTTCACCGCGATGCTGAAACCAGCGACAGAGGTGCCGCCAGCGTCACGAACCTCGACATCACCGCCCAGGTTCCCTGTGAAAGCGCAGCTATTCATACTCATGTCGTATCTCCTGCTAGTTATGCTGCGAGTGCAGCTTTCTTGTCGGCGAAGGCTTTCGCCACGGCTTCTGCGATGTCCATGTTCTCATGGGCACACATCTCGTAGGCATCCTTGGTCTTGCCCACGAAGTTTTTCCGAGCCTCTTCAGTCTCGATTCCCTGAAGGTCTTTGAACACCTTGTCGCGCCACTCTTCCCAAGAGGGCCCTGAGTCGTCTGAGGATGACTCCTTAGCGGCAACCTCTTCAGGAGTGGGGCCAGGGAAGGCTTGCTGTTGTTCGTCTTCCTGGGGCTTCTCAGGGAGAGCCTTGCCATTGCCTTTGGCAGCTTCAGACTCTTTGTTGCCATAATTGGATGGCTGTTCGATGGGTGTGGGCTCTTTGAACTCCTTGTTCATCTTCGCCACGTACTTGTTGTCATCGAACTTGCCCATGAAGACGTCAGCGTTGAAGCCCAGCATGGACAGAGACTTGGTCAAGGCATCCGTGCGGAGTTTCTTGTGACATTCGTCATTGGCCTTCCAGACCATGTCTGACGAGATCTGGAACTGTCCATCGGGATAACGGAAGGTCGCATAGAATGCGATACACAGCGGTGCTGAATCGTCGTTGGCACGGATCAGCTGGAATTCGCTTTCCTCCAGGGCCCAGGTTGATCCGTATGGTCCCCACATCTCTGTGGCTCGCTGGATCTGGGCGTATGCGTCAATGGCGGTGAATCCTCCCCGCTGATTGACCTTCTTGGTCGCCTTGGGATCAGTCTTCTCAACTGACTTCCATAACGACATGTTGTTTGTCTTGGCTTTCGCCATACCATATCTCCTTGTTGCCTTGTTGAATACATCCTGTTACGGTTGCACACCATAGCAGGAGCAATTTAGATGTCTACGAAAACCTCCCTAGTTGATGAAATAATTTCTAGGTGGGATAGCCTTGCGGCATTTGCACGGTACATCGACGTACCTGCGGTCACTGTTCGCCAGTGGCGTAAGCGAGGCCATATCCCGCTTGGACACTGGCGTCGAGTTCAGACCCACTACTTTGGTCATACAGGTATCACTGTTGATCTAGAGCGGTTCTTGGACGAGATGCCCAATGGATGAGTCTCCAGGGACAGTCTTAGCCATTGATCCAGCCACAGTCTCAGGCTGGGTTCTCATTCCTGATCTCGGGCAAATCCAATATGGAACTCTGGACTTGTCGAATTTCAAGGGCAATCGTCCTGCCATCCTAGATGCCTTTTTGGTGTGGTTGGATACGATGGACAAGAGGTTCGTCGTGGACGTCTGGCTGTACGAACAGCCGTATGTCCAAAATCAGCGATCTGCCTATCTTCAGTACGCCATGATTGGGTTGATTGAACTGGTCGCTCACCGTGGTGAAGCTGTTTTTGCTTCAATCCACCCATCGACTCTGAAGAAATTTGCCACTGGTTCAGGCAAATCAGACAAGAAAGCCATGTTGGCAGCTGCCCAGCTTGAGTCGCACAAGATTGAGACTCACGATCAGGCAGATGCTCATTTCATTGCTAAGTGGTGGATGACTGAGGGTCGTTATCGTGACTAAGCCTAGGGGCTTTGCCGCGCTATCGCTAGACACCATCTCTGATGGTCGTCTTCCTCACAACGCCTTACGTGTTCTGGCCGTGATGTCCTCCTATTCCAACGGAGAGGATAAATCGAGTGTCAGTAACAAGCAGATTGCACAACATCTGGATATTCCCCACAACATAGTGGGGCAGTTCAAGGGCTTGCTACACCAGCTTGGATATGTTCAAGAGGTGGAAGCCGCTGAACTCGACTCAGAGGCCGTTTATCTGCTCTCTAAGGCCCCGTCCGTGCCCACTGGGGGTCCAGGGGCCAGAAAGGTCAAGCACCGCTCTAGAGGGCATCCTGACGCCTTTAAGCGGTGGTATGCGTACTACCCTCGCAAGAGTGCCAGAGGCGCTGCTGAATTAGCGTACTCACGGGCTCGAAAGCTCGCTGATGAGGATACTCTTTTGATTGCCGTTAAGGGGTACGCCGACTTGGTGAAGTCGAAGGGTGTAGAGAAACATTTTATCCCATTTCCGGCAACGTGGCTCAACCAGCAACGCTGGAGTGACGATGATTTGCAGTCGGTGGTTAACGTCCCCTCGAAATCTCAAGATCTAGCACCGGAGACACTATGAGAACACTTGAACTCAGGCATCGATCGGATGCTTTCCAATCCGTTATGGACGGGCTCACTGATCCTGGCGTTTGCTCGTCTACTGGTATGCCCAAGATGGACCTTGCCCTAGGTGGTGGTCTGTTCGCTGGCAAAGCCTATGGCATTCAGGCCAGGAAAAAGACCGGCAAGACGCTCTTGATGGGCACCATGTCGTACAACATGAACGAGCTAGGCATTCCTCATTTGTGGATTGCCGCTGAGATGAACGACAAGGAGCTAGAGCAACGGCAAATCGCCCGCGCTATAGGTCGCACGGCGCTCGATTTCTTGACTGATAACATCGATTTGGCCAGCCAAGTTAGGGCCTACGGAGAGACAGCACCCGATAATATCATCTACTCTAACGCCACAGGCATAACGATTCCCGAATTGAAGGAACTTGTTGTCAGAGCAATTGAGGAACAGCACATCCACGGTTTCTTTCTCGACTACCTTCAGCTTGTTCGTAATGTTCGTATGAGTGGTAACCGTACCGAACATCTCGAAGATGTTGCTCAGACGATCAGTGAGATAGTCAGGGAGTACCAAGTGTGGGCTGTAGTTGCCGCCCAACTCAATCAAGACCATAACACTCGGGGGGGGGAGGGCATGCTTCTTGCGTTTGACCTGATTTTTAGCTTGCATCGCTCTCAATCTTCCTCTGAGGGATGGTTGGAAATGAAGGACAGCAGATACACGCCATACCGAAACATCGGATCAGAGATCAAGCCTGGGCTCAAGCTAGAACCTAATGGGCCTTTCTTTTCTGAGATAGGTAGTGTAAGCAGGGAATCCTCCCTGTTGTAAGCTGCCTCTGAGGCCCCGGATGTTCCTGCTAGTCCGGGGCCTCTTTTTCTTAGGTGTTTATGCGAGTCACCTCAACTTTGATGTCCAGCTTCTCGACTACGTCGTGAACAACATCACGAACGTCGTCAGTGGTGACATATTCATTGTCACCGTCAAGCTCACTGGAAATCCATTCTCTGAGTTGGCACAAGGCCCCAGTTTCTCGACATTGGCCGACGAACCACTCAAAGAATGAATCGTCGCCTTGCAGGACGTTCATCAACAACGCAGACATTTGTTGTTTGACGGTATTAGCGACCTCCAAGGATGTCTTTAAGCTATTTTTCTCAGCCAGTTGCTTCTCCACAGTATCTTTCTGAGCGGCAAGCTCTGTGTTGAGTTGATCCACACGCTCACCGGCTGCGACGTAGGCAGCGCGAAGCGCAATAATTCTGGCTCTATTTGATCCCAAACTGCTGCGTAAAACTGAATCAACTTCTTCGCTGTCGATGTCGTTGAGTGCTTTTAACGGTTCCATGTTTTCCTCCAGATGTTTGAGATAAAGCGGTGGGGAGAAGGTGGATCAATGCCACGCATTCCCTTCCCCCCACCTAGACCTAGTCACAAGGACTTGGTCTTTACGCTGCCAGGGCTATGTTGCCCCAGGCATTCGATGAACGGAGCTTCTGGATACGCTCCAGCCTCGCAGCCTGAGCATTCCGGTCAGCCCGTGTCTCACCGCCCAGTCCGTGGGTACTCCACGAAGTCAGGACGTTGTACAGATCCCACAGGGTGCCTTCGCCCGTGTGGTTGGTGGACTCGACCCAGTCGCGGGTCAACCCGTCCACCAGCGCCTTGCTCTTGTTGCCAGGAACAGCATTGAACAACCGGATAGCTTGCTCAGATCCAACCTTGATCCGAGCCCACATCTGGTAATTCGTTGTCTCTTCCAAATAGGCGTTCATGGTCGCCATGACCGGAGCCAAGAGGTCTTCGATCTTGGCATTCTTGGTGTGCTTTTGCTTTATGCTCACCATATCGCGTCCGATCAAACATTCATTCGCGCAAGCGAATCTGTAAGCACCGGCACGGATCACAGTGGCCTTGGAGCCATCGTAGCTGTCCCAGTAGGCAATCCTGAGCGCCACGTTGTCGTCAGAACCATCACGGGCGTTCGTCACCGTCACCTGATGTGCCGGGAACGTATAGCCCACGAACAGCCTGGAGCCGTTCTTGGAGGTATCCAGCATTCGCTGCATCCCAGTCGCGTCGAGATTGCTCTCTGCCACGGCTGCGTCCAAGAGATCGACCTGATCCTTGTAAGGCCGCAGTTGATACCCTGACGTATGGATATGCAGGGTGTCGCCGGTATCCTCTCGGACCACGGCTCGCCATCCAGGGATATTGATCCCGTCAATCTGCATCTCTTTCATGGCGACAGGAAAGAAACAGGGTCCGTTGCCGTCATGGTTCATCGTGCTGAAGCCATGTTCGTTCATTTCTTCTTGCAAAGTCATCGCATTCTCCCTTCAATGACGGTCCAAATCACCCGTTGATTCGCAGCGTCGAGTTTGATGAATGTAAAGTACGGGTCATCTCTAAAACTTTCCCACATTCGATCAGTCATTTTGAATCCAGCGTTGTAAATCTCTGCGTAGTCAATGCTACGTAGAATTCGCAGCCCATTGCTGAATTCTTCAAGCGTCATTGGACACCAGATTCCCTCGGTCAATAGCCTCACGAATGGCTTTCAACCGATAAATGCTGTCGTCCAGCCATTCCAGTGAGGTCTGGCTATACCCAACATCGTCTCTCCAGCATTCTCCTAGATGACGGATGCTTTGATGGACACCGAACAGTGCTTGGTCGATGCGTTCAATTGGGGTTTCTCTTTCTTCATCTACAAAGACGGGACTACTTGGTTCCATTCTCTTCAAACTCCTTCATTTCCAAGAGCTTCAGCATATTGATTGCTTCAGCTGGGTTCTTGAACCGTGGCCCTATCCTTCGATAGTGACCTCGTATGATGACTACACGCCAAATTCCTTTGTCGTGCATCAGAGCGAATTCAACAGGCCCAAACCTGTCACGAATCCATCTCCATAGGGCTCCGATCTTCATGTCACCTCACTTTAAGTCAGGGACTTCACCAGGGGGACACCACCCGTCAGGGTCAGACAGGGCCTCAACGTCGCTCAGAGGCGCGTCAGGGCTCATCGTGACCTCTCCGGTGTCTGGGTCCACCTTGTAGATAGGCTCTCCTACGAGCCCTCCAGGGCCTTCTGAGGGGTTATCCTCTTCATAGCCTTCATATCGCAGCCCACTGATGAAGCCTTCGATGTTGTCCAGTTTGTCAGCGATGGCATTGAACATGTCTTTGTCAAAGGATTGCACCAATCGAAGCTCAATCTCTTGGCTCAAGGATCTTCCTGTAATGACACACGCATCCTCAAGAGCATTACGTGTTTCTTCGGTGATCCTTGTGCTGATCGTTTTCCGTTTGGGGCCTGATGGGGTCTTGCCAGCAATCGCATCTCCTACGCTTTCTCTTGCTGACTGAACTACTTTCTTTGTTCCATCATGGTCCCAAAGTTTACGTGCTGCTTTACTGGCAGCAGCAAAGCCAATAGCTCTCAGCATCACAGTATCTCCAATGATTCCACTAACCCTTTACGTGTGACAGTTCGGGTTTCGATGGGACGTCCATTGCCATCTCCATCATTTTCGTCATAGTGTGCCATTGGCCCACTTCGGTTCATGCTTTGGAATGTCTGCCAGAAATCCAGCATGACTTCAATCATCGTCGCCTCCCTCATACATGTTGTCTTGGCACACCTGACAGAATCCATTGATGCTGTGCTCCTTAACACTTAGCTCATCCTTGAACTCACCCACTGGCTTGGCACACTGCGAACACTTGCCTTGTGCTACCATCTCACGTGGACTATGGCCGAATACCATTTGTCCGAATGCCTCTGCTGCGTCGTTGATAGTCATCATCGTACTCCTTTCACGAACTCATGGATGTGGATCAGTTGATGCACTGGACTATGTGCAAGGTTGAACACTGGAATGCCTTCAGTCTTGGCGATGCTTGAGCTGATTTGAAATCAAAGCTCAGTCGGTAGACTTTAGGTCGAAGCATTTTGCTTTTCCTTTTTAGTTTCAAAGTTCAAATCCGAATTGCAAATCGGATTTTACGTGTACGCTCGCAAAGCTCGCGGAACTTCGATGGGCTCAGCACACGAAGTTACGTGTGGCTTCGCCGAACTTCGATGGCTCCCGAGATTTTACGTGTGCCCCCCGCCCTTTCTCGCGGCGAGCGGAGCGAGCCGCTTTTGTACCTTTTTGGTCTTTTGAGAAAACTCTTGTCACCGACTAGGTGACTCGTTAGCTAACGGCAGGCCTCGAGTTCTCATTCTTGGGCATAAGCCGTCGAGCCAACCACAGCCTAGATTTCTCGGTCGCTGCGTTCAACCGGATCTTGATCTCCCGTTTCAGTCGGTCGATCTCCTGCTGTGTCGGAGGGTCGATTTCGATGCTTAGTCTCATTGTCCGGTCCCTTCATGTATTCTCCGTTGGCCCAAATAGCCAACAATGGCATTGTGACGTAGAGGAAGACTTCGATAATCATTCGGTGACCTTGGGCGCTCTCAGCATGGGGATGGAAAAGCTGAGAGAGAGGGCTGTCATGATGCCGTTGCAGACGAGGAAGATGCTTAGAAGCAGGGTTTCATATCCCGCGTAGAGAAGGATGCCAATGATGGCCCAAAGCACGGTCATCGTGACGATGTTGCCGATTGCCATTTCACGCATATTCAGTCTCCTTGTTGGCGAGGGCCGAAGCCCCCGCCGGTTGTTATCTACGCAAGAGTGTTGAACTCGTCCAACGTCTTGTCTTCGCTGGTGTCGGCACCTTTGCGGTGGCCGTCGAAGTAGTTCTCGACGTCAGCTAATGCCGCTGCGATTTTGTCGTTGACGGCAGAAAGCTCCATGACGGTTGCATCCTCCAGCTTGACGCCGCCATGCGATGCGATACCCGCTTCGCTCATCGGCGAATTGAACTTGTAGTAGAAGCCCTCGATTTCGGCCCGCTGGTGGAATTCATAACCGATCTCGTCGTGAAGGATACGCAAGGCAGCGGCTGCTTTGTAGCAGAGCTTCATGCGGTCGATCTTCTGATCGGTTTCGGCGTCGTGTTTGGCAACCTGGGCCTGATGCTGGTCGGTGCCCTTGTACTTGGACTTTTCCAGCGTGGCGCTGTACTTGGTGGCTCCAGGGAGCAAGGTGTCACGGGTGTAGTTGCCGTGATTCTCGGCGGCCCAGACCGCCGATTTGGCCTTGTTCATGACCCAGTAGGGGTCGGTCGGGTACTGGTCCACGTAGTCGCGGATGACGGCTTCCTCGTAGGCCACGAAGTCCAGCTCCTGCCGGTCGAAGAGGTCGAGTTTGTCCAGTTCCTCGGCCAGCTGGCTCTGCTCGTGGGCCTGGATGTCCTGAAAGTGACGGTCGGCGTCAGAGCGGTCGGTGTCGGTGAAGATCTCGGCAGCGATTTCCTGTGCGGTAGACATAAGCGTTTCTCCAGTCCGCCGTTGAAAGGTATGGGATGGTGACGCGGCGGTATCGCCACCATCCCGGTAGATTCTTTAGCCCCAGACGCGTTCTTCAGCCGCGTCCGCTTCGTCGTTGTAAGCGTCGGCCTCAAGATGCTCTTCGTAGAGGCGCTCCTGCTCGTCGCTCCACAAGTCGAAAAGATCATCAGCGGTCTGGTCTTCGATGTAAGCGCAGATACTCAGCCGATTCAGTTCGGCTGAGATCTCCTTGCGACGGTATTCCCAGTTACCGTTGGATTCGGTCAGGAGTCGGTAGGTGCTGACCATCCTCCGGGTGATCCGGGCCAGTGCGTCGTTGACCCAGATGGGAGGGTATTCTTCGACCTGGAAGGGCTGGACGGAGGACAGAATGAAACTCATGTCGATCTCGTAGCCGGTGATTTCCTTGATCCCGGCAACGATGACGGTGGCACCGTCGATGCGGTCGTCACGGTCACGGAAGAAGCGACGGAGTTCGTCGTTGTCGCAGATGCGTTTGTGCATTTCGCGGACACGTTCGTAATCTTTGATGCTCATGATGTTTTCTCCAGTTAGGTTGCGTAGACGTTTTCAACAAACAGATCTCGTTCGATCTCTGCTCTCCGCTCATCATCTGCGTCCAGTTCGTCAAGCATGTCGAGAAGCTGGTTTGTGCGTGATGATGGCGCTATGGCAGCGACGGGATCGGTTGGCTTGCTTGGATACATGTTCAGTCCTCCTGTTCATCAGCGTGTTCGTCGGTGATGTCTTCCTGACAGGCATAGCAAAGGTATGCGTCTTCGTCGGAAGGCATTGGTATTCCGCAATGTTGACAAGGTTTTTC